>VTLG01008992.1_pt1 | contig 15579 bp, 10 predicted proteins | sample 4694571 | NCBI WGS metagenome assembly VTLG01 (sample SAMN12604809, study PRJNA352737) | marine metagenome | biome: ENVO:00000447; feature: ENVO:00000209|ENVO:00000569|ENVO:01000036; material: ENVO:00002151; isolation source: viral sequences binned using virsorter ...
ACGTCCGTTCACTCCCTTATGGGAACGCATGAAACCACATCATGGAACGGGGATGTGGTACTGGAGTATTAACAATGACTGTTAAACTAAGGTATCGTGGTGTTGAGTACACTAAAACTACTAAGTAAAACTTAACATGAAAAAACTTGCACTTGCCCTAGCAGCTTTGACTGCCTCGGCTCCTGCAATGGCCGGCGTTTATGTAAACGTCGAGTCCAACGCATCTTATGAATTCTCAGGTAAGCTCGGTGCATCCGTAGCTGCTAATGAGAAGCTCGATGTGTATGGAGAAGTATCATTCATCACTGATGAGGATGCTGATAACTCATACGGAACTAAAATCGGCGCTAAGTATAAGTTCTGATGAAGTTCTTTGAATCCCCATGGACCATCCTTGTGGTGGTCTTGGGGTTCTTCACCTTTGTAGAAGTCATGCATTTAAACTATCATGAGAACTGCAAAGCTGACTGCCCTTGCCCACTTACCACAGATGAATACTAATGTACTCACTATTTGACTACATGCTGACGCCACCGATGCGTACTGTTGTAGTTGTTTCTGAAAACCAACTAACAGACCTTCGACGTCAACAAGTTAATGAAGAAATCCAAACAGTCAAAGTCCAACAAGAAGAACTTGAAGCTGCATATAGTCGCAGAAAACAAAGCCTCGATGATTCTTTGGCCCATCTTAACTCCCAGTTAAAACAACTTGCGCCAGCTAAGGAGCCAAAGAAAAATGTCACAACAAAGTAACCAAGCTCCAGCGTTTGTCCATCCATATGGACCAGAACCTGAGGTAGATATCAAAGACTCTAAAGCCGAAGCTAAGAGAGTCGATGATTATATGAATAATGAAGTAGAATATGATTCTCTCGAAGAGGCATTGACCTCTTAAGAGAAGGAAGAGAGACACCTCAGAGTCGGACCTCTCTTTCATTGGCATCGACCCGTACGCGGATACTCTTTGCCGTCTAGACGGTGGGATAGACCACAAAACTTTAAGCGCTAAACTCAGATCTGAAAACTATATAAATTTTATTTTAAACTAAACACAAAATGGCTCAACAGTCAACCTCACATCAGGCTTCGCTAACCCGTCCGGGTCAGGCGAATAGTACTGGTGACGCTAGGGCTCTGTATCTAAAGCTGTTTAGTGGAGAGATGTTTAAAGGCTTCCAGAACAATGCAATCGCACGTGATCTGGTCATGAAGCGTACCCTTAGAAACGGCAAAAGTTTGCAGTTCATCTATACGGGACACACCAAAGCCGAGTATCATACTCCAGGAAACAGCATACTAGGTAACAGCGACGGCGCTCCACCAGTAGCAGAGAAGACCATCACAGTTGATGACCTTCTCATCTCCAGTGCCTTCGTCTATGAATTAGATGAGACACTTGCGCATTATGAATTGCGTGGAGAAATTTCAAAGAAAATCGGTTATGCACTAGCAGAAAAGTATGACCGTCTAATCTTCCGTGCCATTACAAACGGTGCACGTAAGGCTAGCCCAGTTACTAAGACTAACTTCGTAGAACCAGGCGGAACACAAATCCGTGTTGGTGCTGCAGGTACCCCTGCACAGTCTGAAGCATTCAATGCCGATAATCTTATAGCAGCATTTTATGATGCCGCGGCAGCTTTAGATGAGAAGGGAGTAAGTACTGAAGGACGTGTGGGTGTCTTGAACCCAAGACAGTATTACGAATTGATTCAGAAAGTCGGCGACGGCGGACTGGTTAACCGTGATGTTCAGGGTTCCTCACTACAATCTGGTAACGGTGTAGTAGAGATTGCTGGAATTAAGATCTTCAAGTCAATGAACATTCCGTTCTTTGATAAGTATGGTGTTAAGTACGGTATCACTGGTGGACCTGCTGATCCAGGTAACACAGGATCGTTCATCTCACAACAGATTGAATCTGCTAAGACAGCTGACACAGGTATTAATAATAACTATGGTCAGGGTCTGCAGCAATCTGATGGCACAGCCTCAGGTGGAGATGGAAACTTCAACCACTCTTGCGGATTGATCTTCCAACGTGAAGCTGCAGGTGTTGTAGAAGCAATCGGACCTCAAGTACAAGTAACTTCTGGTGATGTATCCGTGATTTATCAGGGCGATGTCATTCTAGGACGCTTGGCTATGGGAGCTGACTATCTCAACCCAGCTGCTTGCGTTGAACTCTTCGCAGGTAATGCTACAGGAAACTCTGGTTTCTAATTATACAATTTATACGGGGTACTTCGGTACCCCTTTTTTTTATGGCAGTCGTATCTTATGGAGCGTCCACCGAACTGGATGCAGTCAACTCTATATTGATGAGTGTTGGAGAGTCCCCTGTTAATACATTAACTGTACAAAGCCCCGAAGTGGCTATAGCACAGAAAACTCTGCAGCAAGTCTGCCGTGAGGTATTATCAGAAGGCTGGATATTTAATACAGAAACAGAATATCCAATAACACTTGATACAAATAACCATTGTATCATCCCAAACAACGTTCTACAAATAGACCTCAATCAATTCAAACATCTAAATGATTTCCATGTAACCAGACGTAAGGACAATGGTGTATGGAAATTGTATGATCAATTTGAACATAGATTTAATTTTGAAAATACAAGTGAAGGTAAATTATATTGTGATGTAATATGGATGCTAGACTTTGAAGATATACCACAGGTATTTAGAGACTACATTACCACTAGAGCATCAAGAATAGCCGCAGGTCGTATGGTTAGTGACCGTGAAAGTGCAGAACTTATAGCTAATGATGAGACACTGGCACGTGCATTAGCTGTAGAGTATGATGCTAGCCAAGCTGATTACAATGTATTTAATGATGCACAATATAGAACAAACCCCGCTAGTGTTTACCGTCCCTATCAAGTTCTTAAGAGAAGATAATGGCAGCAATTAATCAACGTATTCCAAACTTTTTAGGAGGTGTATCTCAACAGCCAGACACAATTAAATTCCCAGGTCAGCTCAGAGTCTGTGATAATGCAGTACCTGATATAACCTTTGGCTTAATGAAGCGTCCTCCCGGAGAGTTAATAGGGACGTTGGCTAATGCGAATAGTACTGGTCAATGGTTTGAGATACTAAGAGATAACAATGAAAAATATTTGGTCCAAATAACCCCGGCTAATACAGGCTCTATGCCTATTAGAATATGGGATCTTGCAGATGGATCAGAGAAATCATTAACTAATAGTTCTGGAGATTCACTATTTGCGTACCTTTCAGGTGCTACAGATCAGTATACTATCCAGACTATACAAGACTATACGTTGATCGCTAACCCACAAAAGACTGTAGGTACCACTGGTAATACAGCCGCACCATTAAATTCAGGTCAATATGCATTTGCTAGACTTGATACAGTAGCTTATAATACAGAGTATGTTTTATATTCAGGAGCTACTGCGCCTACACCAAAGACTTATTACAGAGCTACTTCCTTAAGCGTAAGTAAAGCTGGAACAGCTGGTAACACCTGGGATCATAGTGATCCTAATGGTCAGTATGCAGGTTTAGGTCAGTTTGATTTTGCAGGCGGAGATAATATCACAGTCCCCGGAGGACAGGTAGAGGTAGAAGATTTAATAGGACACGTTACTGTAAACCAGAACTCTTTTATTACATCACAAGATGCTAACTATGACGGATCAGGTTCTCTTGCAGAAGATTTCTTAGGCTATACTCAGAACTATGACTCTAGGTATACAGCTAATATTACCTTAAAATCAGGTGGTATAATTAAAACAGAAACCAAGAACACAGCGTTAGCTGTTTATATTGACCTAAGTATTGAAGGTCAGAGCTATAGAATTAACGTAGATACAGTAGAACCTGTAACTACTTATGAAGATGTATCTGGAATTGCTTGGTATAAGTCACCTAAGAATCCAGATAAAGGTACACTTAGTATGGCTGCTATATTAAAGGGTCTTCATGATTCTGTAAATAGTAATCTAACTAATGTAACTTCTGAAACGATAGGTAATGGTTTATATTTATATGGTTCAGCAGCCCCTGCATGTAACTTTTTAGGAGGTGCTATCAATGAAGGTATGACTATTATGAGTCGTACAGCTACAGATGTTAGTGAGATACCACCTAAATGTAAACATGGTTATGTAGTCCAAGTATCTAATACTGAAAACTCTGATTCTGATGATTACTATCTTAAGTTTATAGCAGATGATGGGGTACAAGGATCTGGTAAATGGGAAGAGACTGTTAGACCACATAACTTTACTGGTAGTGATGCTGTAGTATTGGGATTAGATCCTGCTACTATGCCTCATGCGTTAATTAATAATCGTAATGGTACATTTACTTTTAAAAAACTAGACTCTGCTAGTGCTCCAACCAAGCCAGCTCAAGGCTGGGATAATTATTGGAAAAACAGAGAGGTTGGTGATGATGAAACCAATCCACATCCTAGCTTTAATGGGTTAAATATTCAGGAAATATTTTTCCATAGAAATAGGTTAGGATTTATTGCAGATGAGCAGGTAGTTATGAGTAGACCTGGGGATTATTTTAATTTCTATGTAGTCTCTGCTCTAACAACTAGTGATGATAACCCTGTTGATATCACTGTCTCTGACTTAAATCCAGCATTCATACATCACGTCGTACCAAACAATAAAGGTGCTTTATTATTTAGTGATAACGGACAGTTTTTACTGTTTACTGAATCTGATATAATGAGTCCTAAGACAGCTAGAATTAAAAAGATTGCTAGCTATGAATGTGATTCAACTATAAAGCCATTAGATTTAGGTACAACTACATTATTTACAACAACTGTAGCAGCATATACTAGAGCATTTGAAGCAACTATTTTAGACGATACTGTACCACCTAATGTACTAGAACAAACACGAGTAGTACCTGAGTTTATACCTAATGATATAACATTATCTAAAGGTTCTACTGGGCTAGGCTTAGCAACCTATGGTAAGAAGGGTTCATCTGAAATCTATCACTATAAATACTTTAATAGTGGTGAAAAGAGAGATCAGTCAGCTTGGTATAGCTGGACTCTTACAGGAACTATGCAGCATTTTCTGTATACAGGAGGTAACTTCTATACAGTAACTTTGCAGGGTTCTAATTATGTATTGAATCGTTATGAATATACAACAAATGCTACAAGTGGTAGGACTTATGTTCTCGGTGGAGCTGCTGCTGATGTTGGCTCTCCATTAAAAACAGCTAGATGGTTTGAAGCATGTCTTGATAACATGACGATACCAACTGCTATTAACTATACAGCACAAGGTGGGTCTGTGACTGGCCCTGACTTTACTGACGTAACTATACCATATACACCTAATACTGCTACAGATTTCTATGCTGTTGCTTTATCTGGTACAGATACTAATGGTAATGAAGTTGCTGGACAAGTTGTAGCAGCTACTTCTGTAGGTACAAATAAAGCTACTTTTGAAGGAGTTAATATGACTGGTTGGGTAGTAGCGGTAGGGTACAAATATACTACTACTGTAGAACTACCTAATTATTATGCAACTGGAGAAAAAGGTGGTGATGTAGATGCTGACCTTAGAATCTCTGGTCTTAATTTTGAAATGGGTGTAGGTGGACCTATGGAGTTTCATCTTTCATCTACATATGCAGATATGGCAAGCTATGTTCAATATGAATCTGGTTTAAAACTAGATGACAGTGACTTTGGTAAACCACCTGCTCGATTAAGTAAATCCGTAAGAGTACCTATACAGAAAAAGAATGAGAAATATAACTTAACTATTAAATACCCTGATCCATTTTCCACCGCTTTAATCTCAGCAAGCTGGGATGGCATATACCATACTAGAAGACATGTACGAAGGTAAGTTTATAAAACCCTGCACTCCAGAGTTAGCTTTGGATGTAGGGTTAAACTTACGGTGGGAAGACCGCCGTGAGGTAGAAGAGATTACTGGATGGTCTGCACCTGCAGTTTGTGTCCAGTCATATTTTAATTCCGCTTATGGGCAATGCGTTTTTTTTAAAGTTCCCAACGGCAAGGCTGCCGGAGTGGCAGGTGTAACTCCACAAAATATTATATGGATGCTCTGTACTGAGGCCAGCACAGAGTTCCCACATACATTTGTAAGAGAAGCGCGACGCTGGGTAGATTCACTACCTAACACTTATGTTTATAACCATGCAGATATGCGGAATGAGGCTCATATTAAACTACTAAAATTACTTGGCTTTAAATTTATCAGATACTATGTTTACAATGGTGTCCCTCTTATCGAGTTTATAAAATTATGTGCGAACCCGCAACCGTCGCTATAGCTGCTGGTGGGGCCAAAGCTGTTGGTGGTGTTATGCAAGCAAAGGCAAAACACGATGCTGCTAGAAACGCTGCTAAGCGACAAAACGAAATCAATAGACGCAATTACGAAAATCAATTAGCTCAGAGAGCACATGCTGATAAGATGAAAGGCAAGTCGTTCTCTCGTAAGCTAGCTGCTTATGCTGCAGCTCAGTCAGCAGCGGCAAGGCAAAAAGAAATGAATCAAATGGAAGCCACTAGAGCTTCAATCGCTGCACAACAAGCACTTAAAGAAAAGCACACTGAATCTGCATTTGAATCACAAGCTGCTTTAATTAAATCTATCCAATCTCAAGGTACTGTATTAGCATCTGGACAAGCTTCTGGTCAATCAATGCTTCTGACAATGATGAACGAAGAACGTGCTTTAGGCTTCCAAGAAGCTCAGCTTAATGCTAGCATGAATGACGCTAGAACCTCGTATGGAATAACTCAAGCTGGTATTAACCTAGATCAATATGGAGCTGATATAGCTGCTATGTCAAGATTACCCGGAGCACCTACTGCTGAAAGTGCATCGTTTGATCCTGTCAAGATGCCTAAAGTCAAAGGTCCATCTGGTATGGGATTACTTGGTGGTGTTATCTCTGCTGTTGGTGGAGGTATTTCAACTGGACTTGAGGCTGGTAATGCTATGCATAAAGCTCAAGGTGGCACAGGTGGCTGGTTAAAGGATTAACGGTATTTATTAATTATGACATCATCATACAAAAGACAAACCCGTGAGGTTTACTTTAAAGAACGTAAAGCTTTAGACCAGTCCAAACAAATGTTTGCTGCTGCAAAGGAGCAAGATAAAGTAGAAGCTAAAGACGTTTTAGCTTACAAACAGCAAGTTAAAGATTCCGCCACAGCTTGGAAAGCGTGGGATAATAACGAAAAGTTACTCGATAAAGAGAATATTGACTTTTGGGATCAAGTTAGTCCTACTATGGCAAAGCTTGCTGGTGAAACTTTAGTTAAAGGTCTCGAATTTAAAAGAGATCTTGATATAGAAGCACAGCATGAACGGTTTTCAAAGCTCAGTGTTGAAGAACTTACTGAATTACGCAAAGAATCTAAAGAGTTTTTTGCAGGTTTAGATGACGTCGTTCATAAAAGGCAAGATTTAGTTAACCGAGCACGAGAACAAGGTTATACTAAGTATGCAGATTACATTAGTGGTTTAAACAGAAACAGCTTGAATGCTGTTAATGCTGAACTTCTTAGATCCAGTGTTGAAGGATTATCAAGTCAATTCCAGAAGGCTTTATTAGGTGATGAGCTTATATACACAGATGCAGATGGGACTAAATTTTCTGGTAAAGACGCTTTAAATGATAAAGAGAAACTAGAGATAGTTTTAGAAACAGAAACACTAAATTTAAAGAAAGGTATCCTTAAAACAGGTATGGATCATAAGATCCTTACGGCTGCTTGGGGTGATAAGATAGAAAATATTCGTACTACTTTTCTTAATAAAAAATTCTTACAGATAGATCAAATAGAGACTGCTAAAAATATAACTTCTATAGGTAATAATCTTAGAGATTCTCTATATGCACTTGATTTAGAATTCGGTGGTGATCCTTTAAACTTTGCAGGTAAACTTCAAACTAGTATAGATGATCTAGCAGCCTATTATTCTGCCCAACCGGGTGTAGAGAATCCGTATGTCAAAGCAAGGCAGACTGTCTCAAAAATTCTGTCGGATTATTATCGTAATAATAAGATTGCAGGTAGTGAAGATGAAGCACGAGCTAAGATAACAGCTATTGTACTAGGTACCAAAGACGAGTATAGAGTTTCTCATCGTGGAGTCAAGGGTAAAGTACCTTTAATTGATCTAGATAGATATAATTTAGACTTAAATGCAATTATAGAAACAGGAAGCAATAACCTCAATGGTACGCCTATTGTTATTGATGATGCTAACACGCAGGAACATGAAGCTAGAGCTATAAGTCTAGGTTGGGTAGCTCCAGACGGTGCTAGTGATGAGGTAAAAGGACAGACTCAAAAGGAAATATGGAAAAAGAACACAGCTGATGGCCACCCACCAACTAGAGAAGAAGTCTTAGCTTATTTCAATAAAGCTGTAGCAGCCAATGTAGGACCGAAATATCTTAGAGAGATTCTGAATTACCCTCTGAGTGTTAAGGATGCAGCACAATCTTTATCTATTATAAACGATTTAGTAAAGCTAAATGGAACTAAATTTATTTCTAAAGACAGCCCCGCTTTAAAAGGTTTAGATTATAAAACTATAAAATCAGCACAAGAAAATGGTACAATAGTTTTAGTTGATGAAGAAATAGACCAAGCTAATGGTGGAGATAATGTTCTCAATATCAGAAGTAATATAAATCAACTCGTTCCAGGAAACACTTTACAATCTGAAGCTGTTAGAAATAAACTTGAATCAGAAATAACATCACTATATTATAGTAAAAAATATCCACAAAACAATAATGTATCTTCTGTTGCTACTGATCCAACAGGTGACGCACTTTTCCCGACAGATAATGATAAAGTATTACTAGAGAATATATCATTACAAGTATTCGACAAATACCAAAATGGTATAAATGATCCCAAAAGTGTGTATTATCAAGTAAATGGTAAGTTTGTGAATATTTCTAAAGGTACTTTTGATTGGTTTCAGACTCGAAAAGATAAAAAAGAAATAGCTAAGTTAGAAGCTTCTTTAGTTTCGCGTAACTTTAAAAAATTAAATGTAAATGATTCTGGTCAGGGTTTGGAGTTAACAACAACAACCCAGTTTTATAATTATGATCAACTAGCAAATATTGTTAAGTATTCACAGAGACGTTATGGTGCAAGAGGTGGTGAAGAAAGTATGGATATACCTTCTGAGCAGAAAGCTTTATGGCTTAGCCAAGGTATAAACCCTTGGACAGCTATTAATAACCAGATAGATTTGATAAATAAAAACTTACCAGAAGGTGCCAAGCCACTAGATAATATAAACATTCCAAAGTCTATAGAACCCTGGACTAGTGTTATGAATTCTAATAATCTTAGGACTCTCCATAAGATATTAGGAGATGGTATAGGTGTTGGCCATAGACCGAATGTAGCAGCTCGACGTATAATAAATTCGAGACTTAACCAAATCTATGAGAACAATAACCTAAACCGGATACCACAAAATGGTATGATTGGTCATGTACTATCTGAAAAAACTGGTAATAATTATTTTTATAAATCTGATGACGGTTCCCGTGTAGGTAGATTTGGTTTACCACTTGCTGTTATTGAAACAGCAGTTCAGAATAATCCTGTTTTAAAATCAAGAGGGTTTGATTTGGAAAAATATCTAAGTGATAAGCATTACCAAAACCAAATTAATAATGCAACTTTACAAGAAATTAGCCGACAAGCTAATCCTGGTGGAGAGTGGCTAGGACGTAAAGGTAGTATAAAAAATGCTGCGAAACACTCACGCCGTATGCTGAACTACATACTTTTTGGTGAATATGATATTGATATAAGTAATGTACCACAATTACGAGAAAGTAATAATGCACTATTAAGGTACTCTTATTATGTTAATGGAGGACAGCCCGAATAATGACAGACATTTTAAGTGAAAATCCTGGTGGCATTGTAGCAGGTGATCAAGACCCTTCTGAAATTTTAAATATAGGAGGTATTGACAACATACAAATGCCTGAAGGTGTCCCAGATATGCTTACTGGGATGATGCCATCTGGAGAAGGTGGTGAAGAAGAAGGGTTCAACCCTTTACAAGAAGTAGCTTCTGTTGTTGGTGGTGGTGCTGTCGATGCTGTTGAAAGTGTTGGTGACTTTGCTGAACTTACAGGAGATACATTAAAAACAGGCTTAAACCATATCTTTGGTGCTGAGGCTGACCCAACTCAAAATCCTTTTGACGAAGCCTACATACATGGAGACGGTGGTTTCCTTGATATACCTGACAGAATAGAAGGCCCAGGCGGTATGGTACTGTGGGAAGATTCACAGCCTAAAACTGCTATAGGTAAATTTGGAAGAGGATTAGTAGAGTTTGGTATATTAACTGCAGGTACTGCAGGGATAGGTGGAGCTACTTTAGGTGGAGCACGTTTAGGTGCTCGCAGTTTAGCAGCTGCTAGATCTATGGGTATTGGTAGTAAAGGAGCTAGATTTCTTAAGTTTCTTAGTAAAGGAGCTAAGGTAGGTAGTGAAGGAGCTATTGCTGATTTAGTTTCAACTAGTTCTGAACACGCTAATATAATGAATCTAGCTCAAGAAAACATTCCTTGGGCAGTTCCTATTATAGGTGAGATGGTAGCTATTGCACCTGAAGATAATCCTTGGACAGCTAGATTCAAGAGTATTATAGCAGGAGCTGGATTAAACTATGTTGGACATGCAATCGGTGCTATTTATAAAGGAGCTTGGGGTGCAGGCAGAGCACGTAAATCTGGTAAATCCGTAGATGAAGCTAATGCTATAGGAAATGATATTGCTGCCAAAGACTTTGAAGACAATATGGCATTGGATGAAGGTGCGAGAACTGATATGGCTCTCGATGATTGGCAGAATGGTAAAGGTGTTTCACGTGCAGATAACTTAGATGAACACGTACGTCAATATAACCCTGAAAGATATGATGAGTGGGCATCAAAGCGTGGAAGTGAATTAGATGAAGACATTGCAGTTGTTGATGAAATTGAAGTAGAAGCACATACCCGTGGTGAAGCTGAAGGTGATATTTGGGATGCTGAAGCTTATGGTAGTGATAAACAATTTGAAGCACAAGCTAATAGACCTCTTTCTGAATTTGTTAATGAAGATCAGTTTTCTCAAACTGAAAAAGCCACTAGAACTGTACCACCTGATGCTGTTAAAAGTCATGTTGGTGAAGCAGTGGCATCCGCAAAAGCTGGTGGAGAATCTAGAGGTTGGACTGATATTCTATCAGAATCTCAAATACGAGCCATCTCTCGTGGAGACGCTAGTATACGAAAATATGTAGAAGAAATAGCCGATGATCTTGCACAGAGTTCATTCAAAACTCCTGACTCCCCAGACTTTGATGAAGTACGAAAGGTAATTTTAGAACAAGCTGCTGATCTTTTAGGAATACTAGAAGGTGGTGGAGACATAGCAAGTCGGTATAAACAGCATATGGAGTATCTGAAAACAGATTCCAAAAGCTTTAGACATTATTCCGATAATGGTAATCAGCTAACTACAATATCTCCGTGGACAAAAGCTGCTAATGTTCTAGCTATGCAAGCTTTAGGTAAACAGATACAGGCTGTAGCTACTGGTGCTTTGAGTATTGCTGATAATGTACCCATTGGTAGACAAGCTGAAACTCTCTTTGATAGTATGAAAGTTCTCTTAACAGAGAATAAGAAGATGGGTATGATGTGGGGTCTTGATGGTAAGGCTCAGCAACAATACACTATATCTCCTACTTTACAGAAGATGAAAGAAAGGAGTATGAAAGAGATCACTCAACAGAATGATGAATATTTTAACGAACTAAAAGGTTTAATCAGACAGGAACGTTGGGATGAATTAGAGGACTTAACAGAATTATGGGCTTTATCAGGAGGTAAGGTAAGAACTTTAACTCATATTAATGAATATCTAAAATCTAAGATATATGGTGGACGGATGGATGATATTCATATTAAAGGTGCTTTGCGAAAAGAACTTCAAGGGACTTTCTTTAATTCAGTTTTAAGTGGACCTGCAACACCTATTAAAGCTTGGGTCGGTACAAACATGATAGCCAAGTTACGTCCTATGCAAGCTTGGGCTGGTTCTCTTTTAAGAGGTGACCAAAAAGGTATGTTCATGGCTACCATGCAAATGGAAAACATGGGAAAAGCATGGGCTGAAAGCCTTCAATTAGCTAAAGCTAACTGGGATATGGGTGTGAAACGTAAGAACCAGTCCTATCAAGGTAAGTTTGATTTTGAAACTGACCTTAAAGACTGGAAAGGTATGAAAAAATATTATGAAAAGTATGGAAGTCCAAAAGAACAAATAGCATATGGTGCTTTAGATAAAGTTGTAGATTTCAATACTTCACCTTGGGTTAAGTATAGTGTTAATGCAATGGGATCTGGAGACGCAGCAGCTCGTACTCTTATTGGTAGACAGTATATGCGTCAAAAGGCAGCAGCAGCTGCTTGGGATTTAAAAGCTAAAGACCCATTAATGACAGACCAGCAGTTAAAAGAGATAGTCTTTAATACTGAAGAACAGTTCCGTGATGAAATTTTTAAATTAGATAAAGATGGTAATTATATAGTTTCTGATAAGGCTGCGTCTATGGCCGGGGATGAAGCGGCTATGACTAGAACACTACAGGAAAACTTTAAAGGATTTGAATTAATATCTAATATTCCTGGAATGAAAGCGTTCTTCCCGTTCGTTAGAACTGGATTTAATATGCTTGATGTTACTTTTCAGCATACTCCTCTTGCTATCTTTAGAGATAAATACGCAGATCTAAGGAAATTAGCTGAAGCGGGTGAGCCATCACAAATTCTATTAAATAAATATGGCATTAAGCCTGAAGCAATTCCACAGGAATTAGCAATCATGGAAGGCCGGATGGCTATGGGTACGTCTGTTATAGGATTAGCAACTCTCTTAGCTATGAGTGGCAACATAACAGGTGACTATCCAGTTGACCCAAGAGATAGAGAACTATGGCAAGCCAAGGGTATTAAACCTAAATCATTTAAAGTTGGTGATACCTATATATCTTATGAAAAGCTTGAAATATTTAATAGTATATTTAGTACTACAGCTAACGTAGTTGGTAATGCTGATCTTCTAGGTGAAGAACGTACTGATGAGTGGATGAAAAAGCTAACATATATGACAGCAGCTGTTATTGTTGATCAGTCTATGTTGTCTGGGGTTGAAGATTTAGCTAGACTAATGAACCCCCGAAGTGCTGAGGATTTACTCTTAAAATCAGGTACAAAGTTTGTTAGATCTCATATACCATTCGCTGGCTTATCTGGACAACTTGGTGATATTGTTGATTCTAATCAAAAAGAAGCTAATACTTTCTTAGAACTTTTATCTCAGCGAGATGCTTTCTTTAAATCAGCTGTTCCAGCTAAGTATGATATTCTAGCTAAAGATCGTTCAGGACAAGAATTAAGATATGGACCTGAGGAACCTTTATGGAGATTATTTAATTCTATATCTCCTATTGGTGTATATAAATCACACCATGATCCAGTTAAAGAAGGTCTTGAAGCTATAAGATTTGACCTACCTGGGACACTAAGAACATACCAAGGTCAAGAACTAAACTCTTTAGAAATCTCACAATTACAGAAAGAACTAGCTACAGGTGGTTTACGTGAAGACTTAGAAAAAGTAATAAGTAAGCCTGGATTTAAAAAAGCAGTTAAAAGATATAGAGAATTAGGTCTAAAAGAATCACAAGGTTATAAACTAAAAGATCAGATATTTTATTCTGCAGTTTCAGCAGTTTTCAGGAAACACAAAAAGATTGCTATGCAGAAGATGCTTAGAAAGAATGGTGTATTACAAGGATCTTTAATAGCTCAGAAGATGAGAAAATCAGCAGGAAGAGCTGGTGATTATGAACAGATCGAATACCTCATGACAATGTTTCCAAAATAGGCACCAATCCTATATGCATTGATTATCAATGGCAGTTACAACTAAAAAGACATTTAATGCCGTAGGGACTGGAGGTCAGGGTACAACTGAATTTGGTCCCATCGGTATAGAACTGAATAACCAAGATGATCTAGATGTATATGTAACCTTATCGGGTAGTAATGATAGAGTCTTGCAGTTAAAGCAATCAACTGCTAGCACTGCAGATTCTAACCACCCACAGGTAAATGATACAACTAGATTATACTTTCCTGCTGTAGCCAGCGGGACAAGCCTTACAAACTATACTATTTCTGCTGATAACAACAATATTATCTTTAATTCTGCTTTACCAAGTGGTGCAATAGTATCTATTGAACGTAGAACTAGAGATGGATCAGGGGATTATACAAGCTTTTCAGGTGGTAGTACAATCAGATCAACTGATTTGAATACTGCTTTTGATGAGCTAAGGTTTACAGCACAGGAAGCAAGAAACAAAGCGTTTGACCTAGAAAATACATATAACCATTATGGTACTGGTAATGTATCGGTGAACGCAGGTAAAAAGATTATATTTGAAGGTGCTACAGAAGATGCTTATGAAACTGAATTAACAGTAGTTGACCCAACAGCTGATCGTACTATTAGTTTCCCCAACTCAACGGGAACGCTGATTACTACGGGTGATACTAACAGTGTTACATCAGCTATGATAACTGATGGGACTATTGTTGATGCTGATATTAACGCTTCTGCAGCTATAGCACAAACTAAAGTTGCTTTAGATGCTGATCTAACTGCATTATCTAGTTGTCAGACTGGAGGTGCTGCAGCTTTAGCAGCTTTAACAGAAGCTGAGGTGCAAATCTTAGATGGTGCTACTGTCACCACAAATGAACTTAATATCTTAGATGGTGTAACAGCCACTAAAGATGAAATTAATATTATAGATGGTGTCACAGCAACTACAGCAGAGCTTAACTATGTAGATGGTGTTACATCTAACGTACAGACACAATTAGATGCTAAGCAAGCATCAGATGCAGAGCTAACAGAACTAGCTACCATGGCTAGTGATACTGCTAGTGCATTAGCTGATTTAACACAGGCAGAAGTACAGATATTAGATGGAGCTACAGTCACTACAACAGAACTAAACAAGTTAGATGGGGTTACAGCCTCTGCTACTAACTTGAATATAGTAGATGGTATGACTAAACAGACAACTATCTCTGACCAAGATACATCGTATCCTACATCAGGAGCTGTTGTCGATTATGTAGCTGCACAGATAGCACCTATTGGTGGACTAGAAGTTATAGCTACAGACGCTGCATTCCCTAATACACAGCCCGCAGCTGGTGTTGTGATTAGTATTGCAGATGCTGGAGGTTTAGTTGTAAATGGATCTGGAGTCAGTACTACAGGTAGAACTGTAGGTGCTTCGACTGTAACTATTAATGGTATTAATTCTTCATTCCATAGTACTACTATAGATGCTGGAATTGGTATGTTAGTGACCTCTACAGGGTCAGGTCAGATTTATGACTACCATAAAACAGTTATAAAAGAGTCGGATGTAGCTCAGATATCCGAT
>VTLG01012162.1_pt1 | contig 15579 bp, 17 predicted proteins | sample 4694571 | NCBI WGS metagenome assembly VTLG01 (sample SAMN12604809, study PRJNA352737) | marine metagenome | biome: ENVO:00000447; feature: ENVO:00000209|ENVO:00000569|ENVO:01000036; material: ENVO:00002151; isolation source: viral sequences binned using virsorter ...
TTTTATATATTTACCTAATGGCAGAATAGTTGGATATAATGCAGATGCTTCAGGTGCTAATGCTACTTCTATATCAAATACTGCCCCTGATTCTAACGAGTATGTTGATAGTGGTGCAGATGTAGACCACGCAACATCAGCTACAATGGGCTCTGATGCTGCTCACACTACTTTAAACTTAGAAGATGGTCATTCAAAATATTTTAAAAGAGGCGATTTAATTAGATTAGAAAATGAAATCTGTGAAGTAACTGCTGTTGGTACAGGAGCTGATTTAGCAAATAGTACACTAACAATAATTAGAGGCACTCACGGTTCTACAGCAGCAACACACGCAGACGATGTTGCTGTCAGACTTCCATTTTTTAATGCTTATAATAATTATAATAAGTATACTGTAGCTCAAACAAATAAAACAGGTAAATTTAAAGCTATGAATTTCTTTGGCTATGGAAGAACTGCAACAACATTAGTAGATGGATTAGTTGCAGGTTCTGTTGCTTTTAAATTTTATTCACAAGGTTACCAAGAATTAGGACTTTCAGGAATTACTCCCAATACTAATACAGGTTTAGCAGCTTCTACAACTTATCAGTTTACAATAGCTGTTGATGGTGGTTCTGCTTACGATGTAGATGTAACAACAGACTCAAGTAATACTAATTTTGGTGGTAAAAATGGGGTATTAAATAAAATACAAGATGTATTTGACCAACAATATTATACAACAAGTTCAAATTTATTTGAAAAAAGAGTTACAGTTGGTATTGTGGATGGAGATGTTAGATTCACATCAGGCTCACACCTGTCTACATCTGCTATAGCATTAGGAGATTCAAGTGGAGGCGATACAGATATATTTGGAGTTGGAAGAATAACTGCATTTGCAAGTATTGAAAGTGCAGTTGCAGCAAAATTACCTGATGATACTTTATTTAATAAAACTACTTATGAAGAAAATCCAAATATTGGAGCATTTATGTATGATGATGGTAATGGTAATTTATTGGGTGCAGGGACAGGAACTATAAATTATGAAACAGGAGCTGTAGATTTTACTGCTATGCCTAATGCAGAATTTGTTATATATGCAACTTATTTATCTGCTCATAGTGGTGGAACGAATGTAACAACAGCTAATGGTAAAAATCATTTAACTTCTATTGGAGCAAGAAGTACAAATCAAAAATTAAATGCTACAGTTAAAGTAATAGCATTAAACTAAGGAGGAATAAATGGCAACAGCACCAACATATTGCACACATAGAGAGCTAAAGGATGTATTTCCTCAAGTAGATTCATTTGATAATAAAAAAGCTTTATATGGATGGACTGAAGTAACAACAAATAAATATGCTGCACACAATAGTGGATTAACAACTCAATTATTTGCTGATGGAGAAGATTTAGGGGCAGCTCAATCTGCACATACTGATTTAAATGTTGAAGGGGAGTGGTTTTATAATTCTGCCGAAGATATAACATATTATTATTCAGCAAGCAATCCAAATGATAAATTAATGGAATCAGGAGAAGAATTTTCTGCTTTAATTACAAGAATTACAGCTAATGCAAGTAGATATTTAGATGCTAAGCTAGACCCTAATCTTCCTAAAGAACAATTTAAAGATAAAGAAGGCAATTACGACTATATAATAGTAAGAACAACTGCTTTATTAGCAGCTACATTTCTTATTAGAAGCCACGACCCTCAATCTGAGGTAGCAAATGCACTAATGGAAGATGCACAAAGTAATATAGATTCATTAAATCAGGGAGGAGCAGCTTTATCTTGGCAAACAACAGGGGACTCATCAAAAGGTGTTATAAGAGATGTTACTTATACATCAGGAAAAATAAGACCTGTGGATACAAGAGGCAGGTGGTCAGGTTCTTGGGATTTAATAAAAATTAAAGTTATAGATGCAGGTGTACTTGGAACTGCCACTTTTTCTGTATGGGTTAAAGATGGAGATAGTTTAAAAAGCAGACAAGTTATAACTGCTGAAAAAATTACAGGAGATTATCAGCACATTTCTAATGGCTTGCAAATAAGATTTGGTGGGGCGAATGTTACTGCCTCAACAGGTATATCAGCTACTGAGGCTGCAGCAGATGATGAATGGGAGATAGAAGTTGCAGGTTGGAGAGAAGAAGTTGATAATTCTAAAGTTAATTCTGTTAGTATGACAAGAGGTGGTATTGGTATGTATAGACGAGTTAGCAAATTTGGAAAATACTAAAAATGGCAGTAAATTTTACCAATAATTGGAAGAATATTTTAGACAAGTTAGAGTCTATTTTGGAAACAGAATTTAAAGGAACTCTGCGTGTTTATAAGGGTAAAGACATACCTAAGGGCGTAAATCAAGCTATACAGCTTATTCCTACAGGTTCAGTTTTAACTGAATATAATGTAACCTCTGAAACAAGGGAATTTTCTATAACACTTAGATATGTTTTTGCAGAGGCTAATGTAAATGAAAGAGCATTAGACCATATATTAAGACAGATTTCAAGAATAGAGGCACTTATACACGATAATGTCGCTATGACACTTACAGATAATAGTAATGCTTTCAATTGTAGGTTTGAAAGTACAACATTAAATACTGATGAAGAATCAGATGTTCACATAACAGAGTGGGATTGGAAATGTCAACATTTAGGAAATATAGGTTAGGAGAAATATGAAAATAAAACTAAAAAATCCACAAGCTCTCCCTAATGCTTGGAAAAACTGTGGAATGAAAATAGAAGAATGGAAGGATTTAGAAGCAGGTAAAACTGTTGAAGTTAAATCTATTCCTAAGTTAATTAAAGATAATATAAATGTTGTTGAGTCAACATTAAAACAGGGGCAAAGCCCTAAAGGAGCTAAATAATGTCAACATCGGCACATACATTTTCCCCTAAAGAATGGAAGGCAGCAGTTGTATCAGATGCAACCAATGCAGGGGCAACAGGAATAGGAACAACGATGTATCAATTAGATGTAGATTCAATATCATTTCCATCACTTAATGTTACACAGGCAATGGATGTTAGAAATGGGGTTGGGCATACTCTAAAAGATGAAGATTTTTTTCAAGATAATAAGATGAGAGTAGTAGAGTTATCGCTTTCAGGTACACTACACGATGATGTAGGGCACAGATTACTCATAGCTAATATTTGTGGAGCTGCACAAGCAGATGATACAAATCAAACTATTGCAAGTGGGCATAAAATAGTATCTCAATTATACGGAGCAGCAGTAACAAATAACGCATCATCTTTAACTGTAGTTTTGCAACCATCAGATGTTAGTAATCAAACAGGGTTGGAACTTTTCGGTTGTGTGGTTACTAATTTTTCAATTTCGGCTGATAGTGGAACAGAAGGTGGGAGATATAAGTGGTCTGCTACCTTGCAAACAGGAAAAACACCTGACCTTGCTTCTACTGCAAATCCTACAATAACTGCCTATGCAAATACTACTACTACAACTTTAGGCTCTGCTTCAGTAACAAAGATATATAATAAGGATGCAATGTTGAGCAGTTTTACCACAACGATTGATTATCCTGCTGTATTTACAGGTGTATCATCAACAGGTTTTCAAGCTGTAGCAAGAGGAGCAGAATGTTCAGTAACTCACGATTGTCAAGTTAAATACGATAGTGAAACCAAGGGTCTTGTAAACTCATTTGACGGTCAAACTGCTGCAATGGCAGAAAACACATTTATTATTGCAAATAATGGTAAATTTGGTGTAGATACAGCTAATGGTGTATTAACAAATGTAGCATATTCAGAAGGCGATATAATGATGCTTGATATTTCTATTAAAGCAGTAGATGATGGAACTGATGAACTATTAATAATTGATTTAGCAGATTAATAATTAAAATACGAGGAGAGTATGGAAATAAAGTTAAAAGGTGGGAAAAAGCTTAAAATTAAAGATATATCTATTGATGAAAGAGATAGTCTTTTAGATAGCGTATCATACGATTATTCAGCAGATGGTAAAGTGTTAGGAGTTAAAATGATGCACTCTACTATGACTAAGTGGCTTAGAACTTGCATAGACGGAGATACATCTGATAAATTTCTATCTACATTAACCTTAGATGAAAGAACAGATGCGTTTACGCAAATGCAGAATATCTTTTTTGTGGGGGAAGACAAAGCCTCCAAATAGAATTAAACATTCTTGGGGAAACTTGTGGAGGCTGTAATTATCATACCTTCCCTTATAAAGCTCAACCACCTATACTAATAGATGGTAAAAGAGAATTAAAAACTTTTACTTGTAAAGAAGATGTATGGAATGTTGTTGATTTATTAATAGAGGAAGTATATGAGAATAATAGAAAAGGCAAAGAGTTTGATGTATCACAATCTATCAATGCTCAGTTGCCTTTTTTCACTTGTAGAAACCATTTATTAGATAAAGAAACACAAAAAGATATAAGCAGGTATATATATTGCACTAATTTTAATGTTCCCCCATTTAAAGGGGATTACGGCAGTCAACCTGTATTATGGACACAAAAGTCTTTTATAATTAAACAGGCTTTAGCTAAAAAAGAAAAGAATTTAATAGATAAAACTAAGAAAGATAGTAAATAATGGCAACAGTAGAACAATTAACGATACAATTTGAAGGAAAGGGTGCTCCTAAACTAACAAAGCAATTAAATGCTTTATCTGCTGCTATGAATAGGCTTGCAGGAAAACAAATTGAAGCTGCAAGAGCAACAAAAGGTGCGTCTAAAGCAACAGATTCTTACAATGATAGATTAACTAAAAATGGCAGAAATGTAGAAGGTTTAACAGGTGCATTCGGAAGATTTGGAAAAAGAATGTCGCAAATGCGTTCACAGCTTCTTATTGTTGCTTTTGCTTTTGGTGTAGTAGCGAAAGCTATATCCTCATTAAATAAACTAGTTACAGATTTTCAAAAAGCACAAGGAAAGATTAATGCTATATTAAAATCCACAACAGGGGCTGCAGGAAAAACAAGCCAAGAACTCACAGAAATGGCAGATACCTATCAAAAAACCTTTGCAATAAGTAACACTGTTATTATGGAAATGCAATCAAGACTTTTAACTTTTACTAATATAACAGGAAGTCAATTTGATAGAACAGCTAAAGCAGCGTTAAATCTTTCTACTGTTTTTGGTCAAGACTTAAATCAAGCTACAATACAGGTTGGAAAAGCAATAAATGACCCTATAAAAGGCTATACAGCACTTAGAAGAATTGGAGTTTCTTTTTCTGCTCAACAAGTCAAATTAATAAAACAATTTCAAGAGCAAGGCGATGTAATTTCTGCTCAAAATGTTATACTTAAAGAGTTAGAAAGAGAACTTGGAAATGCAGCAGAAGCATCACTACAAGGAGCTTATGCTAATACTCAATGGCAAAGAGCTATGAACAATTTAGCCGATGCAGGTAGAGAATTAGGGAATATACTACAACCTGTTTTGTATTTATTAGCAGGAACAGTAAATCTAATAGCTGTTGGATTTAAAAAAGTTCTCAGTCCTGCATCAAGATTAGGAGAGCACTTAGGTTTAGTAGTTAAACATTGGACTAACTTTAGAGATATGGTATTTAAAAGTGGGGATGATATTAGAATAATGGAAGAAATGGATAATCAAATATCTACAGCATCAAGTAGTATCTCGGTATTATTTGATGACTTTAAAAGTTTAGACCATGAATTTAGAGCAATGGCAAAATCGAGTGAAGCTTTTACCCCTTTTAATGAATTAAAAGAGCTTAGACAAGAAGCACAAAAATTTCTTAAAGAAGGAAATATTGACAAATCAAGAGAAGCTTTTAATAAGTATATGGAAGCAGTATTAAATAATACTGCCGTTGTAAATAATGCTGCAACAGCTCAAGATGCTCTTAAAGAATCTCAAAAAAAATCTGAAGAAACCTTAAAAATACAGGCAGAGTTACTTGAGGCAAGATTAAATAAAGGAAAAGCCTTAACAACTGCTGAAACTTTACAAATTAAATTGCAAAGAGATTTAACAGAGAAGGAATGGAAATATGCACAGTCTATAGATGCAACTAATAGTAAATTAAAAGATAGAGAAGCTATAAATCAAAAAAGTATACAATTTGCTTCTGACTTAGCTTCCTCATTTTTAGATAGCTCAAATACTCAAATGAAAGCTGTTAAAGACCAACAAAGCTTTGAATTAGAGCAACTTAGAAATAGTAGAAAATACCAACACGCTTCAGATAGACAAAAACAAAAGCTAGAAAAAGAAGTTATGGATAGGAATCAAAAGGATATGGAGAAAGCTTTTAATAGGAATAAAAATGCGAGATATGCTCAAGTTATAATAGATACCTATTCAGGAATACAAAAAGCTTATTCTGACCATGTGTATCCTGCTTCTGCCATTATTGCCTCTATGATAGGTGTTATGGGTTTTGCAAATGCTGCCAAAATAAAATCTCAAGAAGCTCCTAAGTTTGCCTATGGTGGTATAGTTGGTGGAAATAGACATTCTCAAGGTGGAACTATGATAGAGGCTGAGAGAGGCGAATATGTTGTTTCTCGTGCAGGTGTAGAAGCTACAGGCATAGAAGCTTTAAATAGAATCAACACAGGTAAAGGTGTTGGTGGAGTAAATATTACATTTCAAGGAAATGTTATGTCTAAGGATTTTATAGAAGATGAAGCTATACCACAAATAAAAGAAGCTATCCGCAGAGGTGCTGATATAGGAGTTGGTTAATGCTCTCTTTAACAGAAAAGTTTGAAAGAGATATACAACAAAATCATTCTACAGTATATCCTCTTATTATAATAGATGACACTTATTATATATCTACCATAGAAGAAGTTATAATATCTAACAATGAGCCCTTAAAATTTAAAGATTATGGCTTAAAAATCTCAAATATTAAGGAATCTATAGATGTTCAATCACATTCTTTTAAAATATCTAATGTTACTCTTACTTTAAGTAATTATGAAAAAGATGGATTAAGGCTAAGTGATACATTATCAGATAAAATTAATAAATATGTAAATGCTTACTATAAAACACAATCTTGCCAAACATTAGAAGATTGTTTATTAGCCTATAGAGGGGTTATTAAAAGAGTTACACACGATGATTCTAAAATAACTATAACCTTAGAAGATTTAACTGATGTAAAAACACACAAAGATGTCCCAATAGCTAATCTTGGATATAGTAATAAAGTTTTAAGTAAAGATTATATTAATAGACCTATTCCTATAACCTATGGAGAAGTAGATAAAGCTCCTGTTCTTCCCTTAGTATTTAAAGATGAATTTGGAAAATCTCTTATAAATGTAATTGCTGACGATGTAGATGAAATTTCAGGTGCTGATAGAGGTATAATAATTGAAAATTTTGATATTGTAAAAGAAAAGCCTGAACTTTTTTTTGAGTCAGAAATAAATCAAAATAGTCCTTTATTTATATATAAAGATGATTATTTTAGAGTATTAAGAGAGTATAACGATAGTGTAGATGTAGACCAAGATGTCTTAGGAGATTGGTATATTACACCGAATCAATACACAATATCTGATACGAAACAATTTATTACTATAGAAAAAGAAATGAAAGGTGGTTTTCCTCAGAATCCTCCTGCTTCAAATGAATTTCAAACAGTTAAAATATTAAGACCAAACCAATCTGAACTTTTAATTTCAGAAGGTGGCGACCCTGAATACGGAGAGGAATCAAGCATTATTAATATACAACCTGATGGTGGGATTTTAAGACCTGAGGCTGCAATAGATAGTGAAGATAGTCCAACTACATTTATAAATCAAGGAGAATTTAGTGAATTTACAACATTTGCTCAAATTCCTAACAATCAATTAAATCAAGATAATGTATCTGAAAATACTCTTTTAGTTAATTTATTTACAAATTATAATGATGGCAATTCAAGGAAAGGGATATTATATCCCCAAGCAGGTGATTATGTTCCGTTTGTAGGCTCTTTAAGAGAAAAAACAAATTATCTATGGCTTATAAATGCTTGGATACAAACAAACGCACATAAAATAAATGTTAAATTTATATCTGCTCCATCAGGCGATATGGTAGTTACTGCAGCAGACCAAAAATTAATTGAAATTGGTTTAAGGTTTAGTGGGGAAGGTCAGATATTTACTTGCTTAACAGGTGGGGAAAAAGTAGGCATTTACAATCAATATGCTTTAAGCGAAGGATTTAGAGATGCTTGGATTAATTCTTGTAGTGGAATTACAGGAGAAGAAGCTATTATAAATAATTGGACAGGAGAAATGGTTCACGATTTTTTTCCTGATGATGTTTCAAAAACTTTAGAACCTATTGAATTTTCATATTCATCAGGCAGTATGTCTACAGGTGGAGCTGCAAACTTAGGAAATGATTTTTTTTCTAATAATAACAAAGAAGCTATCTACCCAACTACTGTATATAAAATAGATTGTGATGTTAATCATCTTAATAATAATCCAAATACTTTTAATGTTGAAACAGGAATTAATGAAAATCCTTTACAAGCAGTATATATAGGTCAATGGGATGAAACAACAATGGGTGGGGCTTTATTAGAAAATGAAATTTTTATAAATCTATTTGATGATGGTTCTGATAGATATTTTTTATTTAATCAAAATGATTTTGCTACATTTAAACCAACAACATTAAGAGATAAGCATTTGGATAACAATAAAGATTATGTAATTGGAACAAAATATATAGCAGAATATAACGGAGTCCCTATTGCAACTAAGAATGGAACTCCTTTTAACGAATCTGCAACTAAAATAAAAAATGAGCCTTTTGCAGGAGGGTATGGAAATTATACTGAAGGGCGAAATATTATAAATATGAATGGATTGTGTGGACACGACAATACATCAGGTGGAACATCAGGGGGTCAATCTTGGTGGATGATAGTAGAAAATGAAATAGATAAAAATACAGTATTATCTGACTTATCCTCTGTAGATGGCGAATATTATGGAGAATATATAGATGAAGGATGCAATACTAAAATCAAAGCAGGTACTTTAATTCCCTGTGGTAGTATAATAGATAGACAGCATACAGGTGTAGATTTTAGTTATGATTATAGTTATATAGATAACCCTAATTATATTAATTTAACTATGGGAGATTCTTTAGTTTCAGAAGAAAGATTGTCTTTATTTTTTCCTATTGCAGATATATCTTCTACAGATGCAGTCGAAACAAATACTTTTGTTTATGGAAAATTAAAAATAAACATTCCTTCAGAAGAAGGAGATAATATTACTCATAATGTAGATTCAAACGATGAAATTCTTGTTCAAGCTTATGCAACAACTAAATTAGAGTCTGCAGAAACAAACTATAATGCAGATTTTGTTGGCGGTAATGAGTATGCAACTAATTTAATAAATTTAAATGGAACTGATTTTTTGCAAAACCTTGGAGAAGAAATAAGTTGGGATTTTAATAATTATGAAGAAGGAAGTGATGTAAATAATTTTAATGATTATTTTGCAAATTTTAGAATTGAAGATTGGACTACGCCTGATGCTTTTGATGCTCTATCTTTAGTTTATAGAATAAGAAGCGATAACCCAAACACATCTCATCATATACAGTTATCTACAGACATATATAGCATAGGGTTACTTCAATATACTACATTTGAAAATGTTTTTGATGATGAATTTTATGCAAATGTTAGTGGCAGAATGGATATGAATGGGATATATACAAATACAGAATCTGCTTTAATAGAAAACCCCACAGATGTAATGTATCATTTAGTAGAGGCAGAATTAGGAGTTAAAAATATAACAGATATAGAAAATTTAGATAAAATAAGAGCTGATAATACTGATATTAGCTTAGCTTTTTCTGTAAAAGAAAATATTAATTCTAAACAATTACTTGAGAATATAGCTAAAAATACAAGATTATTTCCAAGATTTAGCACAAGTGGAGAGTTTTCTTTTTCTTCTATAAATAAAACTTATGGCAGTTTTGATGAAGAAATTAAACAAGAAGATATAATTAAGTTTCAGTTTACAAGAACACCATCTGAAAACATATATACATTAGTTAATGTGAAATATAAAAAAGATTATGCAGAAGATGAATATACGAGGGAAACAGGTTATTGTGATGGATATGATTTTTTTGGTAATAGTGAAAATGGAGCAGAGGTTTATAAAAAAAATGAAGAAGGTAATTATCAATGGGATTCCAATGGCTATGATTATAGTTTTTTAGGTATTGAAAGGGAGGATAATACACTTGAATTTGAAAGCGATTTTATTAGAACTTATGAGTCTGCAATTAATTTAAGAAATTATTTATATCTATTAAATTGCAATCAACATACGATAGTAAAATGCACAATACCATTAAAATATATTAAATTACAAGTAGGAGATGTTATTAAATTTGACAAGTTAAATAATAATGTCAAAGCATTTGGAGAAGATTATACTATACCAAATATAAGAAATGGACAGGAAATTTATCCATTTTTTATTATAACATCAGCAACTAAGTCATCTAAAGATATTAAAATAGAGTGTATGCAATTACATAATTTAACACCAAATTTTAGTGCAGGATTAGGAAGTTTGACAAGGAAAAGTGAACTTGGAATATCAGCATTTGAATTAGAAACTGAGATTAACCCAAATGAACATATAACATTAGGAGATTTGGATATATTAGAAAATTTAATAGCAGGTATTGATGTTTCTAAAATAACAACAAGTCAAAAATTATCTGCAGATATTTCCAATGATGGTTCTATAGACCAAGCAGATTTAAATGAGCTTGAGGTTGTATTTAGTTCAACATCTGAGGACTCTGAGCAAGAAGAAGAATCTTTTGTCTTAGGAGATGTTAATAATGATGGGCAGATAAATATTACAGATGTAATAAGTGTTATAAATTATATACTTGTAGATTCAGCACAAAATTACAATATAGCCCTTGACCTAACTGAAGATGGAAATGTAAACATTACAGATGTTATACAATTAGTAAATCAAATTCTTCAAACAAGTACAGATAATGATGAAAGTAGAGATAATAATGATTTATCATTATTTATTGGAGATATAACTCAGGAAGAAGATAGGCGATAACTGATGTCTACAGTAAAAACATATAAACTAATATAATGGCATCAATAAAATTATATAAAAAATTAAAAGAAATTTATAATGATAAATTAAATAATGTTGTTTTAGTTACAAATTCAACATTAAATATAATAGATGATAATATAGAAATTAATTTAAATGGAAAGCCATCAAGCATACTTATAAATTATACAGGGGCAGGTATTTTTGAAAGTAAAATGCCTATAGACATAAAGGTTAAAATTAGCAAAAACAAAATTTTAATAGTAAATACATTTAAAAGAGATATACCCTCTATAATGTTTTCTTTTTCAGGGGATATAAATATCACTAATTGTCAGATAATGAATTTTAATGGCTCTAAAATAGCATCAACAATTAATAATAATCAAAAAGAACAATTATTAGATAAAGCAAAAACAAATATGGAAGATGATACTTTAATATTATATGATGAACCTAAACCACAAGAAGTTCCTGCATTTAAATCAGGGTTAATAAAACCAACTATAAGCCAAAATGCAATAAATAAATTTGGTAAAGTTCAAAAATATGGTAAAATAGAAAAAGAAACTTTAGTTAGTGCTATTAGAGATTTTGCTCCAAGAGTTCAAAAAGATGCTAAATATAAACCTTTAAAGAAAGCAAAACAAAGAATTGTAAAACCAATAAAACCAAAGCCAACAAAAAAAGAAAAACCTAAATATGAAGGAGGTAAGAAATAATGGCTTATCAGAATGTAGGAACACCAAGATTTTATATAGATATACCAACATATCTAAATTCAATAGGAGAAGATTATGGAGAGGGATTTGATAAATCTTTATTTACTTTAAATCCAATAACACCTGTAGTTTTTTTAGAAGAAGCATTTGGTTATGATAAATTTATAAATTTAAATATACCTATTAATAAATTGTGCAACCATAACAAATTTTACTTCGCTATATTAAATCACAATTTAGGGGGAACTCCAAATGGATTTAATGAGTATGAAGGGTTTACACTTAGTCAGATGCAAGGTAATGAATTAGTATTAGGAGATTATAATGTAGGTTCTGCACAAATTGGAAGCACTATATTGACAAGTAATTTGCAGGGGGCATCTGAAGATGATGAGATGATAGAATTAAAGCTTATTCAAGCAACTAAAGATATATATGCAGGCTCTATTAGTTTCGGTTCTTATTATAATATGACAAATTCAGCAGATTTAGATTTAACTATGGAGATTGAATTTGATGGATATAATTCATTCCAAACTGCAGGTGGCTCAACACTAACAAATGTAACTTATAATGGCTCTCCATATTGGAATGATAAAGATGGAAATAAATCAGAGCCTTTTTCCGTAGGGACATCTACAGGTTTATCTAAAAGGAATGGAAGACGAAATTGGTCTATGAAATTTAGCTATGTATCTGATAAGGATTTATTTGCATCTAATTATATGTCTAATAACCATTTAGAAACTTCTACTAATTATGATGGAGATGATTTAACTACTGATAGTAATAATTTTGAATATAATTTAAATAATGATGATTCATTTATAGCACAAGTTTTAAACAAAGTAGGAAATGGACAAAGATTTATATTCCAACCTGACAATACTAACAATAATCCTGACCAATTTGCAATCTGCGTATTAGACCAAGACTCACTATCAATAAAACAAGTTGCACACAAGGTTTATGATTTTTCGCTTAAAATCAGGGAAGTTTGGTAAAAATAAAGCCCTAAAATAGCCTTTAATCGCAAGAAAACGACATAAGGTATATGTAGGTATACCCCAAATATAAACTACCAAAGAGGGTTGTTTTTTATAGTAGCGTATCTTTTTCTTGAATACTTGAGATTATTTTTGTTTGTGCATAATCGACATATACTTGAATAGCCTATATGTCCTGATTTTCTAACTCTATTTTCTTCAGTTAATAATTCATTACATTGCTTGCAATCTTTTGGTTTAACTACAATATCTTTATTTGGACTTGCAAATTTATTTATCATTCTTTTTCCTCTTTTGTTCAAATAGCCAATCCTCATACCTTACAAGCATTAATATTTCGCCTCTATCTTGTTTAAACACAACTCCATCTACTTCTTTTGACGGTATAAGATAAGCAGGTAGTTTTTTTCTTACTTTTGCTTGTATTTTATAACCATCTATAAGACAATCTACCTCAGGATGCTCTCCAAGAGCCATACCATTACTACCCCAAGCTCTTTTAGATTCCAATCCTGTATCTTTAGCCTTTTCAACTATTTCCCTTTCAAACCTATTACCTTTTAATTTACTTGGATGTGCCATTTTTCTCCTTTCTTAATTTATCACAACTTTTACAATGATAACTTAAACCATCTAAGTTTTTTTTAGTTTTAAAAAACATATTTAAATCTAACATTTCACTACATTTACAACATTTTTTTTCTGTTCTATTTTTTATCATTTCTAATTTTTTAAGCTTTCTATTATAAGCATTAATTTCATTTTTTTTTGATATTTTGTTTTTATGTTCTTGAGTTAGAGGTATTCCATAAGAGTGATGCAATTTCCCCTTTTTCCCATACATAGAATTATTTTTTCCACTATTTGCAATACTTAATTTTCTTCGTGTTTCTTTTGTAACTATCCCTCTTTTTCTGTTTTTCATTTTTTCTATAATAGCAGGCTCTTTCCATCTTTTTTTCATTGTTTCACTTTTTTTCTTTTTAATTTCTTTTGTCTGCACATAATCTGAATTCAATTGCCCTAATTTCATATTTCTTTTAGCTTTTTCTGTATGTTTATATCCTATTAATGGTGAAACTCTATTTTTCATATATAATATAAAAGAATCAGGCATTGTTTTTCCTGTTTGAATTTTAGATATTTTTTCTTTTGTCTTTTTGTTCATTTTATATTTATCTAATCTTCCTGTTGTGCAATTATACCCATATTTAGGATTCATAGCATTAAATTCTACAATACAAGCTTCTTTAAAATCGTAAGCATCTTTCTTTGACTCAAACTCAGCCATTGTATTATACATAAAATTATAAAACCCATATTTTTTTATAGCTTTATATATAGGTCTTGAATTTCTATTTTTACTTCTATTTTCTTCTGTTGTAGAAGCCGATTTATGGTGAAATTTAGTAAATTTTAATCCTCTCGTAGTAGAACCAATATATATTTTATTATTTTTTAAATTTGTTGTTTTATAAACTGTTACTATATTTCCCATTTTTCTCCTCTTTTAATTTTTTAGTAAATCTTTCCATAGCTTTTTTGGATTCTGCTATCACTCTTTGTATTCTATTTTTTTTACATATTTCACAAATCATTCTTTAAATCTCTTATTCTTTCTTTTAATGTATCTATATTATTCAAATCATTTAATTGTATTACCATATCTGTCATAGATGATAAACACCAAACACAAAATGCAACTTCAGATATACCAAAACAACCAATTATATCGCCACAATCTTGATTTATTTTAGAATCGCAAATATTACATTTCATCTAAAAGCCCTTCTTTTTTCTTCTTTTTCCACTCATTTCCAAATACTTCTTTATAAACACAATTACCACATACTTTTGTAAAGTATTCAGGCTTATATCTTGCTGAATAAGAATAAGCCTGATACTCATACATTTTATCAAACTTTGGTTTATAACATATTTGACAAGTATAGCTTTGTTTGTATTTAATTATTTTTGCAGTTTGATACTGAGGCATTAACAAGCCTTCACTTCTTCTAAAAACTCATTGTATTCCTCTTTAGATACTTCTATAAAATCTAAGTTTCCACCTAATTGTAAATATCTATCTAAGGTTATTTTAACTAACTGAGGGGTTATTATAGTATTTTTTGATAAATCTGATTCTTCGCCTATTCCTTTTTCAAAGTAATGTTTTAGTTGCATACGATATGTATCTAAAACAAACTCGTTTTTTGTTTTTGTCATTGATGATACCCTTTATTTTATTTTACGAACATTAAAAGTATAAATACTAATGCTAATAGTATTAATTCCATATTTCCCTTTCAATTTTATACCACAGAACGAAATAGTGCGAACTATTTATTTGGAGGTGTGTCCTGTGGTAATTTAAAATTTTTAACTTCTTCTATTGTTTTTTCTGCAATTTTAAGTGTATCGCAGTTATTAGAAATTATTGCTTCTAAGCCCACAATAGCAATATCTAATTTTTTTACAAGAAGTTTTAAATCTTTTCCCAATTCTTGATTGATTCTTAATAACTCATCACTCATTTTATTCCCTTGCCTTTAATTTAAAAGGGGCGATTATAATTTCTAAACTCATTTATTAACTCGTTTCCGACTCATTAGTAATTGACATTTTTTTTCGCCCCTTATTTATTAAATCTTTTTTTAATCCACTAAAAAATTCTTGTTTCCAATCATCATCAGCAGAT
>VTLG01016882.1_pt1 | contig 15578 bp, 29 predicted proteins | sample 4694571 | NCBI WGS metagenome assembly VTLG01 (sample SAMN12604809, study PRJNA352737) | marine metagenome | biome: ENVO:00000447; feature: ENVO:00000209|ENVO:00000569|ENVO:01000036; material: ENVO:00002151; isolation source: viral sequences binned using virsorter ...
CAAAATTAATCGCCGATATTGCACCAACATATTTTGTTGCAATCTCAGCATTAGTCGCCGCATACTTTGGTGCAAATGCATATGTAGATAAGAAGACAGAGAAGAAAAAATAATGGCTGATGAAACCTCAAAAAATTTTCAAGAACTTATCAAAAGACAAATTGAAACAAATGTAAAGTTACAAGCTCTTGTAGACCAAGGCGTATCAGATGATACTGCTACCGAAAGAGCTTTGGATGCTCTCCCAGAAATATTGAATGATACAAGACTTTACAATAAAAGAGAGGCTTTAGACAGAAAAGAGGGTTTGTTTAATATTGATGAATTTCAAGAAAAGACAAAAGATGAAATAGAAAGAGGTAATGAAATATTATTATCAGGGATTCAGAACGCAAAAGATAGAGAAAAAGTTGAAGAAGAATATGAAAAAGCACATCTTGATGTAAATACAAAAGTAAACGAAGGTATTATAAGTGTTGCAGAGGGTCAAAAATTAAATCAAAAGTTAGGTGAAGAAAGAGATGAAAAATTAAAGGGTTTAATACAACCACTACAACAAAGTCAAGAGGACAGAAATGATTTTAAAAGAGTTATGAAAAATATTTCTGGTTCTTTGAAAGGTCTAAAAAATGTTACGATGAAAGCTTTTGGTTTTTTAGATTCAGTTTCAATGGGAGCATTAAGTACAGTAGGTGGAATATTAAAAGGATTATTTAAAGGTGGTTTGTTGTTAGGAGCACTTATTTTATTACAAAAATTTATAGACAGTCCTGCTTTTGAAAAAATGATAGAGATAATTAATAAAGTTGAAAAGGGGATAAGAGCATATATTAAATCATTTGAAGGGTTGACCTTTGAAGAGGGTGCAACAAAACTTAAAGATGATATAATTGGTGTAGTGAAAAATTTTGTTAAATCGTTTGCAAAAGAACTTGCGATAGGTCTTGGTGTGCTTGTAGGTGCAATAGGTCTGATGTTTTTAGGTATTAAAAAAGTGCTTGGAACTGCATTACGCCTTGGTACATTAGGTTTTTTAGGAAAAAAACCGCCTGCTAGTAATGTTGGAAAAACAACAGTAAAACCAGGCGACCCAGTAAGAAGTAAAAGTGGTAGAATGATGGTCGCTGGTCAAGATGGAAAACCAACAACACAAGAATTTAAAGGTAACAAACTTCAAAAAATTAGAAAATTTGCTGGAAGAGCAGGGATTGTAGGTACTGCTATTACTGGTGGTTTTGCCCTTTTGGATGCAAAAGACCTAATGAAAGCAAAAGAGGAGGGTGATAAAGAAGCAGAAGCTATCGCAAAACAAAGTCTAACATCTACTGGTGGTGCGTTAGGAGGGGCTGCAGTAGGAGCTACAATCGGTTCTGTCGTCCCTTTAGTTGGAACAGCCATAGGTGCAGGCATAGGTGCAATAGCGGGTGGACTTCTTGGTGATTTCGCAGGAGAAAAATTATTTAAAACTGATACTCAAACTAATAAAGAAATTCAAGAAAAAAATAAAAAACTACAAGAAGAAGCAAATTTAAGAATAGAAAAACTAGACTTAATGCTTGAAAAGGGAACAATAACTAAAGAGGAACATACTAAAAGAGCAAATGAAATATCTGAAGAGGCAGAGAAAAAAGCACATGAAAATAATAAAGGATTAATTATGGAAACACAAAAAAATAGTTTTAAACAAGAAAAAAAATCAAACGAGATGATTGCACTTTTAGAAGAAAATAATAAATTACTGACTAGTATTAAAGATTCTAGTCCAACATTTTTAAATGCGAATAATACAAATGTTCAAAATAATCCATCTGAACAGACGATAGTTATGGATTCTCAAATTGTGGACGGTTTTCATTCACAAGTCATAAGAAATCAATATGGTTAATCTTTAGGTATCTTTCTGGTACTAATTCCTCTACATATATGAACAGGCACTTTCTGACCATCAATATCTTCATACTTTACTAACACCATTTCACTTTTCCACATTACAACTGGACTTTTATAAGGTATTGCGTGTCTCCACCTAGACTTAGGTTTAGGCCAACGAGTCCATTTAAACTTCTTCATATTGTTGTTATGAAATCAACAAAGGTTATTAAAGCAAATAATATTATAACAAACAAGTAAATCCAGAACCAATGACTTCTCATTAACTTGAGAGGTAAATCTTGTAATTTCATTCTAATGCTCCTATGGATTTCAGTGGTAAAGGTTTACCAAGATTATCACATACAAGTTCACCATCAACAGAACCAGTCATTATACCTTTTCCACCATCACTGGTGAAACGAACTGGTTTGACTTCTTTACCATTCAACATTCTTTTGCGATTCTGTACCTTTTCTTTCGCAAGTCTATTTCTATTTCTACCAACCATTTACTGTCCCATAGCTTTCCATATAATATAAAATACTACCCATAATGAACATAGTGAACCTACACCTACCATTATCCACATAATCATTTGTTCTCTTTCTCTCTTTTTTCTCGCAATCGCTTCTCTTCTTTTCTTTCTAATATCTGCCTGAATTCTTAATACTTCATTCCATGCGTTAGGACCATGAGATAAGTTAATAAATGTTCTTAACTCTTCTTCCATCGCTTTTACTTTTTTCTGATGTGCAAATATTTCAAGTGCCTCTTCTTCTACACTCATACCTTTTGTTTTTGCACTTTTTACTTCTGTATTGATTTTTTCACACGAGGTCATCCATCTACCGATATCTCCGTACATAGATTCTACATCTCGGCCGACTTCAAAACCTTTTTTAATTGCGTTGAAGGCGGCAGTTGCCATACCAAATGCTGAAATTGGGTCTACCATTTGCCTCTCCTACTACTATTTATAAAAAACTGTGTGGATAAAAAAAGGGTGTCACAATAAAGTAACACCCTTTAAATAAGGAGAAACAAAGGAAGTTCTTAGGCTTCTTTTGCAAGTTTCTGAAAGTAATCTAAACTATCATCACTCTCAGTAGAAGTTGTTTTGACAACATTGTCCACATAAGACTTGTCATCTCCGTCAACTTCTGTCTTAGGAAGTTCTACATCTTCGGCAGAACTTGTTGTTGATTGAGTTCCACTTAGAACATCGTCAAGACGATTTTTGAGTTCATCATAAGTCTTAAAGTTAGATGGTGCAGTAAACTCTTTTAAAGAGTATTCTGTCTTCCAAACTTTATCTAATTCGGAATCATCTTCGTTTAATTTTGATGGACTATCAAACTCTGACTTGTCGTAGTTCCAATATCCGTCAACCTTTCTGATTTTCAATTTGAAGTTTGCACCTTCCCAGAAATCAAATGGATTTACTGGAGTTTCATCTTCAAACTGAGGTTGCAAAGCTTCCATCAATTTATCATAAATCTTCTTACCATATCTGAATAAGAAAACTTTACCTTCATTTTCTGGGTGCTTTGGGTCAGACACTACATATATGTTTGAGTAGTATTGTAGTTTTCTCTTTTGTTTTCTAGCGATTTCTTTATCACTTTCAACACCAGAGTTCCACAGTTTAGAATTATATTCTGAAACTGGGTCTTTTTGATTTAATGTAGTTAATGAGTTTTCAATGTACCACTTACCAGTTGGCCCTTGAAATGCGTGATTCCAAAGTTTTGCCCAAGGCATATCTTCACCTTCTGGTGCAGGCAGAAAACGAATAACTGCATAACCATTACCAGACTTATCTAGTTCTGGTTTCCACAATCTCTCGTCTACATATGATTGTTTTTCTACTGGTGCATTTTCTGATTCAACTGCAGCCAGTATCTTGTCTAAAGAATTAGACTTTTTTAAAGTATCTAATGACATATTATATCTCCGTATGTTATTATATGCTATTTTATCTTCACTTAATCATAATATAGTTTTATTTATACAACCAACCTACCCCACATATTTCCGTAGGTGATTGTTTTCACATTGTCATAATCTGACCATTCTGGTATTTCAGAACCATCATCTATAACTCTGTAAAACTTTTTGTCTGGATATTTCTTAAAATTGTTTTGGTGTTGTTCTATCCAGTTCATAGGACTCACATATTTACAATCAGAGGTTATATAACAATCTGTATCTTTATATACATTGTTAACTTTACCCTCTCTTGGCATATCAAATCCTAACATATAGATGTTATCTACATCTTTATTCTCTTCTATCGCAACTCTGACAGCAGTAGGGCCAGAACTCCAACCCATAAACTCACCATCAAAGAAAGTATCTAAATCTTGAACCTTGTCATTTTCATCAACCCAAGTAATCCACAAACCAGCATTACCTAGTTTCTGTCTTACATCACCTTTCGGTAATCCTTTAAACTTTGTCAATATTTCTAATATTGCATCTTTAAATCTCTCTGGGTCTATTCCGTGACAAACTAATTGTGTTTTATTACCCTTTTCATTTTGGTGTAGAAACTTATCTACTGTGTCTAAACCTAAACTCTTTAGTTGTTCATTTAGTTGTTGCATACTTGATTGTTCTAATCCAGTATATTGCAACATCTCAAAGAATTGTTCTGGTAACAGTTTCCATTGTCTAAAATAACATTTGTTATTAGAACAATAACCAGATGAATATACCTCGTGCATCATAGCCCAATCAGTTGATATTAATCCATCTGGTTGGAAATCTCTATAAAGTGCATTACACCCATAAATCTTTCCCCATTGTCTAAATTGTTTTAGGTCATATCCATCTCTAGATTCACCATTACCAAGTACAAATACATTTTTAGGTTTACTTCTGTCCACTATAAAATCCAATAAAGATAGTTGTTGCATCACTCAGTATCAGATGGTTTACCATCAAAATCATCGTTGTACATTGTTTTTCTTTTGAAGGCACGAATGTTATCAACCTCATCTATGTCTTCTAGTTCATCATCTAGGTCACCTAAGTGGTCACTATCTTCTTCAATTCTAGGTTCTGTGATTGATACTGAAATGTTTTCATAACCACAACCCTTTAAAAAGTTACTAAACTTTTCCTCAAGTTGTCCTAAATCATTATCTTCCATAACAACTTCAACTTCTACTCTCTCTTCAGAATCAAAATCTTCTTTTACTTCATTTGTTTTTATAAATGTAAATCTCTGTTCCACACCTATCTCCTAAAGTTTCTTCTGTTTTTAACAAAAGCTTGTTTGTTCATTTCTTTAAGTCTATCTCTAAGTCCGTCATTATCTTTTTTTAAATATGCACAGTCTGTTGTTAGACTTTTAATTTTCTTTTCCATACCTTCAAATTTAGAACGATAAAAATCTCTTTCTCTTACTAAAGATTCGTTAGATTGTTTTTGTTCCATTTTTACTCCAAGTTAAGATTAATATTGTATGTGTTGTAGTTGTTTTGATACTCTTCGCACATAATCATCTCTGACTAAATCACCCTCGTGTATAAACATATCACAAGAACAATATGCACAATTTTTACCTTGTAATAAGAAATTCAAAACTGTATGTTTAAAGTTCTTCATATCATCATCAAAAGGTTTTAATGGTAAAGTATCAATACCATTATTCTCTAAAATCAATATGGAATTAGTGATAAAAGAAGTTTGATTATCGTGTCCTAATTTCATATATTCAAGAAACTCATAATATTTTTGTGTATTGACATTGTATAAACTATACAGAAGTGCATACACAGTTCCTAATTGATGGTGCAATTCATCTGACTCAAATAGGTCAGCTACATCTGACACCAGACCCTCTGGTGTTATATCATTGATTGCACCTTTATCCCATAAAAAATTCCAATCACTTCTTAACATATACTCTATAAGACTTTTCAAATTTCTAGGGTCACCACCATCTTTTACATAACTTCTTCTTTCACACTCATAATCCATCTTAAAGTAATACTGTTTGTTTACCATATCATAATTAATTACTTCTATAACATTCACAGATGATTTTTTAAAACATCTAGAATTACCACTTATAGTTTTTTCTTTAACACTACAAGCACCAATGAAGTCTGGAAAAAATGGTTGATATCTCTCTTGAAATATCCCTACTTTATTTTTCCAGCTTTTTCTGCACACAGAATATCCTAGATAAAATATATTTGTATTCTGTATCATATCAAATTCAGAATCATCTGTAATATCTTTTTCTAGTAGTTGATGATGACTATAAGGTATTCCTAAACCTTTATAGTAATGTTTGTTACCTTTCCAAACTCTACCACCACAATGAATTAAATCATCGTCAATTTCTAATCTATTTACCTCTGTACCTTGTGTATCGTATATTGATGTTATATGCATTACTTTTTATTTTTTATAAAATTAAGAACTTTCATTTTATACTCTGTTTGATTAATTGTCAATAGTGAATCGTAATTATTTAATTTGTTCCTATGATTAGGCCATATAATGTTTTCATTTATTTGTTTATCCCAATCTTTCTGATAGTTTACTAACTTGTTTAATATAATCATTGTTTCTATATTAATTCTTTGTGATAAATAATTTCTAAACAATATTGGATGTTGTCCGTTTTCTACAACAAATAATTTATTAAAATCTGTAACTTGATTTAATAACAAGTTCATATCTTGTTCAAACATATATTTTAATGATTGGTGTTTTTTCTTCCAATCTGTAAAGTTTCTGTCATTAAACTCACCAATATAACCTTTTTCATTTTTTAAAAAATTAGATACAAAAAAGTCTTGTGTATCATCACCATACTTTCTTGCAACTTTACCAAAAAAATGTTTGTCTTTTCTTTTTAGATAACTAGATTTACTAGCTCTGGTTTTACCACCATACTTTGTAAAGTCATAGTTTGAGTTGAAATGTGCTTTCAAACCCATATAAATTTTAAATGCATTAAAGGCGTCCATAATATGAATCATACTGGTAGTTTACCCATTTTAGGTAAAAAGTTTAAATCTCTTGCGTTTGCTTCTATTTTATCTTTAAGTGGTTTTTGGATTAGACCAGTGATTGAATCTGGTTCTACTTCGTTTTTGATACAATATTCTAATATCGCATCCATATGTGTGATGTTTTTTTCTCTGACTTGAGATTCTATGTATATTGAAAATGATTTTGGTGTCATTATGTATTCACAATCTAATAAAAAAAAGGGTGGTTTCAAACCTTAAAGGTATTATATACCACCCTTTATTCAATAAAATTACTTCTCAGCGCAAGCGTAAGAATTAATTTCTAGTCCTACTGAAATTTCAGTAATAATTGGTTTTGACCAAGCCATAGTTATTCTCCTAACTAGTATGGAGTGCTGGTTGCCTTTGGCCGCAGACCACTCATTATTATTATGGTGAGTATTCTGTTACTAGGAACTCACCTAACCCTATCCGATTATGCTGCGAGAGCAAAATCTTGAGATGCAAAATTATCGTTTGCATTTATTGTGTTTGACCTATAAGGAAGTCAACCCATACTCTCCAATAACTCTTAAATATCTGTCAACCCTATTTCACCCCCTCATTAGGGGTTTTGGTGGAGGTGGAGGGTACTGCCCCCTCGTCCAGTCTATCTCCAAATTATTTTCATCAAGTATCTCTATATCTATAAATTACATTTCTGTAAGTTATATGAATAAACTGTTAATCATCATATACCAGTCTTTACGGTATTATAATACATATTTAACTCTTTGTCAAGTAGATGTAAATATTGATGTTTCTTTTTTACAAACTCTTGTACTGTACCATCTTCTGTAACCACTAATATAACTATCTGTTCTATCTCTTGTAATGTTCTTTCTTGATACATCTCTGCATATGCAGAGGCCTGTATGTAATAGTTTTCATTCCAACTATCTTCTCGTTCTTTTGTACTTGTTTTAAAATCAATGACAGATAGAACTCCGTCCCATTCTGCAATACAATCTACTCTACCAGCAATTTTATAGAAGTTGTGCCATAGTGTTTGTTCTTGACAATGCACTAATCCAATACATTCATCTAAATATGGTTTTAGTTGTGAGAACAAACAATAAGATAGAAACCTACCTTTTTTATAATCATACCAATCTTTGTTCTCATAACCATTGTCTAAATATTTTTCACAAAAATGGTGTACTTGAGTTCCTCTTGTTGCAGATTTTCTTGCAACATAGTTTGCAACATCTTCACCGACTCGTTCTCTCCATTCGTGTAAACCTTGTTTATCTCTATTCTTTAAAACAGTTGTGATAGATGGATAGAACTTACCCTCTGGTGTTTCATATAATCTTACACCGTCAGTTGTTTTTGCTTTTATCTCTGGAATATTTAAATCAGTTTTGTGTTTGAACATTATTTCTTTTTGTATTTTTTAGGCACTTTACCATACCCTACAACTCTATCCCATTCTCTTTGTGTGTAACCTTCTTTGTCTATCATATGTTTAGACCATTTGTATATACAGTTTTACCATTTTTTTTACTTGCTGTCAATACCGATTTTCTATTTCCTTCTTTTTTATACGATACATGAGTCCACCCAGAGTTAGGTTGGCCTGGTGTATAGAACTCTAATATCAGCTGGTCAAAGTCAAGGTTATCGTGAATATATCTTGATACCTCTTCAGTTGTAGCCTTCAAACATTCTATGTCAACTGCTTCACCTTTACAATGTTGTGACCTTGATGAACCACCTATCTTTGCATTTAGTTCTGGACTTCTATATCCAGATGTAATCAATGTTACACCAAACTTTTCTCTTACTGGTTGTACAACATTTTCAAATAATTCTTTTGCATTTTCTAAATGTTCTTCACTTAATGAATTATCTATTCCATGTCGTGTTGCAGTTTGTGACTTAACATATTCTGCAACTGTAAAATTTGCACTTAATTTTTCACTCATTAAAATTCCTTTTTAATTTGACATTGACAATCTTCATCCCAACCAAATTGAATATTTGAACAACTTGACAAAAGAAGTGTTGTAATAATAAAAAATATTTTCATTAAATACAACTTCCCTCTGGATATGCACCATTTTCCTCTGGTGATTTTCCGTGTTTCAAATAATAATCTCTTGCCTTACGAATATTCGCACCGTGATGATTTTCCATATTACACCATTTTTTTATGTAATCGTTTTCTGGGTCAAGTCTTAATACTTCTTTCACTAATGTTTCTTGTATTCTCCAATCCCAAGCTTGTTTTGTACTTTGCATAATATATTACTCTCCTAGACCAAGTTTTGTTTTTTCTATTAAATATGAGCGAACAAAACCAGAGCGAACAATATCACCTATTGTAAATTCTACTGTTTCAAATTCTTTCATTTGTTCTAATATTCTCATAAAATCTTGTAGTCCTTCCTTTTCACTCATCTTGGTCAAATCTGATTGAAAGAAATCACCACAAAATATAATTTTACTATCTTGACCAACTCTTGTAATAATCGTATCTAATTCGTGAAAATTACAGTTCTGAGATTCGTCAACAATTACGACAGCGTTATCTAATGTTATACCACGAAGATATGAAGTTGTCAAGAAGGTAATACTTCCTTGATTCTTTAATCTATCATATAACATACTAAATGCATTATCACTTGATTGTTCAAACATAAACTGAACCATATTATGATAGGGTACTTGGTACAATGCAGACTTATCTTCTTCATCACCAGGCAGAAACCCCATATCTCTTGTAGGAACAACTGAACGAATAATGATTACATTTTCATACTTACTCTTTGGGTCTAATACTTGTTCTAGTGCAAGGTAAAGTGATATAAAAGTTTTGCCTGTTCCAGCTGCACCAAACAAAAACAAATTCTTATTCTCTTTTCTCCAGGCATTAAATACTACCTTTTGATTATCTGTAATTGGTTTTACAGTAACTAAATTATCTAATTTTATATCTTGTTTTTTACTCATAATTTTCCTCGTATTTGTTTCCTAAATTATCTGTGAATTTTATATTCTTTATTTTACCACCATATATTGTAAAATAATGATTATGTGCTATACCAATAGTTCCTTCATATTTAAATTCACCATATTCTGTTGTGATAACAACTGTGTCAATATAATCAGCAGGAATCTCAGTTCTTGTCAACTGATTAAATTGTAATCCAGAATAGTTTGGGTGATTAAACTGTATCTTCTTTTTTGCAAATAACCACCCATCACTAAAAATATCTATCTTATCTTTAGGGCCATCACTTCTTCCTATGGGTGCAGCAGAACACCCACCAGCGGCCTTTATAAACTTTCTGTTAATATATAATTTACCATTTTTATCTTCACCTACAACTGTTAGGTGTGTGTATGCATTGACTCTAATATTTGTTTCAACATATGGTATTATATCTTTGAATTCAAATGATGCACAACAAGGTGTTGGATTCTCATCTATAATTAATGTTAGTTTTACTATGTCTTGAGATACGGCCGTAATAGTGATAGGAACATTACTACCATCTACTGCACGATAAGGTGCATCAATAATTATATCTTCAGTTTGTTCTAGAAACTGTTCTTGATACAAATCTTCTTTCAACCATTCTTTCCAACTATCTGAACAAATAGATATAGGAAACAGTAAAATGATAAGACTAAGAATTACGCTTTTTATGTTTATCATATGCTCTTTTTGCTTTTATTTTCCTAATTGACTTTTTACCATATCTTTCTGCAAGTGGACTAGTAGGGTGTTTTTCTGCAATCTTACTAAACACCTCTCTCATACCAGAATCACCTTTTTCACTTTTAGTAACTCCACTAACTATATTCATATTTAAATAATCAGCAGGCTCAATATTCGGATTGTTTTTTAAATATTCTACTTTCTCATCGTAGGACATAAATTCATCAAAATATTTATCTTCTTTTTTGTTATAGAAATCGTATCTAGGCATCTAACTTTTTTTAACTTTCTTTAATTCATATATTTCTTCATTTAGTTCTTTTATTCTAATATAAAGACTTTGTATCTGTTTCTGCATTTGTGCAATCTCAAACTGATACAATTCATCTTTACCTAACCAATTTTTCTTCAACTCTTTTCTTTGTCTTTTCACTTCATTACTTTCTAAGTATTCTAAATCACTTTTATTAATGTGTTCATTAATCATATCCCAATATCCTTTTGTTGAAACCATAATGGTACACTCCTATTTTTCCAAGTCGCAAATCTAACCTTTTCTTTTATATAGTAGTTCTTATAAGCTGCGATTGGTTGATTAGGAATTTTACAGTAATCTGGCATACATTGAGGCATCTCAGTGAGTCTGGTATCTGGATTTATATTGTTTGGAATAATATTTAAATATGGTAGTCTATCTTCTACTGAATGTTTTTTACCATATCTAAATGTATATTCTTTTAACAAGTTCATCAGTAAATGTAATAACCAAGAATAATTACCTCTAGTTTCTCTACACCATATTGCAGAAGGGTGTTTAGTATGACACGCCAACATTAGATTCTTATCCATAAAATCCACTGGGTGTTTCCACCTTTTTACATTTCTGCCAGTTTTAGATTTACCGACAAACTCTTTTCCGTCTAATAATCTATGTGCAGTTGATAATAGTTGTGCATACTCTACACACATTTTTACAGCGTGTTTATCACAATGTTCCAAAGATGCAATCTTTGGGTCTTCATTAATATAAAATATGTTCACATTACCTCCTTCTATAAAAAATGTGTCTACCTATTTTTACTGTTTTTTCAAAATGTCTTGACCATTTTGGTTTAACATAGTCAGCGTGATAATACAATGCACCGTCTGTAATGTCAAGTAGTGTTTTGAAATTTGTTGAAACCAAACCTTCTGCAAGTACATATAGTTGATTATATGTGTAGTGGTCTTTTATCTCATCTGATTTACCATCACAGTACCAACTGAATTGACACATATGTTTGATAGGTTTTTTTAAACCTTTTTCTTTTAACCACCATTGTGATATTTTTGCATCTTCTATAACACCACAAATTGTATTTGGATATAAATCACTTTTTACTCTGTTTAAAACTACATTTGTTACACCTAGAACTCCAGCAGTTCCTTCATTACGAGCCTCAAAGTACATATTTTTTGCAAGACAAGTTATTTCTTTTTTGTCAATGTACTTATCATATTTTGCAATTTCCATATATTGCAAAGGTTTTTGTCTTTCTGGTCTAAATATACCGACCATAACAATAAATGTTGCTAATATTGTTGTGAATACTTTGAAAAACACTCTGTACCCCTCATTTGTTTTTTTGAATTGTAGGGAACGGTCTGGTAATCCAACTTGTTCCCTAACAATTCTGGGTTTAGAATAAGTCTTGGTCATCTTCCTTATTCATCATATAAGTGCCAAGACTCATAAACCCAATTCCAGCGACTGCGAGGATGGAAAGAGTAGTGAGAGAGGCGTCACCATCAACAGCACCAGCCGCAAGAATACTGAATAAAAATCCAATCATAAAATAAATCATAATATACCTATAAATAAAATGTTAATAATTATTATAATACCATATTATTTTAATATGTCAACCCTATGCAGATTTTTTATAATCCTTATGATTAACATTTAAAAAATTGTCATCCCAATCAAATGCCTCTTGTACCACTTGTTTTGATAACCCCTTATACTTTTGATGTAATTTCTTATCTTTTGCAAGTATTAAAACTTCTGCCTCACCCTCTTGTAATCCCTCTAACATTTGGACAAACATAGTTTCACATTTAACTTGATTTAATTTATCGTTTCCACCCTTTATGAAGTGAAACAGTTTACCAGCTTCTTGTTCTAATCTTGTGTGTTCAGTTCCCTCTGGTGCATCATTTTTAATAAATGGTACATCACCCTCTGGTAATCTCCATACAATCTTTGGGTCAAAACTAGATTTCAAAACCATTTTCAATCCTTCACTACTGTATTTTCTTAATACTTCTATTTTCTTACCTTTTACTTTTGCATTATTGACCATAGTTAATACTTCATGCATTAAAGGTCTTACAACATCATATGCCATTAAAAATCTCCTAGTTTTTCAGTCAGCTCTTTTAGTCTGTGTTTCATAAAATAAGGTAATATTTTACTCTTATCATTTTGGGTAATTTTATCTACCCACATATTATATATAAGTTCCCCCAACTCATTTGGTATACTGTCAAAGTCAATCAATGTTTTGTTTCTTTGATAGTTTCTTTTTATCTCACCCTCTGGAATACCATTTTCTTTCCACTCAGTTAATTTCTTTTTTGTGATAGGTCTTTGTCTTAAATCTTCTACAAATACAGTATCTTGAGATAAAACATTTGGAACACCATCTCCTTTATCTCCTCTAATTATATGTTCAAATTTATATTGTTCTGGATTCTCATCAACCACAAATTTTTTTAAAGTTGGTGAATATTGTTTTACATTATCACTTTGATGTAATTGTATAAAATCTTTATCACCAGATATAATTAATATTTCCTCATATAAATTTGGTGTAGAAGAAATCTTATTTGATAGAATCGCAATAATATCATCAGCCTCTGCACCATTTATTTTTAAAACTTTATAGGGGAAATTTTCTTCTAACTCATTTTGAATTTTAGTTAGTATATCAAATAACTCATTCCAATCTAAACTACTTTCACTTCTTGCCTTCTTACGATTTTGTTTATAATAGGGAAAGTAATCTTTTCTCCAACAATGTTTGTCGTCATAACAAAGTACCAATTCACCAAAATCTTTACTGAATTTTGTTTTATAAGACCTCAAAGAGTTTAGTACCATATGTCTTACTAAATCCTCACTTAAAGGTTCATCTTTCATCTGTATCATCAAATTACTAATCGTAACTTGATTCATATCAACTAATATCATTTATTCTTTTTTTTATCTAAAGCTTTCAAAAACTTTGATATCAATTCCATTTTAAATATTGTGTTAGTATTACCTTTTTCATCTTTCTCTTGAACCATAAACTTATCAACCAAAGGTTGCATTTCGTGTTTAATATCTAAATCTCTATAAATAGAACTCTTGATTGATTCAATAACAAAAGATAAATCTTTTACAAATATGGGGTCATTAACTTTCAATCCATTATCATTTAACGAATGTACTAATTGTACTATTAGTGCTTCAGTAAGTTGGTCTGCAAAAGAGATATCCTCATTAAGTCTTAATAAGTTCTCATCTGGTTTGACTACTTTTCTTTTACCCTTAAATCTTTTAGGGAATTTGATTATGTTATCTTTTTTCTTTTCCATAATAATATTTATGTCCAATAGTTTATTAAACCAGCAACTGATATAATAAACCCAACAGAGTTTAATAGTATGATAGAACCGTCTTTCCAAAAATATCCTACACTAACCCATACAACACTCCCTATGGTCATAAAGTATAGATTTAGTGGATAGATATTAAAAGATGTAAAACATAAGCCTATCAACAATAGGAAAGAACCAAACCATTTTAAACCTCTAACTTCTCTATTTTCTCTCTTTTTCTTATACATCTTCTTGTACTCGCAGCCTTCTCTTTTCTTTTTCTTTCGTTCCTTGTTTCGTAATATTCTCTTTTACGAAGTTCATTGAACATATCTTCTTTTTGTAGTTTCTTTTTTAGTTTTCTAATTGCCTTATCTACATTTCCATTTTCTACTGCAACAGCAGTACCAGGCATTCTTTTATCTGGAGTTCTTCTTTTTTTATTAAATCTATGTACTTGTTTGAATCGCATACATATCCTCCATTAATTGATTTGTTACTTCTGCTTCATATTGGTCTACGCCAGTAAGAAATGCATTTATATCTGTTATTGATAGTTTTCTGATATCCGAAACATCTGCACACTTCATAACATAGTCTGCAATGTGGTCTGGAATATCTTCGTGTGTATTGTAAAAATAAATCATATTCACCTATATTGTTAAGTTTTATATCGTCTAATTTCACTTCTTATCATCTCTGAATAATGTCTTAACCAAGCTTTTGATTGTTTATTCAGATTGTAAGATGAATCGTCTTTGCATTTGTTTTCCATAAGATGTGCAATGCCTTCCAGATTCTCAAGTGCAAGTTGTTTATTAGTTTTGATTGGTTTTAAATCTTCCAACATCATTGTAATTCCAACTTTTTCTAGATTATTCATAATTATATCCTATCATAAAAATTAATATTGTCAACCCTAATTTAAAGTTTCTACTACATCACCGTTTTCTATTTTAACTACTCTAACTAATTGACCAAAGTTTGTTATAAAAACTTCAACTAAATTATCATAATCTCCAGACATCATTTCTTTGACTATATTGTCAATCTCGTCTTTTGATAAATCTAATTTAACTCCTAAATATTTTGCCTTTCTCATCAATGCAAATGCATTTCCGTCTGGGCCATTTAAATTTACTTCTACTTTGTATTCCATTATATTACCTCTTTCAAATTAAACTTACTTGTAAGAATATCTCTTACTCTTTCTCTGTCAAGACTATCACCATAAAATGGCAAAGAATCATCACTTCCAATATAGTGAATAGTTGCAGTTTGAATTTGACTTACAGTTGCACCCATATCATAGATACCATTTTTACCATAAAAATCATAAACATAACTTACAAATTCATTCATTCTTTTTGCAAATTTTAAAC
>VTLG01000264.1_pt1 | contig 15577 bp, 24 predicted proteins | sample 4694571 | NCBI WGS metagenome assembly VTLG01 (sample SAMN12604809, study PRJNA352737) | marine metagenome | biome: ENVO:00000447; feature: ENVO:00000209|ENVO:00000569|ENVO:01000036; material: ENVO:00002151; isolation source: viral sequences binned using virsorter ...
TGAACTATAGAAACGGCAATAGTTTTATTATTTAATACTGACATAAATGTCTCCTCATGATTGATCGTGTTAAGAAATATTTGACTGTAATAAAAAGCAGGGGCGAACCCCTGCCATATGATTATCTGCTATACTGATAACGTAGTAGCTATCTCGATATTCTTAGGATCGAGTAACCAAGATTTAACTGTCTTAACTTTCATTAAATCTGGGTTGGCTTTAAGAGTATCAACAATGATCATTGTCTCAAACTCTTTAGGCATTCTGGATGCATATTTTAGTGTAGCATCTACATTATTCTCATCAGCCTTTTGGCCTAGTAGAGATGAAAGCGCATAAAGAACGTCTGGCCTTTCAGCAGATGGAACTGGTGCAGTTGTTGGGTTCTTGTAAATCTCTTCCCTATCTGGAAGATCATTAAACACCCTACGAAAAGCAACGAACTCTGTAGCTACACCATGTCCGACAATCCCTTGAACAAGAGGGATCTCAATTTTACTTGGGATGCCTTGGAAACACAGATCGGATAATGTGTTTAATCCTCTCGGTGTACATGATTTGTAAAGGTCTCCATTAAATCCCTCAGTAACCCAAAGTGGAAATCTTCTGATCCCTGCAATGACCTCTGGATGCCAGTTAGATCTAACGGCAAAATCTTCTAGGTCTTCAGCAGATGGCACAACCTCAAAAGAAATAACTCTATCCATCGTAGCTTGTGACGGCTCATTTATAAGACAACCATCTTCAGATCTGTTTGATGCCACAATGATGTAAGTATGACTGGGCAGTTTAAGAGTGCCTGCCTGCTTTTCTAACATCAAAGTATTCAAACTATTCTGCATAGTTCCATCAGCCATGAATAACTCGTCAATGAAAATACATGGTTGTTTAGCACCCATAAGTTCAGCGAACTCTTTATGAGGTAGCCAGTCAGTCACCTTGTTACCATTCGCATCAGTAATGTGATCTGGTGTACCCATAATATCCCAGGGTTGTCTGGTCTGACCATTGAACTCTAGGAACTTATCAACTCCTAACTCATTGGCTATTTGTCTAGCTATCTGGGTCTTACCTATCCCTGCTTGGCCTAGCATCATGAAGACCTTGCCTGCCTTTAGAACAGTCTTGCCAGAAATAATCGCATCGCTTGGTGTAATTGTTTTATGATTTTCTAACATGTATTTACCTCTCGTTAGTAGATTGAAATTGAATTGATTGATTGTCGTGTTTGTTTCAGTTGAAACATCAAATGGGCAAGCAAGCCTGCCCATGTAAAATTTCAACCAGTTGGATAGTTTAAAAATGCATCGTTAAATGAGACTGGAAAACTGATATATCTCCTAGTGTCACGATGTTTAAAATGTAAATGTGGGATGCCATCCTCATCCTTTTGGATATGCATGAACATGAAATTCTCTTTCAGTTCCTTAACTGCAAGATCAAAGAACGATTGGATATCATCCTCTTTATAGTCAAGATCAATAGGTAAGGTCTTATACCATTCATGTACATTAATCTGTTTCATATTTAGTTTCTCCTCAGTTGATTAATCCATCAAATGGGCAAGCATTACCCTGCCCATTAAAAAGTTTAACCAGTACCCTAAATTTCGTATCACAATGATTCATCAGATATGGGGATCGGACTAATACATCGCTTTAGGATTTCTCGCCTAGTTCTCAAGCCGACTAGTTATGAGATGAAAACAATTCGCGCTCTGGTCATTGTCTCGTTTCTCGGCTCATAAATGTGTAGTTGTTCTTCTCCAGTCCTAAATGTTGATGTGCAGGTGATCAGCCCTAGATTGTCAGTACATCGATCTGTTTATCTCCCTTGTGTCAAAATATTGACGGCGAATCACGATAGTAAGATCGCCCCACCGACTACTAGCATCTTGTAGTACAAACGTCAAATAATGTTTGACTGTTAGCAAGTTCTGTCATTCGGTCTCTTATATATAAATAGGGGAACACCAGTAAGGTTAGGTCATGCTCTATTATATAGGGGATCAAGAACAGTTAAATTTGCAAGTTGGGTATTCCGAATATCAAACTACTTGAGAACTGGATTGGCTCTGTATCGGCTTTATTCTGGATCTGGGAGCAATCTAGAAATATGCACCTTGTCAGTATCAATATGTTATAAATAGAAAAGTAAACTCAAATAATGAAACGATCTAAGGAATACCAGTCATGTCCAGACATAAGAACAAGTATAATCTGACTCCAAAACAAGAAGCCTTTTGCCATGCTTATATGAAATTAGGTTCGGTATCTGATGCTTATCGAGAAGCTTTTAACTCTGATGGGATGAAAGCCAGTTCGATACGAGTTGAGGGATCTAGACTATTAGATAACCCTAATGTCTCACTACGACTGGAGATGTTGAGAGGGGAGAAAGAGAAGAAAAACAGTTTGGAGTCGGTCAGCCTAAGAGACAGAATAATTCAAGGTTTACTTGCCGAGGCCGAGGGATTGGGAATGGATACAACTGCATCCAGTAGAGTAACGGCTTGGAAGATCCTAGGCCAAACACTTGCAGGCTTTTATTCTCCTACTGTTTCAGAAATAGATAACAAGGTGACATTATCTAAGTCAGAGCAAGACCTAGAAAAGGCTATAGCAATGGCAATGAACGATGGAAAAGTACTTAAACTATTGAAAACAAACAGTAAATGATCCCCTAACTTAGGGGAATCTACTGCATTTAGGCTCGTATGCGAGGGATCTCAACAATACTAGGCGCATTGAGTGGATATATAGCCTTTAAAAAGCTTGGGGGACTTATTCTGACCAGATCGACCCTTGATGATAAGTCGTAACCCCCCTACAATTTTTTAGCCATCGACATTTCTATACATCATATTCCAGACACGCAAATTTAAAAAATACCAAAGGAGTCCCATGTCAAAAAAAATTATACATGAAATATTATGCTTGACGAATAGCATTATGTGAGTGTAAGGTCGAATCATTATCTGTTGGGAAATCCTCCAAATCGTTTCCCTTCAGGTGGTAAAGATCAGGTTTTTTACTTTCTTGTTGCCTGAACTTTCTCCAAGGGTGTGTGGCTATATTTCATATTTAATTTCCCTTAAATTCTCAAATCCGTAGTTGCACACCCTCAAATATAAAAAAAGCAGGTTGGCAGTGAGCAGTGAAAATAACAAAAATAATAAACCAGCAAAGAGGGAATACATCCCACCAGTCTTTATCGATGGACAAGACAGGTTTAGGGTGGATCTTGAAGCAATGCTACCTTGGTATTCTGAATGTGCCATGCACATACAAGAAGTACAGCCCCCAGAAGAAGATGTACCGTTCTTGGTATTTATTTTTGGGTGCGAGGCCGCGTTGCGATGTCAGCAAATAGACGAAGTACATTAGTATCCCTAACCACTGGGGAGTTAAGTGTGGCCAAACATCTAAGCGAAGGGAGATTTGATAGGGCCAGAGGACGGAGTAAATATTATCGCAAACTGGGTGAAAAGGATAATTACCACAATGACTTCATCGGCGTTTGCGCGGAGCTTGCGATCTGTAAGCTTACTGGAGTTTATCCAGATCAGGTTTTTAAAGAGGAAGTTGCCCAGAAATCAAAAGGACAAGACATGGGTGACACGAATTACAAAGGATTAAACATAGATGTTAAAAGCACTATCCATAAGAACGGCGTTATCTGGATTGATCAGATTAATCACAATGTCGATTATTATGCCTTGGTTATTGTTTCTGAAGATGATTGGGAATGCGAAGTTGCAGGAGTCATCCATGCTGATGATCTCCATAGTAAAGAACCCAGATACCGAAAAAATTTTAAATTCCCATGCAAATGGGCCGAACAAGAAGAACTAACATCATGGGAAGAGTTTGCAAATGGCACGGCCTAAAAGAGATTTCAAACCAAAGAGAGCCTACAATCTTCTTATCGATGAAGATGTCCTTGATACGATTTACTGCATTTCCGTGAGAAAAACGAGGGAACTGGGAAGACATGTCACAAAGGCGGAAATTATTAGAACAGCAATATCTTTCTGGCTTAGAGAAAAAAGAGAAGGCCCAACCTACACACAACCTATTACTGGAGAAAGAATGCAGTGAATGTGGTTCAAAGGCTATGGCTTGCTTTACAGATGATGGGGGAAAGAATTGGTACTGTTATGGCCACCGCCCAGAAGCAACTGAAGAAGAACGCCAAGAACAGACAGATAGAAATAGAGAAGTACACGAAGCAATACGAAGAAGACTGGCTAAAGCAAGAGAGGGAAATAGACAAGATGATACTAAAAGAGAGCGCATGGACAGAAGAAATAGATTCAAATCTCCTCCGAGACACACATCAGACGAAGAGGACTATTCATGGTGCTTCTAGACCTACGGAATGGTATGAGAACCACTACAACGAAAACATGACCCCATGTCCAATTTGTAGCAAAAGAATGGCCGTTCTCAACAAAAAGGGGCTATGTTCCGCCTGCCTACTTGAGGAGATAAAAGCCTATGAGCGAATTAAAAAATGAACGTAAAAAAACAGTGCCAAGATCAAGCAGAGGAAACTTATGGTATGTTCTTGGGTTTCTGCAAGTACTTTTCGTATTACTGCTTATTTCTTCTTATCTTACTAGCGTCATGTAATTGGGGCGTAGATGGTTCAGGTGGCAAAGGAAATTCTGATTTATATAAAGAATACAAAGAGAGAATGGGGATAAAAGATGAGTAAGCCTTACCACCGAATGTCTTCCAAGGAGCTTTGGACTGAATACAATCTCGCAATGAACGAAGTGCAACTTATTGTTAACAATATGGCTGAACCTATGAAATTAGTTAAATTAAAGCCGACAGATTGCACTGGAATGCTTAAAGCTGATGGATTTGACGAAGCCGTTATAGGTATGGGCAACCAAATGCCAAATGATCCAGTATTAATCTACGACGCAGACAAATGTATCGACATATTGATGAAACGAGATGGGATGTCTGGCGAGGATGCAATGGAATTTTTTTCATACAATGTCCAAGGATCTTACGTCGGAGAGAAAACCCCAATCTTTATATGGAAATCAACGCTTGAGGAAATAGAATGAAGCAAGAAGATGCATTTGAAATACCAGATATAACGAAAGGTAGACCTTTTAACGGTATTTACGAAGAGCATATCCCAAGTAGTACTCTATGGGGAGAGCCACTACCTGACGATAAGAAATTTTCAATGAAAGATGAGGTCAATCACCCAGAACATTACGCATCTGGTGGAATTGAGTGTCTAGACGCAATGGAAGCTATGGCGAATCAGTCTATAGAAATGAAAATTGAGCTAAAAGGGCATGATTATTACCTTTGGCAGGTCATTTTCAAGTACTTATGGCGGTTTCCTTACAAGAAAGACCCATTAACTGACATAGAAAAGCTATTATTTTACTTAAAAAAGCTAAAAAGTAGCCTTGAAACGCAAAAATATGAAAATAAATAAACATTGTGCCACATAACTGTGTTATAACGTAAGGTGAATAAATGTCTAACAAACCTGATACAAAGACAAATAATACTATAACAATCGATGGTGAAAGTATTAATCAACTGGATTTAAGTGTAAAAGCTAGATCCTTGATTGGACAAGTAATGGCTAGTGAACAGAACGAAGCCCAACATCGCTTGAAGGCAGACGCTTACAAAGTAGCTAAAGCAGAGTATCTGGCGCAATTAAAATACGAAATTGCCAAAAGGAAACAAGAAAATGAGCAGTCAAGATAAGCCAGAAGCAAAAAATTCGTTCTCAGCAATGTCTGATGCAGACTTGGTCGATACCATAAAAACCTACTCTGCCACATTAGCAGAAGCTGTTGATGAGCAGAGGAATAGAAGAGATAATTTAGTTGAAAAAGCCAGAAAGGAATATATCGATGCGAGTAAAAAGCTTGCAGACCTTGGTGGTTTTAAAGAAATTAGCTCCCTGCCATCGATGGCACTAGGTCATGGTAGTCTCTTTGCAACCAGAATCTTCGATATCCTCGACAGATAACGTACAGAATCTTTTACGCAACCTTGATAATCTTCCTTTAGAACACAAGGAAGCTATATCGAATGCTTTACTAAAGTATAACAGTATAAAGCAGATTGAGGATGCTAAGAGTCAGTTTTTGCCGTTTGTACGCCATATGTGGCCACCTTTTATGCAAGGCCCACACCACAAAATTATGGCTGAAAAGTTTGAAGAAGTTGCGGAAGGTAAGCTTAAACGACTTATCATCAATATCGCTCCTAGACACGGAAAGAGTGAACTAACCAGTTGGCTTTTACCTGCGTGGCTTCTTGGACAGAACCCCTCGCGTAAAGTTATTAGCGCAACCCATACGACTGAATTTTCTCAACGGTTTGGTCGTAAAGTGAGAAACCTAATTGATACCGAACTTTACAAAGAGGTTTTCCCCAGTGTCTCGTTGAGAGCCGATAGTAAGGCGGCAGGGCGTTGGGATACAAACGGCGGTGGTGAATACTTCGCACTTGGTGTCGGAGCGGCGATGACTGGTCGTGGTGCAGATCTGTTAATTATTGACGATCCCCACACTGAAACAGCAGGTATTAATCCTACTTTAGACTATTTTGAGAATGTCTATGAGTGGTACTCTTCTGGCCCTCGGCAAAGACTACAACCTGGGGGAGCAATTATCGTTGTGATGACTAGGTGGTCACAGCTCGATTTGACGGCAAAAATACTGGAAAATGCCAATCAAAGAGAGGGATCAGACCAATGGGAAGTTATCGAGCTTCCTGCAATGTACGAGAACGGAGAACCTCTTTGGCCTGAATTTTGGCCTAAAAAGGAACTTGAAGCACTTAAAGCTGAATTGCCACTTGGTAAATGGCTTTCTCAATATCAACAAACTCCTACTGCTGAAGAAGGGGCGTTGATCAAGAGAGAATATTGGAATGAATGGAACAACGTCAATCCACCGAAATGCAACTTTATTATCCAGTCGATTGATACGGCGCACACAAAGAATGCACGGTCAGACTACTCTGCCATAACTACATGGGGAGTTTTTGAACATCCTAACGAAAGGGGGGAGTATGTTCCAAACATTATTATACTGGATGCGATCAATGAAAAACTGGAGTTTCCAGAGCTTAAAACAAGGGTACATGAGCTTTATCATAGGTATCAGCCTGACAGCTTCCTCATCGAAGCTAAAGCCGCTGGCCTACCCCTTATTCAAGAGCTACGAGCTAGTGGCGTTCCTGTACAGGATTATACGCCTAGCCGTGGTCAAGATAAACTCAGTCGTGTTAATGCCGTTACTGACATTTTTGCGTCTGGTTTGGTCTGGCATCCGCCGACTAGGTGGGCAGAAGAAGTCATAGAACAATGTGCTAGTTTCCCTAATGGGGCGCACGACGACTTAACAGACTGCACTACACTCGCTCTACTTAGATTTAGGCAAGGTGGATTTATAGCACTTCCATCAGACTACGAAGATGAAGAAACGCCGTGGTGGCAGAAAAGAGTTAAGGAATATTATTAAAAAGGAGATCATGATGCACAAAAAAGGCGGCAAATGCAGAGGTGGTGGCAAAGCCACACAAGGAACAGGATACACTATTAAATGATTAGTAGTTTCATGATCCCATGTTCTCAATGCTCAACCTATCAAACTTGCCAAAAAAATGGAAAGTGCCTTAAAAACTAATGGCTATTGAAAAATCTCTTGAACAGCAGATCCTAGATGAAAAGGCGGCTATTACCATTGGTGAGATGTCACCTGAAGATGTGAGCCTTGTTGAGGAGACTAATCAGACCGAGATATCTGTAGAGCCAACAGAAGATGGTGGTGCGGAAATAGACCTTAATCCAAAACAGGATACAGGTGTGTCTGAAGAGTTTGGTGAAAACCTTGCTGAAAATATGGATGATGACGTTCTTAACCAGATCGCATCAGACCTTATTGCATCATATAATGAAGATAAAGCATCAAGAGAAGAGTGGGCGAATACCTACACAGACGGACTAGACCTTTTAGGAATTAAAGGTGAGGACAGAACTCAGCCTTTTGAAGGGGCGTGTGGAGTTACTCACCCTATATTGAGCGAAGCAACTATAAGATTTGTTTCACAGTCAATGATGGAGATCTTCCCTTCATCTGGCCCAGTTAAGACAAAGCATGTTGGCAAATCCTCTGATGACAAACAGGAACAAGCTCAAAGAGTACAAAATTACATGAACTACCTCTTAACAGAGGAGATGCCAGAGTATAGAACTGAAACAGAACAGTTGCTATTTAACCTAGCTCTTGCAGGTTCAGCCTTTAGAAAAGTTTATTTTGACCCCCAACTAAACAGACCTACTTCTGTTTTTGTACCTGCCGAAGAATTTGTAGTATCTTACGGTACAACCGATTTAGTTACATCTCCTCGACATACGCATGTCATGGAGAAGTCAGACAATTTTGTAAGAAAGCTACAAGTAAACGGTTTTTACCGTGATATAGATTTAACAGATGGACAGGAGTCTTCCTCAGATGTCAAAACGAGATACAACGAACTCACTGGAGTTACAGAAGTCAGCCAAAACGATCTTAGAACCATCCTTGAAATCCACTGCGAGTTTGAACTCGACGGATATGAAGACAAGGATGAAAGTGGAGAAGAAACAGGCATCGCCCTGCCCTTCATCTTCACAATCGACGAAACAACTAATACCATCCTTTCGATACGAAGGAATTACCTTGAAGACGATCCACTAAAGAAGCCATTACAGCATTTTGTCCATTATAAATTTCAGCCTGGGCTTGGCTTTTATGGATTTGGATTAATTCACCTCATTGGAAGTATTGCTAAATCTTCAACTTCTATACTTAGACAGTTGATTGATGCAGGTACTCTTTCAAACTTGCCTGCTGGATTTAAGGCAAGAGGATTAAGAATTAAAGGAGATGATACTCCTATCGCTCCTGGTGAATTTAGAGATATAGATTTACCTTCTGGAGCTATTAGGGATAATTTAATGCCCCTGCCCTTCAAAGAGCCAAGTGGAACTTTGGCACAACTAATGGGCGTTCTCGTAGAAGAAGGTAGAAGGTTTGCTTCCATAGCCGATTTACAGGTTGGGGAAGGCAACGCAGAAGCCCCAGTAGGCACAACATTAGCTCTGATTGAGCGTAGCATGAAGGTCATGTCAGCAATACACGCCAGACTACATGCATCACTAAAGCGTGAACTGGGCCTTCTGTCTAATATTATATCAAAGACGGTTCAGGAATATCCATATGATCAAGATGGATCTCCAATGGAAGACTTTGATGATCGAGTGGATATCATTCCTGTGAGTGATCCCAATGCGACTAGTTTTGCTCAGAGGATGATGCAGCAACAGGCCGCAATGCAGATAGCAGGGCAAGCTCCACAGCTATATGATCTTAGAGAGCTTCATCGTAGGTTTTTAGAAACAGCAGGTATGGAAAATGTAGAAAAGGTCTTACCAGATGTCGATGAGATCCCACCATATGATCCTATTACTGAAAATGCCAGAACTATGGCAGGTGGCCCAATCAAAGTGTTTGGGTATCAGGATCACGATGCTCACATATCGGCACATATGAGCCTAATGAACAACCCAGAGATGGCTCAGAACCCATTAGCCAAACAGGCTAGTCAGCTTATAAGTACACATATTGCAGAGCATATGGCCTACAAATATAGAAATGAAGCTGAAAAGATGATGGGCGTTCAGTTACCACCTCTTGAAGATAAAGAGAAGAAAGGCTTGTCAGAAGAAATGGAAGCTCAGATTTCACAAAGAGCCGCTCAAGCCGCCGCTGAAATTACTGGTAAAGCACAACAGAAAGCCGTTCTTGAGAGACAGATGCAGGCCGCTCAAGATCCAGTAGTACAACAGCAAAACGAAGAGATACAAATTAAGAAGGCTAAAGTACAGCAAGAAGCTGAAGAAGCAAAGCTAGAAGCCGAGACAGATATTAAGAAAACGGAAATGAGAAACGAACTTGAAAGGGAAAGATTGCAACAGCAGAAGGAGCTTGCTGAAGCAAAATTACAAGTTGATTTAATTAAGAGTGCAGATAATGTCAGAAAGAAGAAAGATTAAAGACGAACAATTCCCAATCATTTGGACAGTCTATCACACTGTCATCGTTTTTGAGTTAGCCATAATTGTAGGTATTCAGATTGCTGTTCTTTCAACACTCTTAAAGAGTTAGGAGAGCAAAATGTGGATGTCAATTATGATACTGTGTTCTAGTATGAATGCATCGTCTTGTATGGTGATTACAGGTAATGAATTACATACAAGTAAAGAAAAGTGTTTTGAGGATTCTATATCAAAAGCAAATAAAGCTGTTACATATCCTCAAGTATTCCAAGCAAGACCTTTTTGTCAGGTTATCCCAGGAACAGAAAAAGAAGGTGAGATGGATACCTAATGGAAGAGGAATTAAGAAAAACTATTCGTCGGTTTATGAATGAAATAACCGACAACATCGCCCTTGGTAGCGCAAAAAGTTTTGAAGAATACAATCGTATGGTCGGTCAAATTGAAGGACTTGCGATTGCAGAGAGGGAACTCCTCTCATTACAACAGAATTTAGAGCAAAGCGAAGACTTCTAAGTTCTGCAACTCAGATCAGAGATCTGCTAACACACATAAAGGAAGAAATATGACATCAGTCTATAGTACTGCAAGCGTAGTCATTCCAGATACGCTCCCCAAACCCACTGGATATCACCTTTTGGTAGTCATGCCAAAAGTAGAAGAAAAAACAAGTGGCGGAATCCTTCTCCCAACGGATGTTAAGACGAAGGAAGATGTCGCTTCTATTATTGGACAGGTTGTTACAGTTGGAAAGGATGCCTATCCAGACACCGATCCGAGGTTTTCTGACGGCCCTTGGTGTAAGGAAGGTGATTGGGTGATCATTTCTAAATACACTGGTCATCGTTTTGAATATGACGGCGTTGATATGCGGTTAATCAATGATGACTCAGTTTTAGCTACAGTAGATGAACCAACAAAGGTGAGTAGGTCAAACGCATGAGTGAAGAAAATCAAGAAGAAGCCGTCAAAGAGAGTGGCGAAGAAAATTCAGTAGAAGTGGATATCGATACATCTTCTGAAGATTCAAAGGAAACCAAGGGGGAAGAAACAAAGACTGATGACGCAGATCCCATCGAAACTGCCGATACAGAGGTACAGCCTGAAGAAAGTAAAGGAGAGGTTGAAACAAAGAAGGATCAGCCCAATAAAACAAAGTATCAGCGCAGAATTGATGACCTCATTGCGAAACAGAGAGAAGCGGAAAGACAAAGAGATGAATACTACTCCGTTGCTCAAAAAGTCCTCAACGACAACAAAGAGCTAAGAAAGCGAGCCAATGATTTCGGAAAGCTTGGTTCAGCCGAGATGGAAAACAGAATTAACTCCGAAACCGAGTCGGCAAAAATAGCTTACAAGAAAGCTTACGAAGAGGGTGATGCTGATAAAATTTTAGAAGCTCAACAAAAAATGATTCAAGCTGAATCAGCAAGAAATCAAGTTGGGCAAATAAAGAGGGCCGCCGATCAGATGGCCAACGAACAGGAATATAACCTAGCTCCACCACCAAACAACAAAGCTGTTGAGTGGGCAGGTAAAAATTCATGGTTCAACAAAGATATGGTTATGACCAACGCGGCTTATACCATACACGATGAACTGTTGAAGAGTGGGGTACAAGTGGACTCAGATGATTACTACGGTAAGTTAGATGATCGTTTGAGAAGCGAGTTCCCTCATAAATTCTCTAACGCTCAAGCGGAAAAGCCTAGAGAAAACACCGTGGTACAACAACCAATGGTCACCCCTACAGGTGGCAAGGTTTCCAATAAATCACGCAAAGTCCGTCTAACCCCAAGCCAAGTGGCTGTCGCACAACGATTGGGTGTGTCTCTTGAAGACTACGCCAAAGAGTTCGTCGCGCTAAACAGTTAGGATTACCATGACTGATATCAAGCAAAAAAAGACAATTCGTTCACCTCGCTCTGTAGAGAAGAGAGAAAATGAGGTACGCAAAACTACATGGTCACCTGCCAATGTTCTGCCAGACCCACATCCAGTAGATGGGGTCGTATTTAAATGGGTTCGTGTTAGTAGTATGGGGCAAGACGATGTCCAAAACTACAGCAAGAAAATAAGGGAAGGATGGCAACCAGTTGCTATCGAAGAAGTTCCTGAATTAGCCCACCTAATCATTGAGGAAAATCCGAAATGGGAAGGTAAACTAGAAGTTGGTGGTCTTCTTCTCTGTAAAATGCCTGATGAGATGGTTAGTCAACGCAACAGTTATTATCTTCAGCAATCGAAAGATGCTCAAGAATCCGTTGATAATAGTCTTATGAAGGAAAGTAATCCACGAATGCCAATGGATAGGCCTAGTAATCAAAATAGGGTTACCTTTGGTCGTGGGTAAATTTTAATCCACAAGTGAAAAGGAGGTAGATTTATGTCTACGACTTCAGCACCTCGCGGATTAAAGCCGATAAACCTCTTAGGAGGATTGCCTTTTGCTGGTTCAACTATGGAAATTTCTATAGCGTCTGGCTATGCAACAGCAATCTTTAATGGGGATATAGTCGGTTACGCCGATACTACAGGATCAGATACAGCAGGTACTTTGGTCAGAGAAGCGGCGGCAAGCGAGGTTAATCCCATTGGTGTGTTCTTAGGATGCAGTTATACTGATCCTAACACAGGCCAACCAACTCACAAACAGTACTATCCTGGGGGCATTGCCGCCTCGGATATCAAGGCTGTTGTGACCGTGAACCCTACAACTTTGTATGAAGTGCAGGCCAATGGTCAACTTGCCCAAGCTAAATTGGGTCAGACCATTGATATGGCACAGACTGCATCAGGGAACACAGCTACTGGAAACAGTGGTTTACAAGCAAATGCATCAACTGCCGCCGTTACTGGCAAATGTTGGCGTATTGTAGGCTTTGTTGACCGTCCAGGCTCGGTAGTAAACGATGCCTATACGGACATCATTGTGATGATAAACCAAACTGAGCATGCCCTTGTGGCAGGCGCAATAACATAAGGAGTGATATAACATGGCGATAGCACGATCACAACTTATGAAGGAACTACTCCCAGGCTTGAACTCTTTATTCGGTCTGGAGTACAAACAATATCCAGAGGAGTGGCGTTACTGCTTTGAGGTTGAAAATTCAGACAGAAGCTTTGAAGAAGAAGTGAAATTGTCTGGTTTTGGTCTTGCTCCAATCAAGGATGAAGGCGCGGCGATTGCTTATGACGACGCACAAGAAGCGTATACTTCACGCTACACACATAGCACAGTTGCTATGGGCTTCAGTCTAACTGAAGAAGCTGTTGAAGATAACCTCTATGCATCGTTATCTGCTCGTTACACCAAAGCCTTGGCAAGAGCATTCCAACATACCAAAGAAGTTAAGGGCGCGGCAGTATTTAACGAAGCCTTCACAGGCCAAGTTGGTGGTGACGGTGTAAACCTTTGCTCTACTGCACACCCATTGGTTAATGGTGGAACTAACTCAAACGAGCCTAGTGTAGCCGCTGATTTAAATGAGACTTCATTAGAAGCCGCAATCATACAGATTGGTAAGTGGACTGATGAGAGAGGCCTTAAAATTGCCGCTCGCCCAGAAAAACTGATCATTCCAAGTGATTTGCAGTTTGAAGCAGAAAGGATCATGAAATCAGAATTAAGAATCGGCACTCCGAACAACGATATCAATGCTCTAGCATCGACATCCGCGATCTCTGGGGGTTATATGATTAATCATTATTTAACTGATCCAGATGCTTGGTTCTTAAAAACTAGCGTTCCAAATTCCATGAAGCACTTTGTTCGCGTAGCGATGAAGACTTCAATGGAAGGTGACTTTGAGACTGGTAACGTCAGATATAAAGGCCGTGAGAGATATTCTTTCGGTTATTCTGATCCACTAGGAATCTTTGGCTCACCAGGAGCAGGTTAGAGACCTTCATAACTAACTATCGAGATAGGGGGCGTGGCTTGATTGCCACCCCCCTTGGTTTATTTTAAGGGGATATAAATGGGACTCATTACAGCAACAACAGTTACGGCTGATGGTGTCGCAGTTAACCAACCTACAAGGGTTAAAAAACTGTATTATATTTATGGTGGCACAGCAGGATCTATCGTGCTTAAAAACGGCGGAGCAAGTGGAACAACCTTGCTTAATATTCCTGTACCTGCATCCAATGTGGCAGGTGATACTTCTGGGTCAATAACCATACCAGAAGGCGGATTAAAGTTTAGTGATAATGTTTATGTAGATGTAACGCAAGTTACCTCGGTAACATTGTTTCATGGCTAATATCGTGGATTCAGGGAAGGTCGTTGCCCAAATGGTAAATGAAGAAAATATCAATGTGGCAATAGCTAGACTTGAAGAAAGAGTAGCTCACATGCACCGAGACATGAATGAGATGAAGACGGATATTACGGAGTTGAGATCTACAGCCAATAGGTGGAAGGGAGCTTTCTGGGTTCTGATAGGACTAGGGGGAACGCTTGGCTTTTTAGCTAACTTTATAATGGGGTGGCTCGGCACAAAATAAATATTTTTATTATGGGGGAGAGTAAAAATAGAGCCAATAAGCATTGGGTTAGCCGCTTTGGGAGCAGTCAAAGCAGGTATAGCTATGGGCAAGGATCTACAAAGTTTGGGAAAAGACTTAGGAAAGATCTGGGATGCCATTGATCAAGTAAACACAAAACACACTCAGGCTTCAAAAGGCAAAGGTGGTGCATCTTCAAGAGCCTTAGACACCTATATAGCTACTGTGCAGGCTAGAGATCTAGAGGATCAGCTTAAAAGAGTCATCATGGAGACTCGTGGACACTCTGGTTGGAAAGAACTCCAGAAAATTCGTGAGCAAGTCATGAAAGAGGATCGAGAAGGTAGGGCAGAAGCTTTAAGGAGAAAACACCAACGAGAGTACTATTTATCGATTGTTTTGGGAGTAGTCCTAATAGGTCTAGCAGTGTGGGGTTTGGCTTACTTTGCTTTGTATCTAAGGGAGACTAACAATTAACGAGAAGGATTTAATATTCATAGCAATAATTCTTTCTGCTTATTTATGGACTTTTTACTTTCCGCCACTTTGGGAGAAGCCCTAGTTGTGTTGGCGTAAAATAAGAAGACCAACATTAGGTCACCGAAAACATAAAATGCCTGAAGGGAAAAGGGAAAACATCGTTCTTAGGCATAAAGAAAAAAAAGAAGATTTTTTATTTAGGGAAAACGCATGGCATATTCTGGAAGTAACTCCTTCAATCTCGACATCAGTGAGATTGTTGAGGAAGCACATGAGCGAGCAGGTTTAGGCAGAGCCTATAGTGGTGCAGATTATCGCACAGCTAGAAGAAGTCTAAACCTATTATCACAAGAGTTTGCTAATAAGGGTATTAATCTTTGGACTATCGAGGAAGCTACACTAACTTTGTTACCTAGTACTCCTAGCTATAACTTATCATCAGACTGCATTTCAATACTAGATCATGCGATTAGAACTGGAACAGGAA
>VTLG01002909.1_pt1 | contig 15577 bp, 13 predicted proteins | sample 4694571 | NCBI WGS metagenome assembly VTLG01 (sample SAMN12604809, study PRJNA352737) | marine metagenome | biome: ENVO:00000447; feature: ENVO:00000209|ENVO:00000569|ENVO:01000036; material: ENVO:00002151; isolation source: viral sequences binned using virsorter ...
TACCTTCATACTCAGTTATAAGTGGATTAATATCCTTTCTTTCTGCATATACATGAAAGAAACAATCAACAGGCATACCACCTTGAGCTTGTAAATATATTTTATTCTCATCCCATCTCTTTACTATGACATTTTGATGAGCACCTATAGGAGTAAGTTGAACAGAAATACTATCAACATCAACCAAATCTTTCCAATAAGAAGGTAAATCAATTACATTATGTCTATTTCTTACTCTTCCTCTATAATATACTCCAACTTCTGGTCCCTCAATACAAGCATATCTTAATCTCCATCCTTCTTTACTTGGATGAGGTATATCAAATGGTTTTGGTTTACCATCTGCAACATTAAATCTTGAAGATAATCTAGTAGGAGAAATAGCATCACATATTATATCTCCTTTTACATGTAAAGGATCTTGAGCACCTCCTCCTACTTCCATACCATAAGTAGTTTTTCCATCACCTTCAATATTAACATTACCTTTTACCTCTACTGATAGATGAGGTCTCAGCATAGTATCTGTGTTATATTCTTCCGCAATCATTACTGTTGCACTAACTTCATCATACTCAGTGTCTCTTCCTACCTGAACAGGTCCTTCAAAGTATGCTGACCCTCTTATCTCAGTCTCTCCTTTACCTAATGCTTCTGGTTTACCACAACCAACAAACAATCTTTTTCCTACAAAGATGTTCCCGAATTTCATTTGTTTCTTTCCTCATTAATAGATGTTTGTCCACCACAAGTCTTGGATGGTTTGCCTTTGGTGGTTCTGTCAGCAAAGTCAACCAACCCACCATAAACATTCATAATTCCTTTACCAATCACATCAACAGTAGATTCAGAAAATATTTTAGTAGATACTTTTGATCTTATATCAACGACCTGACTATTTAATGCTATCTTATCATCAGATTCTAATAAAATGTTTCCTGACTTACCATCAATTCCTTTAGCAGTAAGTTCAATAGACTCTGCCTCTAATTTAATCCTCCCTCTTGGTGCTTTGATTATTATATCACCATTCTCTGCTTCGTACCAGATGGCAGGTATATTTCTGGGTTCTGAACCACCTCCAGGATAATTGACAATATCTTTACCAGACTTAACTGTATATGTTCCAGGACATATAGATTTAGTAGATCCTTTAGATCCATCTTCTTTGTTGCCAGTTTCATCTAGAGTAATGTAATGACGTCCACCATCAGGTCCACTTTGCAACATACAAGCAGAAATCTCATTAGACTTTCTTATCTGACCAAAACTTAAGCGTCCATGCTCAGTTCCAATCCAATAAGGATGATAATTTATTTTTTTAGCCATTAAACTTTACCTACACAATCTATGACTTGGACTACACCAGGAGTACCAGCAGCAGCAACTATTTCAGGTGCTGAATCTTCTCCTACTCTATTTACCTTAAATACAGGAATCATCTTAGCATTATAACCTGAATCACTCTGAATGTAAATCTTAGGATCTTCATTGAATCCTATACCACCTTTGACTACATCCACTCCAATAAGAGAACCCAAAGGATCAGTTTTAATTTTTAACTCAGCTCCTTTAGAAGTCCCATCACTTGTTTCAATTATAATCTTATCTTTATCAGGATTATATCCAAATCCTGGATTGGTTATATTAATATCATCTATCTCAAGCACTACAGGATAATCTCCTGCTCCTGTAGATGGGAAAGGTCCTTTTGTCCCTGAAGGAACTCCTCTTCTTCCTCCTGTAGTAGTTCCAATAGTAGTTCCAGTAGGTAAAGGAGTTGTAATAGATATTGGTTCAGTAACTAAAATAGTTCCACCTCCAGCTGGTGTCCACTCATCTCCTATATCTAAATCAACATCTGTTCCTGGTTGATAAGGAATATCATATGTTCCATCAGATCTTTTTACTGTAGTCTCATCAGCTCCTGCCCATGTCCTACCATCACCACCTTGACTTCCATCTGGAGAAGGTAGATAATCTATCCCAGTATCATCCATTATAATGTTAGTTACTCCTAATGTAGTTGCTCCAGTAGGATCTGGAATTAAGGTAGTTGCTCCAGTAGGATCTGGAACTAAAGTAGTTGTTCCATCAGGTAAAGTTGTTGTTACTTGCACTGGAACCCTTACTTGCACTGGAACCTGACCCATAACAGCTCTACCAACAGCACCCCTACCTTTATCACAAGAATCTATAAATTTAACTCTTGGAGCACCTATATATCCTCCACCAGGAGTAATAATATCCACTCCTAATACAGTAGTAAGAGCACTGACTATAACATTTCCTGTTGCTCCACTACCACCTCCACCTATAAACTCAACAGTAGGTGGTCCACAATATACTGGTCCTACATCACAACTATCTTTAAATATATCAGAAAAATCTGCATTGTTTGCTACATTAGAAATAGCATCACCAATATTAGAGAAACCTTCAACTGCATTCTGAACTAATGAAGAAGCCTCCTTAGCTTTATTTACTATAGAAAATAAATCCAAAGTTGCTGTTTTCTCAGGACCATTAACTGGATTCCATTCTTTAACATCAGAACATTTAGGTTCTTCATCACAGGAAAGAAATGAAAGAAGATCAGTAGCAAAACCCATTACATCATCAAGAGAAGAAGAAGCAATACCCATACCAGCAAGCAATGCTTTTATAGGTTTCATAACTGAACTTACTACTGAATCTATAAGTCCACTAATTTTTCCTAACAATGATCCTAAAAAATTTTCAACAGTGCATGGACGTGTATTAATAACTTTATCAGATATCTGATCCAAAAAGCTTCCTATCATACCACTAAGATTCTTCATTATATTTTTAAAAGCACAAGCTAATTCACTGTTAGCTTCATCTGCTTTCTCTTTTACTAAAGGTAGCTCTGTAGGAAAGACTTCATAATACGTATCACTCATAGCATCATTAACTTTCTTCAAAGCATTCTTCTGAAGTTCTGCAGTTATCCTCTTAACATCTCCAGTAATTGCTTTAGTAGTATTATCCTTTATCTTTGCTATTTCTTTATCTATATCATCAACCTTCGTAGATACTTTAGTTTCCCAATCAGTAGCAGTCTTTTTTATTCTCTGCACCTCTGCTATCATATTCTTTATTTCTCTCTGAATAGATCCAGTAGGAGCTTTCTCACAATCAGCATTAGATGCTATGGTTGATGATTTCTTTTCATTTAAATACTGTTCATTAGTTGCTCCATCATCCCTACCAACTTGACCAACACCAGTTTCTATTACTTCTTTATTATTTGTCTCAGAAATTTTAACATCTTCTGCCACTCCCTTTGCTTCTTCCTGATTAGTAGGTAAAGCACCTCTAGGAACTTCATCTTCTGTAGTGTAACCACTAAAAGGTTTGAACCCAGTGTCAGGAATGTTCTTCATGACAGCGGTGTATTGGTTGTAACCAATCACACCCATGATCACTGGCTGCTGTGCATCCTCACCATCTAAAAAATATCCTTGTACAAAATCACCTTGCCTCAAATTAGGCGTGCTAATTGCTCCACCAGATACTCCAGCAGTAACTGGAAACATTACTGATGCCCAAGGAAGATCATCATCAGTAAGATCAGTTGGGGATGCTGTATGATACCCCATGATTCTGACTTTATATCTAAAGCCAAAACCTTTCTGATCTTCTGTGGTCTTAGTAGGAGAACCACCTAAGTTTCCAGCCCACTTAGTTTGATCAACTATCTGACCAATCCACCAAATGAATCCATCTTTTCCTAAAAAATGTGTCTTTACTAATCCTTGTTCAATCATTAGTCGTCATATACTCTACACTCTAATGAGTCTGGATGATTATCACAGTACACTTCTAAGTGCTTATCCTCATGGCGTGTATGCCAATCATTAATCTTACCTTCATTCTTATTCACTTCCTCCTCAGTATGATCATGGAAAGCATCATTATGCATCTCTAAATCTGCCTCAGAGTATTCAATCATACCATGATTAATATGTTCTTTATGATCCTTAGGATCAATGTAGACCTCATGATCTAAATCGTGGTTAGGAGTTTTGGTAGTCATGTTTCAATCAGTTTAAAAAGGTTTACTTCCAAAAGTATCTCTCACAAGAGTTAAACTAGTATAAGTTTCTCTTGGAGTGATATTATGACAGAGACTTGCTATCATATATAGTCCTCCACTTACCTTGTTGGGTCTTGTATTAGGTTCTGTAGATAATTTAGGGAACTCACAACGAATCAAGTCACCAGCACGGAGTCTAAAGTCTCCTGCTATCATAATATTTATTTTAATTGAGAACATTTGATTGTATCTCATCACAGATTGTACCATAGTCTTAGTAGAATCGTAAGTAGGATCAAAAGGACTCTCCTTCCACGTCTTCAACTGAGCATCTATATCCTTACCTGCAGGAAGTGTTCCTACATCCAAAACTTTATTCATTAATCTTGAAACTGGTAGTCTAAATTCATCTGCGACAGAATCAATTTCATCAGATCCAAGTGTTACAATCTTACCTTTACTTCCTGCTCCTTTATTATTCTCAGAACCACCTGATTCATCTACACTATAATTTCTTACCTTATAATTGTAAGCATAGAAATCAAAGAACAAAGTTCTATTAGCATAAGCACCTATAGTTAAATTATTTTGAAGATCAATATCTTTATTAATATCATAACTTATTATCTTTCCTGTATATTCTGGGGGAATATCATCTGTATTACTAAAAAGATAATTACCTTTAGATTCTTGCTCAGCTAAAGCATCTAAAGATCTGAAATTATATCCATCATAAGTTTCATAGAAAACATATCCAGCTGAACCTCCTACTTTACCTGCCTGTGATGGAATAGATTTAGATGCTAACCAAGTACAAACATAAAATGGTTTCCTATCATTACCTATAAAATTATAATTGATTGCAGTTTCATCAACAGTTACTTCTTTCTTAGTTTTTATACCAACATCTGCTGAAGTTGCTTCAGTAAGAATCTTTTTAATATTCTCAGATATTTTACCATCATATCTTTTACACACTCTACACTGCTCATTGGCCAGCATTTCTCTAGAAGTAAAGTCTATAGAATAAGCATCCTTCTGAGTTCCAGCAATAACATTCCTAACTCTATTAACATATAGCTTATTATCATCTTTAAATGTTAAAACATTCTTATCATGATCTGCAATTACTATATGAGATGGTTCTCCTCCACGTATAGGAAGACCATCTAATATTCCTACATTACCAAGTTTCTTATCATCACTCTCTCCAGTCTCTACAATAACAGCACTTAAAGAAACTGAATTGGATAATATATCCTCATAATATTTTATATCAACTACACCACCAGAAGCATCAATAGACTTTCCTCCATCCTTCGCTTGAAAGATATCAAACTGTCTTATATCTCCTGATAATGATGATGATTTATTAGACATTATTATACCTTATAAAGAGCTGCGTTAGTGTTAGCCTCATGATTACTATTTAATATAGTTTGCTTATCAAGTTCCAAAGAAATAAATTTAGTCTTACCTGCTCGAGATATTGGAGGTGGTGCTTGATCTCCTCCACCACCATCTATCACTACAGTAGGTTCTTCTCCACCATCTTCATAGGATGCAGACTCTGAGATGTCCTGTGATAAATCTTCAACTTTATTATCACCCAACTGAGCTTGCTTCTCTTGTATATTATCCATCCTTTCTCCTTCACCCTGACCACCGAAAGGATCTCTTACCAACATCCTACCATCATCCATCCAAGGATCTGGTGTTTTTCCTAAGTCAGTCTTAGATAATCCTGCTGCAATAACATCAGCAGCTTTCTCTCCAACCCAACTACCAGCCATACCTGTGATAAATCCAGGCACACCACCAAAAGGAGCACCTATAGCAAAACCAGCAGTGTATCCCACCAATGCACCTGCTGCTCTTAAAACAGCATTGATAGGTGACTCACCAAATGCAGTGTAATCAATCACTCCCATCAATGCAGCAAGAACTGCATCAATACCAGCAATCTTTAACTTAGATGCTTTAGTAAGAACCTTTTTAGCCTTTAAAACATTTTTATTCTTACCTACCTGCTTAACAAACTTTTTAATACCATCTACTGCTTTCTTCGGATCCTTTGCTATATCTTTAACCTTTTTAATTATATCATTATTATCCACCATCTTATTCATCTTACCACTAAGCATTCCCTTCACTTTGTCTGCCAGTTTAGCTGGGTTCTTCATCAACTCAGCAATATCACCCAACTGCTTCCTCCATTTAGCAGCCTTTGCTAAACCACCCTTAACTACATCATCAGTCCACTTTATCGCATTCTTAGCAATATCATCTGCCCATTTGGTCAGTGCCTTCCACTTCTTACTCCCAAACTCCACTGCTCCTTTCCATGTTCTAGCACCCCAATTCTTGATGCCTTTAAGTATATTAGTAGCACCTTTACCAACTTTAGTTTTCTGAAGTGACTTAATACCCCCTTGTAAAGTCTTACCAGGACTCTTAATTAAATTAGTAACAGTCTTACCAACTGGAGTTTTCTGAAGTGACTTAATACCTCCTTGAATAGTCTTACCAGGACTCTTAATTAAATTAGTAACAGTCTTACCAACTGGACTCTTTTGCAATGCTTGAATAGTCTTGCCAGGATTCCTAATAAAATTTCTAACCTTCTGTAAAGGTTTAGTCTTCTGTAAAAATTTACCAGCACTTTGTGCAATTTTTCCACCTAATTTACCTGCAGCTTTAATAGCAGCTTGAACTCCTTTAACTGTATTTCTTATCCATCCAACTAAAACATTGCGTACTTTACCAAGAAACTTACCAATAGATGATCCAACCTTAGATATCCCTTCCCCTGCCTTACTAAGACCCTTCCCTATATTTCCTTTTAAATTAAGTACAAATTTTATTACAGCATCTTTAGCCATTCTATAGGCTTTAAATCCAAATATAAAAGCTACTACAACATCACGTGCTCCTCCAATCAGAGCATTGACAAACATACCAAGAAGTGTATTAACAAAAAATCTTTTTAATTTCTCTAAGAAACTAACACCAGCATCCTTTACAGGCTTTAATAACTTTTTACCTATTCCTAATCCAGGTTTCTTAGTTTCTAATTCTTCTTCTCTTTCCTGTTTCTTTAACCTAGCATTTAATAGTCTCTGCTTCTCCAATCTTTTTTTCGCATCTTCTGCGTTATCATTTAAAGAATCTTTAATAGATTTCACACTCTCCTTTACACCAATCACAGACTCCATAAAAGGAGTCAACCCCAAGTCTCTAGAATTATTACTAAGAACTAATGATCCACCTTCATCTTTTTTAGTGGGTATTAAACCACCTGCAGGACTAGAAACTATAGAACTAGAGGGTCTAATTGCTAATGCTCCTCCTTTTTCTGAAGACTCACCTCCTCCACCACCTCCTAACATTTTCTTTGCTATGTCTTTTCCTTTTACCTTAGACTTTTTCTCAGTGGCTTTCTTAACAATATTTTCCGCAACTTTCTTTCCGCTCTGCATTGCGGCTTTACTTCCTGCTGATTTTAATAATCCTGTCCAAGACATATCTTAACCCATTATATTGTAAAGTGACTTGACCACAGGAATAGTAATATTATTAGGGTCTGTGGATGAGAAATTAGGAGTTTCAGATCCACCTCCAGAATCACCTCCACCAGCAGCAGGGGCATTACCACCACCTCCTCCACCAGATATTACCACTACTCCACCACGTTTTTTACTAGGAGCTTCAATACCAGGAACTATTCCACCACCAGCGAACTTCATCAACTTAGGTTGATTAGTTCCACCACCAGCTTTATTCATTGCCATTAATTTATCAGCACCAATCTGATCAACAGCACCTTTACTCATCACAAACTCACCTGGAGTTAGCATTGCTGGAACAGTATCACCAGTACCAGAACCAGGAACCTTTCCTCCTTTATTATATCTAATAACTTTTCCTCCTTTATTATATCCCATAATATTTCCAGGAGCAGTATCAATAACATTATGACCCATACCAAGAAGATTAGTTGTTGGATAAGGAGCTGCATATCCTCCCCCACTAAATCCCTGTCTTCTAAGATTTAAATTCTGAACTATACCACCACCAGACATTTTTGCTTTCGTAGATATATCAGCACCCACATTCATCATAGTATTTTCCATTGAACCTGGAACTATTTGATTAATCTTAGTTGCAATACTTTCAGGTTGAGCATCAGGCATGGCTATGAGTTCATCCACTTTAGCAATCCTTTCAGGGGGTGCTTCATTCTGAACCATTATATCTCTTGTTAATTGAAGTCCCTGAGTTACTGACTCACCACCCATCTTACCAAAATCTGGAACCACTGTCCCATCCATTAACTCCATAGATGGCATTCCCATTGCAGCAACTCTCTCCTTTGCTTCTTCAGGTGAAACATATGTTTTTCCAAAACTAAAATTACTAACTGAATTAGAACTAGAAGTGGTCTCAGTATTAGTAATGTTTTCAAAACCTGGTCCACCACCACCTTCATATCCAGGAACCAATCCACCACCAGCCATTGCTACGGCTGTTCCATCCTTACCTATTACTTCCTTACCATCTTTACCTATTACTTCCTTACCATCTTTACCATCTTTACCATCCTTACCTATTACTTCCTTACCATCTAAACCTTCACCTCCTTTCTTTCCTTCAGCACCATCTATACCATCATCACCAGGAACAACTCCACCACCAGACATTCCAACTGCTTCTTCATTCTTTTCTTGAGCAGTCTTGGACAAAGGTATCATTGGAACTTGAGGAGGACCAGGTATCAATGGTATCTCAGGGGGATCTATCTTTGGTAATGCTAATAGACCAGTCACACTATTGATACCATCTATAATACCTTTAACCCCCTTATTAATAGTACTAATAACAAAATTAATAGGAGCTCCAGTAATCATCCACAACCCTTGCATTACAGCATTAAACATTCCGATAAAAACATTAAAGAATTGTTTAATAGGATCTAATAACTGAGCAGGATCTTTAAGAATACTTAATAACCTATTAACAACTACCCCCAAAAAAGTCATGGTCACAAATTTTATTATCTTATTAAAGAAATTTCCAGCAGGTTTAGTTACCATATCTAACATCTTATCTTTTAATCCGCTACCTGGTTTCTTATCTTTATCTTCTAATTTTTCCTCCCTCTTCTTCTTTTTAGCAGCAAGAATTCCCTGCCTCATCTCTTCATACTGATCATCAGCAGACTTATTCTGATCCTTTAATAGACCTTCAATTTGTTTCAAGTCATCTCTAACATCATCTAAGTTATCTTTAACATCTCCATTCAAAAAAGTAACAATCTTATCCTTCTTACTATCATCCCCTATCTCTGCTTCAGTTTCTGGTTTGATATCTTTAGAATCAAATTCAGTTTTAGGAATAAATTTTGCTTTAAATCTTGCCTTCCTTTCTTCAGGACTTAGATACTCTCCTTTCTCATCAATAGCAGTAGTAGTTTCTTTATACTCATCAGTTTTTTTATGCTCTTCTGCTGCTGCAGTCTCTTGTCTATTCTTATTCTGTCTTTCTAATCTTTCTTCTACAGTTTCTTGAGAAGTTCCTCTCTTAAATTTATCAGCATCTATCTTTGGTTTACGTATTCTCTTACCTTTAACCCTTGTCTTCTTAGCCTTTGGTTTTACTTTTGGTTTTGCTTTAGCCTTTGGTTTTGTTTTTGTTTTTGTACCACCTACTTCTTCTTCCTTTGCCTCATGTATGTCATTTAATATCTCATCTATACCTTCCTTTGCTTGCTCCTCTGCTGCCTGTTGTGCTTCTAACTCACTAACTCTTCCTTCAAGCCCAAGAACTCGCACCAAAGTTTTCCTTTGCATAACAAAGGATTTACTTAATGTCTTATGCAACTGCGAAAATTCGTCAGGATTGTAGTGACCAGGCATCAGTGTTGTTCTTGTTGTTGCTTGAGTTTTTCATCCTCAAGATGTTGTTTCAACATACCAATGTAGATGTCTCTCTCCCAAGGGATTAAGTTTTCAACTTCTGTTAATGAATATTTATGGTACTGTAATAGAGCGAAATTAATTTTATAATAACTCTCTAGATCCATATGCACCATACCTAAGCGAAAAAAGACGATAACCCTTCCAATACTACAGTGCTTTCCACTTGTGTCTTAGGATTAGTAAAGGTCACGCTATGAGATAACTTAGGCATTGTCTCAAAGAATTTTTCAATCTCCTTAAACTGCATACTATTCATCTGCTCTAAGAAATCTTTCACTTCTTTTTTAGTACAATCAGCAGTAGACCATACCTCTTCCTCATTATAAATTTTATCAATACAAGATCCAATCAAATCAAATGATTGATCCATACTAACTTCCTCTCCAAAATCAAAATTACTTTTAATAAATTGATCTAAGGATGGATACTTCATCTCCATTACTAAAGTCTCATCTAACTTAACCTTCTTATTATGTTCTTCACTCTTTTGAACTTTAATCTCATCTATATTAATAGTCACTGGTACTTCAGTTACTTCATCATCAGGAGCAATTAAGTTAACCTCAACCTCCTCACCAACAGACTTCCCTCTAATATTAAGAAATAGATATTCAATATCAAAAGTAGGAAGATTATCTACCTTAACTCCTCTAGTCTGAATACAATTTTTCAATACAGTTTTAATTGCCGTAGAAATATCCTTGGTGTTCTCAGTCTCTAATGCTAAAACTAATAACTTTTCTTCTTTAACTAGGAAGGGTCTGTATTTAACTTTCTTTCCTGTAGATGGCAACTCAAGTTCATAAGTTGGTGTTGCAATGGTAGGTAATGGCATAATTTTTCAATTCAGTAAGTTTATTTATCAGGTAGTTGCACTTCTTGTTCCAATGGTACGCAACTGATCATTCATACCTAAAGTAGGATCTCTATTTATTGGAGGAACTCTATCACTTATACTCCCAATAGCAAAACTATCACTTTTTTTCTCTTGAACATACCTAATAAAATTAAATGATACATTACACTTTAAAACTTCTCCCTGTTCATATGAAACAGGCATAGCAGTTAAAGATAAAGGAAATGCATTAACAAAAGTATATTCTAACATAGACCTAGCAGTTCTAGTAGATGTTCCTTTAGTAGAACTAAAGTCTCTAGTAAAATGATCCTTTTCAAACTTAGTTAAATAAATATTATTCTTATAAGACTTAGGATAAGACATTCTATAACTTATATACTCACCCTTATACTGTTGTTTATTATTAACACCACTAATATAATCCATCCACCCTTCTATCATTTCAATTACTTTATATTCTCTATCCACATAAAAAGTAAGTCCTAATGTCTCATCATACATTCTCCTATAAGCCATCTTCTCAGTGACACCATGATAATCATTATTAACTTCATGAGTAGTTAAACTAGAACCAGGAAGACTTGCTTCAGAACACAATAAATTAATATTTTCATAATCAAAATCCCCCAAAGGTATAGTACTTCTTACTGCCTGAGGAACTGGTATAGTTAATCTATATAAAGAAGACTGTGCTATATTCAGCAACCTCGACTTTATCTTAGATACACTTAATTTTTGTGGCTTGACACCTGCCATCTATAAATATTTTAGATTATATATTATGTATAAGAGATGGCTGAAAGTATTAAGAGTAGGTACAAACCAAAGCACCCTCGAAAGTATCAAGGCAATCCAAATAATATAATATGTCGTAGTAGTTGGGAGCGTAAGTTCTGTAGATACTGTGACCTGACTGAAAATATTGTAGCATGGGCTTCTGAAGAGATAAGTATCCCTTACCTATCTCCTGTAGATAAAAGACCTCATAGATACTACCCAGACTTTCTAATGAAAGTGAAAGAAAGTAATGGTAGCATTAAAACTTATGTGGTTGAGGTGAAACCTAAGAAGCAAACCAAACCTCCCAAGAAAAAATCTAGGGTAACTAAATCATATCTGTATGAACTTACAACATATGCTATCAACCAAGCTAAATGGAAGGCAGCACAGGAGTATTGTTTAGATAGAAGAATTGAATTTAAACTAATCACAGAAGATGAATTAGGTATCAAATAATGTCAGCAAGAACAGAAGAACTTCAAGGTAAAATTGAAGATGAAAATGATCCTGATGATATTATGATGTATATCATGGAAGTGTTTAGTGAAACAGAATTAATTCCTGATGCAGGTAACTATTATACCTTTGTATATAATGCTAAAACTCCTGGTGTATTTGATGAGTTCCCTCTAGTTGCTGTTACCTTTGTTGATAGGTGGGGATTCCAAGGAATTAATTTTCATTGGGGTACATCAAGGAACTACACATGGAATGAGATTGTAGGAAGACTACATGTAATACAAAATGACGAAATAGATTACATGCGTTCAATACATTATGCAAACTTTAAGACTAAATAACTAAAAAGATATTAATGGCAATCATTACTAGCGATCCCATTCTAATAGATGGTAAATCTTTTGTCACAAAGACAGATGGTAATACTGCTACGGTAGTTAGGATTGCATCAGGAAAAGCTATTAGTCAAGCAGAAAAAGAAATTGCAGGAGATTTTTATAACAGTGATCTAAATGAAATAAACTATGCAGAAATATTTAATTTAGATTTTGGTTCTAACTATTTAAATAAATTAGGTGCTAGTGATGAGTGGATGAGTACAGCACTAGGCAGTAAAATATATAAAAATGCATTTAAAAAAGCAACAGGTAAAGATGGACCCAACCTATCCTTTGCTTCTATTGCAGAGAACAATTTAACATGGGATTCAACTTCACTCAATACAGATGCTAATGGAAGATCTACAACAAATGGTTCTGGTAAATTTATAGGTAGGTATCCTCTTAATAAAGATAGAAAACAATTTGATTACTTACAAGTAACTGCTAAAAAATATGAACCAGCTAGAATGAGTGATCCAGGTGGTCTTACACAAGAAGCAGAAGATAGAAATATGGAAACTGTAGGGAGTGTCTTTCTTCCTATGCAACCAGGATTGGCAGAAGGAAACTCAGTAAGCTGGAGTAAAAGTGAAATTAGTCCAATTGATGCTGCATTAGCTAATGTATCAGGAGCTGCAGTTGAAGGTGCTAGTAAAGGAATAAAACAAGCTGGCAAACAAGCTATGGACGCTGCTAAAGGTGGTTTTGAAAATTTACAAGGTGTTACTAAGGATGAAGTTGCTGCATTCTTTGCTGGTCAAGCAACAGGAAAGAATATATTCACTAGAAGTACAGGTAAAATGTTAAATCCTAACTTAGAACTTCTATTTCAGGGACCTACATTAAGAACATTTAATTATACTTATAGGTTTACACCAAGAGAAGAAAAAGAATCAGATGAAGTTAAACAGATTATAAAATTCTTTAAGAAACAAATGGCTCCAAAGAGACAGAAGAGTGGGAAATTATTCTTAGAATCTCCTAATGTTTTTAAATTAAAGTACTTCTTTAAGAATGGAATACAACATCCATTCCTAAACAAAATTAAAATATGTGCTCTTCAATCTTGTACTGTTCAATATACTCCCGATGGATCATACATGACATATGAAGATGGTTCTATGACTTCTTATGAATTAGGATTATCATTTGGAGAATTGAATCCAATATACAATGATGAAATTGATATGTCCAGTAACGATATGGGATTCTAACCATGACACAATCTTATTTCAGACAAGTACCAGATTTAGAATACGTCAATAGGACTAAAGGAAATACAGATATTTCCAACTATATTACTGTGAAAAATTTATTTAAAAGAGGAAGACTTCGTCCTGATATATTTGGCAACTTAAACTTCTTTAATAAGTATAAAATAATAGGTAATGAAAGACCAGACAACATAGCATTTAAAGAATATGGCGATAGCAATCTAGATTGGGTTATCCTTATAGCAAATAATATATTAAATCTCCAAGATGAATGGCCTCTACCCCAAAATTCATTAGATGAAATACTCTTAGAAAAATATGGAAGCTATGATAAATTATATTCAGAAATACATCATTATGAAACTATTGAAATTAAAAACTCTAAGGGTGGAATAATATTACCAGGAGGATTAGAAACTCCTAATAAATGGAGAACTAATGGAAACTATATTCAAGCAATCAATACAAAAATAAATCAAATATCTGGAACTGAATCTAAAATAGCAACTGTTACCATGTATAATGGTATCAAAAATTTAGATGTAGGGTCAGAAGTATACATTACTAATGTATCTTCAGATGTTTATAATGGTAGATTTCCTATCACTTCTGTATTAAAAGTTGGAGAAGTAGTTATTAGATTTTCATATGTATTACCATCAATACCTGAAGTTAAACAACCAGAAATACTAGGAACAGAACAAGTCACCTTTACAGTAGAAGGAACTGTTGGAACAGGTAATGCATACTACTATGAATACTATGACAACAATTCATATAATACTATTCCTGCTGCTAAAATGACTCAAGCAGTTACCAACTATCAGTATGAAATAAAAAAAGAAAATGATAAAAGAAACATATATATTTTAAAACCACAATATCTTAATGTAGTCTTTAATGACATGGATAAAATCATGCCATATAAAAAAGGTGCTGCCCAGTATGTGAACAGCACCTTGAAGAAAGGAGAAAATATTAATCTGTATTAATCTATTTGAAAAATAGATTCAAGTATGCTGCTACGACCAAGAGGGTCAAGCAGAGTTGATTATACCTCAAGAGTCAGCTAACTTTTGAAAGTAGCTAAGGGCATCATCCTCATCTGAACTAGCAGATGCTACAGGAGCTGCTCCCCCACCAGCAAGTACTGGTTCTTCTTCTGTTACGACTTCCTCATCCAGTCTAGGAGCTTGGACAGGTTTCTGTCCCAAGACAGTCTTTAATCTTCTCTCCAAATCTTCATATGACTTAAACTGATCTGGTGCGGTAATAGCAGATAGAGAATACTGCTTCTTCCACAATGCTTCTAATGCATCATCATCATCTAGTAAAGGTGCTACCTTATCAAACTCAGACTTATCATAGTTCCAGAACCCATCCTTCTTAACGATCTTCAGCTTAAAGTTTGCACCCTGCCAGAAATCAAAAGGATTGATTGGAGTTTCATCATCAAACTCTGGTTGCATTGCTTCCAGAACCTTATCAAATATTTTCTTACCATACTTAAACAAGAATACTCTACCCTCATTCTCTGGATGAAGAGGATCTTTTACAACATAAACGTTGGAGTAATAAGATAGCTTGCGCTTCTGCTTACGTACTGTATCCTTATCAGCATCATTACCACTGTTCCATAACTGACGATTGTAGTCTGAAACAGGATCTTTGCCACCAGTTGTGGTCAAAGAGTTCTCAATGTACCATCCACCTGGTCCTTGGAATGCATGTGAATAAACCTTTACCCAAGGGAGTTCTTCTCCATCAGGTGCTGGAAGGAAACGAATAACTGCTGACCCAACGCCAGTCTTATCCAGTTCTGCTTTCCAGAATCTTTCATCTGCTCC
>VTLG01005129.1_pt1 | contig 15576 bp, 5 predicted proteins | sample 4694571 | NCBI WGS metagenome assembly VTLG01 (sample SAMN12604809, study PRJNA352737) | marine metagenome | biome: ENVO:00000447; feature: ENVO:00000209|ENVO:00000569|ENVO:01000036; material: ENVO:00002151; isolation source: viral sequences binned using virsorter ...
AAGACGTGAGGTCTATTCTGTAAGGCTTTGCATTGATTAGAACATCGCCTTCAATTCCAACGGTTGCCATGACTACCTCCGTTAGTAACCGCTGCTAAAAGGATAATCCGAAGGTACTACATCGCCTACGCTATCCTTCTCCATCCATAAAGTACCCTTAGGCATACGCCATTTATTCTGAAGCTTATAAGCCTCAGCCCGGGACTCCCAGAACTGATGCATATAACGGTGCCGGTCCTGGTCGGAGCGGCTGTCGGCCACTCTCATACCATGTAGAATAGCCTGCGCCTTGGCCGTCACAAAACCTGATGGCACAATCGTGGTAGCCGCCTCTGTGGTTATAGAGGGCGGCTTTGCAATGTACTGAATGCGCAAAGTATTACCATAAGAACGCGTATATCGGGAAGTCAGGTACATCTTAGTAGGCCAATACGCCTGGTCAAAGCGCAGTGCCGGTATCGCCCGCCAAGAATATTGCTCGGTGGGGGTATCCTTAATAACATACTTACTATCTGTCGTTGATGAGGTGGTGCCAGTACCCAGCCAGCCTCCCGAAAAGGTCAGTGTATTGCTACTACTAGTATCTGTAATAGTGGCGAATTGCCCCTTACCTGTGCCATCATAGATAGCCACCTGCATGCCATTCCACTTATCATCATCCCAAGACTGACCCGAATCCACCAGGGTAGTGGACGAACCACCACTTGCCGTACCCCTGAACTTATCGCTTACCTCTTCCATCCACACCTTGGTCACATAGTAAGGTGCAGTACCTGTAGGTAAATCGTAAGCCATCGTGTCTTCCAGATGGATGGTGGTCTCGTCAATCACCGTGTCAAAGAATTCCGGGAAGGCATCATCAATAGCATCATTAATGGCATCATGTATCTGGAGTGCGTTCCAGGGCGAATGAATCTCGTATTCGTCTGTATTTGCAACAGCGGCACTGAAAGGCTCTACCACAGCAATACTTCTAGTATTGCTCACGAAGTCTGATATCAAACGCACCTCACCGTCATTGTCAGTCCCGGACGTATCATTGACAATATAAAGCCAGGACCCGTTCCAAAAGTCATCTGCCTGTCTTAATCTGTTGGTATCTATAAGCTCGTTGGTACCACCATCGGTTGCTGTAGAGGATGCCCCAATCCGAAGGGCGAATGCCATATTGAGACGACGGGCGAGCTCTTGTCTTAGTGCCGCCCTGGTGCTAGTAGGCTCTGCCATATTACACTCGCGAGGCTACGGGCATATGCTCGCTTTTAATTCCGTATTTCTCATCAATGGCCCGCATTCCCTGCGCAACCACAGTGTCCTTCTTAATAATGTTTGCATCCATAAGTGCTTTCTTTTCACTAGCGATTGTGCGGTCAAGGTCCTGGCTCTCCAAGTATTCGATAACTGGCCTGGGTACCTCTACCTCCACGTTAGGTGGTATTACATAGCGCATCCCATTCAAGCTCACTATCTCTGGCTCTACTACAACCCCTTGCGGGGTAGCTATAGGTCTCCCTGGCCTAGTAACCTTCATCATATCCTGGCTTTTCATCCAGGCCTTCTTCTGCAAGTCATCTACATTCTTATTGGCCTTAAGGTACTGCACCATCTTGCCTACCTTCTGAGAAGCCTCCGCAATTGATTGTGACCGGACCTCCTCTGGTACATCCTCGGACTTACCCCGGAACTCATTCATGTACTGCGCCCGGTTATCCTCAAATGTCTTGGCAAACGCCTCTAGCTCTGCACTGCGTTGCTTGAGCTTAGTCATCTCATCTGACATACGGGCGGCATTTTTGTCTACCTTAGTTAACTTTTCTAGTAGGGAGTCCTGCCCCCGCAATAGACGCTGGAGTTGCAGTGCAATCTCTAACGCCTCACTATCCCCCATCTCTAGGAAAGAGTTATCCTTCAACGCCCTTACAGCTAGGTCTTCCTGAGTTTCGATATTAACCATATTTTCCTTAGGATACGTATCCGTTGACGGGGTGACACCATCTCAGATGTCACCCCGCACGGTTATTTGATTGTGTGTGTAACGGTCAAGCTCTAATTACCAACGACGATAACGTGTACAGTCAGTGGTCCAGTTCCTGCGGTACCTGCAACCTCATCAATATCAAGGTCAAGCTGGGCACCTTCAGAGAACAATGCTGTGCCAGAACTATTAAAGTCACTACGGCCAATAACTGAGGTTGCACCATCAGTGGCGCCATGCGCCTGCTCCAGAGTGTTAGCAGCCCATAAGTTATTAGAACCATTAGCCAGCATTACTTCTGTTGAACCAGAACCAGAACCTAAACTCTTGACACACATCTGTACACTTTCGATGTAACCATCGAAAGGCATTTTCACACTAGCCTGACTGTCGCCAGTGGCCAGTGTACCATCTACCGTCATTACAAGAGCGCACCATTTTCCAGTATGTCTATAGCTCATATCTCACCCCTTACGAAGCCGAGAATGCGTTAGCATGTTCAAGACTAATGACCCAGTCAGCGTTCAACATAACTGTATCAAGAGCCGCTTTCCATGCAACGGTGCCACGCTGGTTCAATGGGTCTTCTGTCCCACCAGAGCCCAGCGGCTTCACTATCAGGTCTACTGGTGCCAGGGAACGGCCCTTGCCAGTGTTATTAGCAAATGGGTCGCTTCCAGCCCCGTCTACTTCACGCGGGTCAATGTTACCGATACCAGCAACGCCGTATGCCTCACGTCCGATAAAGAGAGCTATGTACACGTCATCAGTGCTAGAAGCACCTGCGTCTGCGTACTCACGGGCATTACCAGAGATGTAGATGTCTACATTCAGGAACGTGCCAATGAAGCCAGTTCTCATCGGATTGCTGTCATTATCACGCGGCGAAGCGTGCAGGAACGTATTAAGAAATTCCTCCACTTGCATCAAGGTCGCATAGCTATGTGGATGCAGAATACACGCATACCGAGCACCTTCGACAGGAAGAGCACTGTTTGCCATCAGGACCGCAACGGCCTTGAGGAAATCAGGGTAATCAATCAAGTCATTGGTGCTATCGACGTTTCCACGCGCCGTAGCCGAACCAGCGAAACGCGTGGTCGGCGAGGAGCCTAGAAGGTCTTCGCGAATAAGTGTATCTACTGCAAGCCCCGCCTGCTCGCCCAACACATTGGAGAACTCGGAGATAATCGGGTCATACGCGGTCATCTCAAGCTCGTCGGTGTGCTGGAGGTACGAACCATAGAACGCAGGTGTAGCGGTGACAGTTGACACAGAAGTGCTTTCGCTCTCAGGAGTCACGCCCTCACTCAGGGCAGAAGGACCACCAGCTGCTACTGAGATAGCCGCGTATTTACGCCATTCGAGGCTACCATAACCAGTAACATTGGCCCGCTCTCCCCAGCGGCCGTGAATCAAGCGAGGCACTGCACGCATCAGCAGTCGTCGTAGATATTGGGTTTTTACTGTATCACTCAGAGTAGTTTGTGTCTGAGTAGCCATATCTTTTTACCTCTTCCTATTTTTATAGTGGCAGTTGGTCAGGCGATATTTGCCCTCTCTCTGCCTTTTTGTACATGTCATCCCATTCCTCGTAAGGAATGTCGTTCCATCTACGTTGTCCCGGAGTTGCCCCTTGTGGTACCGCACTAGTAACCTGCGGAGGCTGAACTCTCGGAGTTGCCTGTGGCTGCGGTGGCACTTGTTCGGTCTGAACCGGTTGTGCTTGCCGCTTCGCAGCCTGCAGCTGGGAATTCGTGTAACGTAAAGCCGAATGCTGCATATTCTCAATGGACGAATTATCCAGTACGTTCATTGGAACACCCATTTGCTGATAATACGCCCGCCATTGTTGCATTGCGTCTGCATATTCTGCCCTGTAAGAGGCATCTGCGAGTTGACCTTGAGCTTCCTCCGCTCTTTTGCGGTACATATCCCGCTCATAAGCCACTCTCTCAGAGTCACTCATATCCGCCATTTGTGCTTGCTCAACCGTTTGAGCTAGTTCCTCGCGTTCCTGGTTCCATTGTTGCTCACGCTCGCGCAAAGCGCGGTCAGAAGCAGAAAGCTGGGTTCTCGCCCTCTCAAGCTGAGTTTGCATCTGGCGAACCTGAGTCTGCAAACGTGCTGCATCCACGGCTTCGGACTGTGGCTCTTCAGTAGATGCGGGGCTTTGTTGCGCCGGGTCTACTGCAGGGGATGCTCCCGTGTTAACGGCAGGACTCCCCTCCGCTGATTGTGCTCCCTGTGGCGCCATGTAAGTGACACCACGAGCAGGACTCTCAGTGGTTTGTTGAGTCGTTTCTGTAGGCATATCGCCCTCCTATTAAGTTGTTAAAGCCCTTCTGTTCATACAATGAACATTATACAAGAATTTTCCACTCCAGGCAAGCCATTAAGCAGATTCATACCCCTCTTCCCACGGCCATTGTGGCACATAATCGCCTCCCATATCGCCATAAGTCGTCTTTGCCAACATACGTAGTCGGTCCAAGAACGATTCATATGAATTGTACGGGTCCGCTTTCTGATGCAACGCCTGCAAATATGTCACAGTACTATCACTTACCTTACCGCTAAGTATTTCCTGTAACGCCAATCGTGATACTACCAAGTTAGGCCATTGTGCAGGTATTTGCGGCCGGTCCAGACCACCAATAACCTCTTTGAGACTAACGCCCCTGTAATCATTCCTATAATAGCCAGGCCCCACCACATGCCTCCAATTCTTTCCACCTGCCGTAAAGACGGAGGACAGACTACCACTACCACCTCCACTAAATCCTGCCGTGCTCTCTGTGCCATGATAAGCATCTGGGTCGAAGAACTTTTGCCACCCTGGATGCGCCTTTCCATAAGCATCTTTCATCTCCCAGCCTGCCTTTAGCCTAGTGTACAACTCAGGGTATTCATTCCTGAACTCTAATCTGTCCGCATTGTCCTTGTTGACATACATAGCGTTCAATTCAGACCAGTTCGGCCCATACTTCTCTTCCCTGAAAGCCTTAAACTTCTCGTTCAACTCCTCTGCCAATGCCCATTGCTCCAATTCCTCGTCAGTCGGTTCCGTAAGGCCAAGGTCAATAGCCGCTGTATACACAGAATTATAGAAGTTTGTGAAAAATTCCTCAGACCAATAGTTATACAAACCCTGTGCACTCTCAGTTCTCTTCCTACTAGGGTCTACAAAGTCCCGCAAAACATCCGCTACATCAGGAGACAACGCGTCATAAAGAGATTGTTTTGCGCCACGCGGACCCGCCCAACCATAAATTTGGAAAATCTCGTTGGCCCGTTGCTGACGCTCTGTAGCCTGCAACTCCCGTCTCTCCTCTCTGTCAAGCACACCAGTACCATAAATGTGTTGAGCGATTTCTTCATCCGTCCATTTATCACCGTACTGCTCTCTTATCCAACCCCTCAAATGGTCTGTCGTTGGCCCGCCCGGGAACTTTGCATCATATTCCCGCTCGATAATCTTTGCCACGGAACCAGTAGCCTCGTCATCAGTTCCACTACCCAAAGCATCATAAAGCCCCGATTCATAGTTATCCATCCTAACCCGATTGAGCGCATCATATAAGTCGTCGTTCTCTATATCCCACGCATTCCACGCTGCACCAGTAGCCATAGCTAGGAGCTCTGCCTTCAAACGCTCCCTAGAGCCATAGATTTGCATAATCCGGTCTACCTCTTCACCGTTTTCATCAAGAATAATTTGGCCCCGGTGGTCCTTTAGCGGCTCAAATAATTTCTCTCCCGCCAACTCCACTAACAGTATATCTAGTGAACCTACCGCCATCTGTGGTAATTCCGCCTCCCACTCAAGGATGGATGTTTGATATTGGTCCCAGTTCTGCTCTTCCCTGTTCCAGGCCGCAGGTCTTTTCTCCGAAAGAATCCCCATCCATTTATCAACAATATGCTCTCGCACAGTCTCGTCATTCTTGTTGTATGGCCCCCAAGGATACACTACACCAGGGTACTGCTTCAGTATCTCTACCCGGTTCGCATCGTAATCCCCATAAGCCTCTTCCTTGGCCTGATAAGGTGCACCTACCGGTAAGTCCGCTAACCTTATCTCTAGCATCCTGCGGTTACCCGCCATAGCCGCCAGCTTTGCGGAAATCTGCTGGCCATAGGATATATTTTCCGATACTTGCTCCCACCTTTCTTTACCAAACAGCTGCTCTCCCTCGTCATTTGTTACCCAACTAATGTTTCTGTAAAGGCCATACTGTAAACCCTCGGCTGTGTTATACCGATAGTCCTTATAAAAGTCCTCGTAATCTGCATCGAGTGCTATCTGTCTGCGCAACCGACTGGCTTCGTCGCGGGCCGCATAAATCTCTTTCTCACCCTTGTGAAATTGCTTGCCGTACATACCCGAAAGGTAACCCACTATCCGAGCAAAGTACTCAGAGCCTTCAAGGTCCTGCCGCGCCTGTTCCCACCTTGAACCCGCTCGGGTCATAATCGCTACCTCTGCCTCCTTCACTACCGCAAGCCTATCCAACTCGTGTAGTGGCCCTATCTCTTTCTCGAGATTAGCTAATACCTGCCGCTCCACTAAAAAGTCTTTCCAACTTACCTCTGGCGTCCACGTTGCATCTGGATTCTGAGTGAACCAGAAAGAGTCTTGCGCCTTCTTCAGCAACCATCGCTGACCCCACTCTGGCATCAGGTCGGCCTGTCCAAAGAGCGAGCGTTTCGGGAAATTATTCTCATCCAACCACTCCATACGATGCATTGGAACACTTATCCAGGGTGCTAGATGGAACCCGGCCTGCGGCCCATAGGAATACAGATAGGTCGCCATACGCTTCAATATCGGCGCCTCTGGGTCTACTTCGCCATAGACACTGCGGAAATTCGGTATAGCCTGCGAGAAAGAGTATGGGTTTGTAGGATTAAACCACCAACCCGTCCCCTTCAAGTTCACATGTCCTCTTAGCCTGGGTAGCTGGTGACCCCTAGTATCAGTAGCACCCGCATCGTGCGCCATACGTTCCGACAACCCCTGGATGCCCGCCCAAGTAGACAGTAGCTTCGGTCTAGCCGCCAACTCACCGGCCCAGAACTTCAATGACCTAGTCGGGAATAACCAAAAGGGGAAAATATTTTTCATTATCTGGTCGATATTCATGTTAGTGGAATAGTCCACCATAGCATCGCCCACAGTATCTAATGCACCCGTCACCTTATGCGGTTTCAGATTACCTAATACAATTCCTCGGCGCCCCATGAAAGGTACCTGATAGCCCCAGTTAAAGTACCCGGGGACAATCGCTGCCAACTCCTCAGGTGTCAACTGGTCAGTCATAGCTTGTACAGACCCGAGACCCTCACGAGCAATTACATTCTTCCGCAAACCCGCCCAGTCCCAATACTTGGCTGGCTCTTCCCCCGCAAATGTTCGCCACGCATCCCACCTTGCTTGCCAAGCCGCAACCACATCATCCGGGCTCTGGTCTGGTAACGTGTTAGACGCCCAGTCAAACACTTCTCTACGCGTTCTTGCCACTTCCTCTGCCCCCCATGCATCAAACGCGGCAAGGTCATCGGCGTCTACGCCCATCCCATTTTCCCATTCTCTAATCATTACCCGGAACTTATCATCGGCATTCTTCTCCACCAAATTCGTGGCCACGCCTGGCTGCAGTACACCCTGCAACACACCCGGTGCTCTGGTGCCGTACATAGCAGTGTGCCTAAGAGCCCGAAGGTCATCCCGAATACCACCGTCATCAAACAAAGCCCTAAACAATTGGTCCCGCGTTTCACCGTCCACCTTTTCTACCTCACCCAAGACCCCCCGGCCAGGATACGATGGGTCGCCTAGAAGATAATAGCGCCACTCATCCAACATTTTCTGGTATTCCAAGTACTGCTGGTAAGCATAATTCGAGGACTGCTCTCCAGGAGATATCCCGGAATATGGACTCTGGCGGTTATGGTACATACCAAGGGGCCTAGAGTCCCCATAGCCTGGTATACCCACTTCCTTCCACATAGCCTGGTTGGCCTGCTTCGTCATCTTACCCTGCTTCACCATCGTTTTTGCTTCAAATAGAAGTGTTTCTGGCACACTATCCATAGTATATTGAGGGGCATGTTTACCCAAAAAGGATAAGCCATTCTTCATGTTCTCTGGACCCAGCTTTTGATAACCAAACTCCATCATCTCTGAATGATGCATTTCTAACAGTTGGTTGATAGCTTCTATCACATCCTCTGGTTTCTTGAAATTATGACCCGTAATCTTCAGAAGCTCCGCCTCACTATAGTTACTAATGTCAATCCTTTTCCCGTTGAATACCCTGTCCACAAGGTCAGCATAATGGAACTCATTTATGCGAACCATACGATTCCCCCGCTGAACGAATTGTGTCTGTTTCCTAGGTTCTACCCCAAAACCGGGCATCTCAATAATCATCTCCAGAAGCCTGAACTGGTCCTCCCCGGTCAATGCCAGGTCCATCTCCTCTAAAACAAGACCCATCAATATGTCTGCCCCCTGCGCCGGTTTGTCGGCATGTTTACTGCGCTTAGGAAATATTACACGCGGCCCACCACCAAAGTTAACAGTCGCCGTTCCACCGCTTGCAGGCTTTTTCTTAAGCGCATCGAGAACAATGGAATTAAACCTAATGGAGGTTATATCATTCAGCTGCCTCGCAATCGCTTCCAATTCCTCCTCCGGTAAACTTACACCCTCCTTTATAAGTTTCCGCCATTGATGAGCCTCCTGTCCCGTGATATACAGTTGCCATATCTTTTCCCTCAATTCCAGACCTTCATCGGTATACATGAAACCACCCGACCCGGACACCTGCCTGTATTTACCGAGCGGGACATCTTTGACAGCATCGCCATTAAGCAGTATCTCGTCGATAGAAGCTAGAAATATCCGCAATTTTCCGTAAGACGGCACTACTCTAGCTCCAGCCCCTGTCCCCACTAGCGTAGACCCCAGAATCATAGGCACCGATTGGTCTAGCCAGTCCTTTACAACGGAATAGGCCACCTGTTCGGTTTTGTCAAATGAGTTCCTGGCACTCTCAGCCCCTTTCTCCAGCCAAGTTCTGAACCCATCGATAATAAATTCCGCAGGTTGTTCAACCAAGTCCTCCATCGTCCAGGCATGCGGCCCTTCATACTGATTAACACGAGGATGAAGTTCGTCAAACATTTTCGTTATCCACTCATGGACACCGCCAGGCAAGGACATGTCCCCATGAAAGTCCGATGGTCGACCCCAAGTCCTAGCTACATCCGACATAAGCTTCGTAGCAAGTCTCTTATCCCCTACACCTGGTCGTTTCGCTATCTCCCTAATGGTATGTCCCTGCTGTCGTCCCCACTTAGATATGTCCTGCGCGAATTCAAGATTAAGACCCGCCTCAGGACCCGACCTCAGATAATCATGCGTCTTGCCATGATAAGCCGCAATATATTCTAATTCTTCAACCGTAAATCCCTCAGATAATCTACTATCAGCGCGTCCCTGTCCCGCCACCGCGTCACTATCGGTGGGACTGGAGGCAGTTCCTTGCCCACGTCTATTGACTTCATCACTCCAGGTTCGGGCGGAAGCTCCTGCGCCTTCGCTGAAGGTTCGTCCAGGGGCGACTTCTGCTCCTTTGATTTGTTCTGCGAATTCTCTGATGACATTTCGTAACATCTCCTCTGAGGATACTACGGCACCCTCAAGACTATTTACCCTATCAAGGTATTCCGACATGATTTCCTGCAACACCTTAGCGTCCCTTTCTCCAGCCCGCACCCCTGTATTAGCGAGCAACTGCATCTTCTCGCTTTCCGCAAGAGTCTTTAGATGATATATCCCGTCAACATCACTCTTGCTGGCCAAGCGTCTAACAGCCTCTACTATTTCACCCTCTGGATAATACATACGCGCCATCTGCATTGCCTCGGCCGCGTCTTTTACATCCAGCATAAAATCAAACCCTGCCGCCCCCAGCTTTGCATCCCCACCTAGGGCCGCTCGCAACTCCATAACCTTTGGATAATTTTCCAGCACCGCATCTACCAAATTCCTTACCCGATGGTCCGGGGTACGAATATAAAGGTCGGCCAATTCAAATGCTTCTGATGCGTTCTTTTCTCCGAACATATCCAGCAACAATGCGCGAGCCACCCGGTCACGAAACTCCTGATTATGGACACCGGATTGGTTTATATAGGCGGACCGCTCCGTGGCAGGCATAGTACTTTCATTTATTAACCGCCTCAGCAGGGATTCCATGGTAAAACTCTCTGTCACATCCGCCGCGGTTGTCGCCAGTTCCTCAACCTTATCCTCAGGTAAACTCGGGTCGAAGATATGAGCTATAGTAATCTCCTCCCCAAAAGCCTCTGCTGCCTTCCTCACAAATACCAGGTCCCGCTCTGCCGCTTTCAGCATATCATCTACTGAGCCCACCATTCTAGGTCGATTAGAGCGATTTACTAACCGAAGAATATTATTCTCATTGAGTTTGTCGTCCAACATCCGTACTAGCACAGGATATCGGAACTGCCGAATGGTAGCCGGTTCAAACCCTCCGAACTGCAGGGAGTTCAAACCCAAATAATTCATGTACTTTCCTTCTACATCATAAACCGGATTTGCTAACCCGATATGATGCGCCAGTACCTTATTTGTACCATTTAGCACCAAGCCATCACTATCTACCAGCACTCCTGCCGTCAGTTCGTCAGTGGTCCCGAAGGCCCATTCTGGCACGAACCACTGGGCCATCAATCTAGCCTCCTCATAGGCGTCATCCGCGTCCTCCAAAGGCTCTACAAGCCACTCCGGTATACCTTTATTAGGCTTCAAGGTGTCGCCATCTAATACATATTGAGGTCTTAGCTCATCCAATTCCACAACAGCATAACGGAATCTGTACCCATTGAGTCCGTCTTGCGCCATACCAGCGTTCCCAAATACAGGCTCTGTATGCCAATGGCCCCCTTTCGTCAAACGGGTCTTCACATCGTCGTCGTAAAAGAAGTGTGTATTTTCACTCAATGCATACTTCTTCTTATTATGGGAAACCAGCACGCCCTCATAGCTACCCGCCACATCTTTAGTAAGGTTATATTTACGCGGAGCCATCCGGATTGTTTGACCCTTCGCCCTTATCGCCCCAAAATACTGGTCGAACAAGCCCCTTAATGCATCGTCCACCCGGGCAGGATTCAAGAGCCAGAGCTCAAAATCCATAGCAATATCTTCCCGAAACGCACCAAACTCGAATTTCTCAAACTCCTTAATCCGGGCGTACTCCTTCTCAAAGGGGAAGTCCCCCACCTCCGTTATAACGGTATTGTTATCCGGGCCCGCCCCAGGCGGATGCAGAGAATCCAGATGAACATGACCCACTTCATGGTTCCTTATCGCTGGGTTCTCCATGTATTCTTCTTTCTCGTAATAAATTGTGCCGCCGCCTTCACTATCCGCCACGGCCTCCCCTTTCCAACCCTTTAACCGGCCGGGTGCATATTCGGGGTCAACCTTCTCTGTCCAGCCCTTGGGGACAGGCATCAGCACTGTCTCGTATTCCTCTACAGGCACCATCTTATAAGCCTGGCGCGGCCCCACAAGAACATAAAGGTCGTCGCCGTACTTAATCAATGGGTCATCACCCAGGGTCTGGTTTTTTTGAATTCTGTGTTTCCACTTCTTCGCGAACTGCAACCCCTCGTTCAGCTGTTCTACTAGCTCATCATCTGGCCTTACCAACACAGGTGGCAAACGCTCTGCTTCCATCCGGAAGGTGCCCCGCGCCCGCATATCTTTCAGATAAGCCTGATAACCAAGGGGAGCATCCGCATTAATAAGTGGATGAAACTCGGTTAGGCCAGCCTTATGCAAGTTCGCTCTAAATTTCTGAAAGTTTTCTAGATTCTGTAGAATTTCATTATAATGATGGTCTGGATTAGCCCTAGCAAAATCAAGGATATCGTCTTGGTAATTGCTCCACTTCCATCTACGCCAATCGGCATAGTGCTTACCCAGCAGAGCAGCCCAGCTTTCTGAGCCCTGCATTGCGAATGGCTGAACCTGGAGATTCCTTATTCCAGCAGTAAAGGTATAAAAATCAAGCGCTTCGTTTGCCGACGCCTCATCTATATAAAATGGGATATGCTCTACTGGCCGGTTATACTCATCTACCAACCGATAGCCCTCAAAGGCCAACGTGTCCGGTGCCGCTGTGTACGTAAACGGTACCTGTGGTGCTGGCGGTGGAACAGCCTCCCCCAACTCATCCAGAATCTCTCCTATTAAGTGTGACCGTACAGTCGTATCATCTTCTGCGGCACGCTCTGCAAACAGCACTATAATCTTTCTCGTCATAGGAACATCCATAAGCTCGCTTTCAGACCGCTGTGCCACAGCCCGCATAAGCCCCTCTTCAAGCTTAGTGTTCTCGCTCAACTCATGCAACCAATGCCTATTTTTCTTTATAAAATCCTGTGAGCTTCCCGTTCCACTCTCCAGGAATTCTTTCCAACCTTGACTAACCTCGGCCAACCGGATAACGTAATTGGGGTTTTCCATATCCTCCAGCAAACGCGGCTTGAGACTCTGTATCCTATTCACTCTTTCGGCCGCCCAGCTGACATTCAGTGCCTCTATTGCCGCCTCCATAGCTTGTTGATTCGGGAGCTCTCGCGCCAAAGATGGGCCCCCAGAAGCAAGGGTTTCGCCAAGCAACCTATCGTTTACCCCGCCCCTCCGAAGGTAATGCAGAATAGTAACCAACTCTTCTTGGTGTCCCAGCAGCTCACGCGCTGCCTCAAGTCCCGCCTTCGTCCCATTTTCTTTACGTTGGGAATGGAACAGTTTTACCGCATAGTACCGGCGCAGGTCATGCGGAGTAAAGGTTTGATGCGACCTCCACAACTTATGTTTTGCCTGGAGTTGCCGAACCGGGTCTTTACCAACCCACTTGGCTACACCCTCAGCACTAAGGCCCCAAAAATCCTCACCACCCGAAGCTTTAATATGAGTACTCAAACTATTAGTTGCATTTGTTCGGGAAAAGGGTTTAAGGGTAGCTGTTTCCTGGGCAAACACATATTTTTGCTTCAGCTTGCTATCTGACCATATACCGGCTTTGGCGGAGTTGCCGTCCAAAAGAAATTGCTTCCAAGATTGAAGAGCTTTCGCCGCTTCAGGCTGGAGCGGATACTCCAAGAATCCCGTTGTGGCCTTTGAGTCCGGAAACAATACGAACGCCGCGTCTAGGTCATCCAAGTTAACCATGCCCCATTTTATCTGTACCGCTTCCCCTATCCGGAATGCACTATTGTGCATTATCTCCACCATCGCCCATGTACGCACATCATTGAAAGTGCGTCCCGGCTTTGTCCCGTTTTCTTTAATGTATTCCGTAATTGCCTCCATCTGTAACGGACGAGGAAGCCTTTTAAATTCCCTAGTATCACCATCAATATCTTTGTAGCCCGCATTTCGTATTGCTGTACTAAGCGGCGACTCCGGGTTATTTAACAAGCTTTCGTAATAAACCGCTAACCGGGCCTGATTGTTCTCCCAACCTGGGTCCAAAGTCAAAATCCTATCATGTAATGCAACTGCTATCTTGCCCGCATCTCTATCTGCTTGCTCCCAGTTCTCAGCAACCTGTTCCCAGGCTTTCCGTTGCTCACTGCCTTTTTTAAATATCTGCGCCTGCTCCCGCGCTTTATCCGCCTCTTTCCACAATCTTCTTTTGCCACGTAAATTCTGAATGTGCCTATGCGTCGCTTTAAGTACCGAAACACGCGGCTCGAAATTTATCGCATTGATATTGAGCTGACGCACCATTTCCAAGCTTTTAGGTAATGCTTGAGCCTGCCACTCCCCATCCTTCTGGACAATTTTAGTTTCCGAATACCGCCAGCCCGCCTCAAACTTCTTCCTCTGCGCACCGACAGCCTTTCTGCCTCTTCCTTTTCTTTCCGTTGCCCCATGTTTGAGAATGTCGTTAAACTCCTGCAGGTCCCGCCATACAATATTTGCACTCCCACCCACAGCCTCTCCTTTCTCGTTCTTCGGAGTCCATCTCCGACTTATCGTTACCGACTCCAGTTCTGCATAGCCACGGGCTCGCATTATTTCCTGTGCACCCAACAGTTGCTCCCCTTGTGCGGCCCCCCGCATAAGGTGTCTGGGGACATTATTGCCAGCATTATTTGCTGCTTCCAATACTGTGCGATAGGCGTCCTTAGCAGCCTCAAGCATTTTCACCGTATCCTGACCCAATCCTGCAGATGCACCAACCCCCGAGATTGAACGAAGCCTGGTCGCCAGTATCGTCGCGGCTCTTACATCCCCCGTTTCAGGAATATGCTTAAGGCCCCACTTTGCCAGCCACTTACTGCCTTTCTTCTGATGACTAAGCCACATAACCACAAAGTCCGGGAAAGTCTGCTGCCAAGGCTCGCCTGAGATACCCTTCTGTGCTATGCGCCACCCCGGCCTACCAACCTCGTCCTGTATCCTAACAATGGCATAGTTAGTCATTCGCTCAAAGTCCGTAGCTAATTCTAGGAACCGCGAATTCACGTCCGCCACAGATGTATATATCTCATCGTAAATCGTACCGTCAGGCTGAACATCAAGTAACCACTCCCATCCATCCTTTATAAACATCTCCTCGGTGAGATAATCCTCTGGTCTAATCTGAATATTTGCAAACGGCCTATATTGCCGAGGCTGGCTATCCGGAAGAACATTCCGAAGACTTATACCCTGAGTAAATTCCTGCCCAAACAACTGACCCAGACGTTCATCGGCCTCCACCATACTTAGCATCACAGCCTCCGTTAACGGCTGCCGGTTCGCAATAGCGGTGTCACCCGCCCTAAGGTAATTTTTCAGATACGTGAACGTAACGCCACGCGCCTTTTGCCTGTAAAATAGTCTGACCACATGACGCACCATTGTCCCGAGCTTATCCGGATGCGTATCCTCCAAGTCCACATAACGGACACCATAAATACGGGTGAATATATCGTCTAACTGACTCACAATCTCTTCAGATGGAATCGACGTCTCCCTTCCCCACCCGGTAACATCACCCCGGCTAAGGCCATGTTCTGCTTGAGCCCGCCTAATAATCTGGTCCGTTTCAAAGTGAATCAGTAGCCTCTCCACCCAATCCTTTTTCGTAGGACTCGCAGGGAAATACAACGGGTCATATACGATGCCCTTGGCCGCCCCAACAAATTCCAAGCCCGGCTTGTCCAGTTTATCCAAGCTTACCGAAAGAGCCTCCAAGCTCCCAGGTAACTCATCTGGGTCAATCGGCAACCTAGTAGCCAGCACAATTTCTGCAGCACTCTCATAATTCCCAGCATTTGTTAAGCTCGTACTTGGCGACGTGTAGACCGCTGGCATATCCGTAGACAAATCGCTCTGGATGTACTCAGAGAGGGTCATCTTATGAGCGTAGTCCCGCTGGAACACATTTACCACATCTGTTTCCCCTTGCAACGCACGACCCTCAAGCCGTATAACCTCCATCTTGTTGCTTGTATCTTCTATTCCCCTTATCCCCTCCTCAAGCCTCATCTGTTGTCCCGCT
>VTLG01006402.1_pt1 | contig 15576 bp, 21 predicted proteins | sample 4694571 | NCBI WGS metagenome assembly VTLG01 (sample SAMN12604809, study PRJNA352737) | marine metagenome | biome: ENVO:00000447; feature: ENVO:00000209|ENVO:00000569|ENVO:01000036; material: ENVO:00002151; isolation source: viral sequences binned using virsorter ...
TGCTATTCCTGTCAAACTCGCACCACTAATAGCTGGTAAGTTTCCTGTAAGTATTGTTGCGTCTAAAGCACTTGATGATCTTGCGTTTCCTTTTACTAATGCCATAATTTATCCTTTAGGGTTATCCGATCTTACCTTATCACAGTGATCTTTGAAAGTTGTTGTTCCGTCTTTTTGATCTTTGTAAATCATTTCCATTTGTGATTCCCATGAACCATACTGAGATCGTCTAGTCGCATCTATACCAGCATTTGTTTCTTCAGTATCGCCAGCAGTATCGTAAGATGCTAACTGACTATCAGTTGGTTCACTTAATCCATCTACTGACCAAGTTTTAATATAATCGCCTGAACCATCATTTTGTAAAGCTATATTATCTTGTTCAGCGTCCCAAGTCTTTGAGTTTGCCTCTAAGTATAATTTTACCTTTGTATGTAATGTTGCCATAATTTAAATTCCTATTAATTTGTACCCACTAAAAAATGTATTACTTTCGCCAGTTCTCAAATTCAAACCATTTCCACCATTTTGATAGACATATACTGCAACTGTATCAGCGGCAGATAAATTTATTATACCAGAACCACTCATAGTATTATTATCTCCTTGTGCATCTCCATCTTCAAACAAAAGTTTATATGTTGAGCCACCTACTAAAATAAAAACTTGAAATTGTGAAGTATTCCAATTTGTAGGTCTTGCCTGAAAATTAAAAAAATATTTTCCACCCTCTCCTGATGGAACTGTGAAAAGTCCATCTGATGTATTGTATGCACTATCTGTATCAAAAATTTCTGTTTGAAAAACTATTTTTGTATTTGTAGTATTTGAAATGCTTGATGCACTACTTAAATAAGCCATAAAAGCTGGGGTATTATCTCCACCAGCAGTTGCCCAAGATAAAGCACCAGAGCCATCAGTTTTTAAAAATTCATCTGCATTTCCGTCAGTAGTAGGAAAGGTAAGGGTATAACTAGCAGATGCACTATGGGCTGGGCTACGCAATTTAATTCCATGTGAATTTTGTGAGCAATTAAGTTGTAGAGTTCCGTCAGTAGTACCATCGCCTTTAATCTGTAATCCAGCGGCAGATGATGTTGATACAAAATTTGTTTTTGCATTTGTGACTGTTGCATCGCTTGGTGTGCCTATGTCTAGTACCGAACCAAGTGCTAAAACAAAGTCGATAGAATCTGAACTCGTTAAGGCCTGACTAAATGTCAAGGTGGACGAACTAACAGTATAGCTAGAATTTGCTTTCTGAATGTGGCCGTTAAGCGACACGAGAAGATGATTCGCCGATTCTGGCACAAAAGCTACTGAATCTAGTGTTAATGAATAACTTGCAGTTGCACTCGCAGTCAAATTATCGAGCATAGAGTACGAACCTATTGATGGGGATTTTCCAATATATGACACTACTCGCCTCCTCCGTTATCTATAACAGTTCCACCATCTGCTATCCATTCTTGGATTGCTTGGTAATCTTTATTATTTTCGTCTAAAGGCACAAACCAAATAGTACCATCAGATAAAGTCATTTTGTAATTTATAAATTCGCCTGTTGAATAAATTTTTTCTACTGTGCTAATCATAGTTAAATTTCCGCATCATAAATTATAGAACCATCGGAGGCATTAATTCTTACCTCATGGCAACCACCAGTTGTCATTCCACTTAATCCAGTTAAAGCTAATCTCATAGTCCTTTCATCTCCAGCTTGTACCGATGCACCAGAGGCAGTTGACCACGCACTTGCCGAACCAGTTAATACTTGGATATCACTAGCGGCAGATATAGTACCAGATGGAACTACTCTTTTTGCCGTTTCAAAATATACTCTACCAAAAACACTTGAACCACCTGTACCTTGACCTAAACATATAACTGATTCAGTAGTCGATTTATCAATTTTTTCACAATATCTTTGGCATCTTTTTAAATTTACAGTATGTGGCAAAAATTCAAAATCAGATGCCGATGTTCCCGCCTCTAATTGTATTCCTGTCACATAAAAATCATTTGCTGTGTTATCGGCAAGGTTTACTTGACCTACAGCTACGTTTGCATTTGTGGTTGAGTTCCAAGAAGTATTTAAAGTGCCAGATGTAAAATCACTGCCTGCACCTAAAATTAATTCTACAACGAGACTATTATTAAAATCATTTGTTAAAGTCCCTGTGGTATCTCCCGCAAAAGTTATTTCTTTTTTTTCCCAAGTGTCAGCAGAGGATATTGTGTAAGATTTAGATATATTTCTAGAATTATCAGTATCTTCAAGTCTAGCGATATAAGTTCCTGTTTTATATGATCTAACCCAAAATGAAAGAGTTGTGCTTACCGCAGATGAAGTGCCTTTTTTTAAAAATTGTAAATTTTGTCCCTCTAGTTTTATTTGAATTTTTAATTGATCTGCGGAGGCTGGGGAGGCATCGGCAGTTGTGCAATCTAATTTTAAAGATTTAGCAAACCCTTGACCAGTTGGTACATCAGTTGATTGGCTCATTGTCCAAGTTCCCATAGTATCACAATTTAAATGGTATCTATCAAGAGTGTGGTAGCCATTCCCTGTAATTGATGATTTTGAAGTGGCTCTTTGACTTATGCTCATATCACCATTTATAATAAGATTTCTGAACGGGTCAGAAACTACCCCTGTTGTTTTTGCTTTAGTGACTGCTGAATCTGCAATATCGGCAGTGGCAATACTTCCATCTGTTATTTTTGCTGATGTGACAGCGTTAGATGCAAGTTTATCAGTTGAAATTATCCCATCTGTAATATCTGATGCTGTTAGTGGAACAGGAGTCGGTTGTTTTCCAATAAAACCCATTTATTACTCCTATGTTATCTCTAATATACTTAATGTTGCATCTATTTTAGCCGCTACTGAACAATCTATTTTTAAAACATCAGTTGCTTGTAAAACATATTTACCACCCGACAAAACCTCTAATGAAGATTTTGCGGGAATATCAACATCATTAATAATTAAAACTGTTTCGTTTGTTTCTGTGTCTGATGTATCTGAAACTAATTGAACATCTGCTGTAACCGCTGTTGTGTGAACATTACAAAGAGTTAATCCAATAACTATTGTTTGAGTAGATGACGGGCAAGTGTATAGTGTCAAAGGTGTTCCCGATGACGCTGGCATCGCCGCATTTGTTTTTACTTTAAATGTATTAGCCAATGTTTCCCCCTTATCCTAGAGCAATACTTAGAGCCGCCGCCTGTGGGTCTGTCTCTGAAATAGTCCCTGTTACTGACATCGTACTCGTGATTGCGTTGCTTGAAATATTTATTTGAAATAACTCTACATTATCTGAGCCATCATTAATTTTTACTTTTAAAACGCCTGATGTTCCATTGTCCACCCATATAGTGCCAGCAGTTACAGTAGATGGTGCAGAACTACCAATATGTGAACTGTTAAGGGCATTCAAAGAATTGTTTAAATTTGTTCTGAATTGCGAGAATCCAGTATTATCGAGTGTAATTTGTGATACCTGAGCCATAATAAATCTATATCCTTTCTTACTTAACTTTGCAACCCGAAACCTTTTGCAATATAATCAAAAGTTCTATCGACAGCCGCACCGCTTGAATTTACAAAAGCTATACTGAAACCATTAACAGTTTTTGAACTAATTGTAAATGTATCTCCTGTAGCCATATTCTGAGCCGCTATACCTAATGCTGGCACTTCAAAAAATGGATTTGTAAATGTAATTGTCTTTGAGCCTGATGAGGTTGCAACATTACTTTCTGCAAAAGTTCTTTCTTCAATATTTAATTTAATAGCAATAGTTTTGACATTACTAGAAGTTTGATTGTCATCGTTTGTTAGTTTCAATCTAAATTTAGCAAATTTAAATTTAAAAGTTGCAGATTGTGTTATGTCTCCAAAAGATGTGCAACCAGCTAAAGATGTTGTTGATGTTGCTATTTGTACTCTGTGAAAAGCGTGTAATTGTTCTGTCCCGTCAAAGGGGGCTTTAGCCGAATCAAAAAATAAAGCACCTCTACCCGAATCAAATAAATCGTATGGATTTTGAGCATCTAGTGAAATGCTTGGTACTACATCGCCATCGTATATTTGAGATAATGATATTGAGTTTGTAAAATTATAAAAACCTTTTGCGTCCCTATTTTTATCGTTAAAATTTGGATTTGAGGTTGTATCTGTGCCGCCTAGTTCAAAGTCTCCCGTAGGGGAGTCAAAATTTCCAACAGTGTCCTCAAAATTTGTAACTGTATCTAAACTTAAAATTGTATCGCCTGACGGGTCTATTTTTACTGCTAATGGTAAACTAGCGTCCATTTGAGAAAAACCAGTAAAAATGTTTGGTGTTTCTGTAAAACTAGAAACTGTTTTATAAGCCTGTATGCCTGATATATTTGTAACAACAATCGTTTCGCTTGCTGAACTGTTGCCGTTTTTGTCTACCGCTTTTATAAGATAAGAACCCGTCCTTGCTGGAACTACTGCATTATCACACTTTCTACGAGGACATCTAACAAGATTTGTTGAGTTTATCCATTTAGCACCAGTTAATACATCTTGAAATCTGATGTCATAATAAGAAATATCTAAGTCACTGTTTTGGCTAGGTGGAGTCCAAGTTAATTTCATTTGGTGTTGTCCGTGCATTTCAACAGCAAAATCTTCAACATCAGAGGGAACTTCAACACCACCAACAATTTTACGAGTTGCTGATACAAATGTTGATTTAGAATCAATAGTATTTATGGCTCTTACCCTTACTTGATAAGTGGCCTCATCTATTACATTTAAGTGTTGATAGTTAAGTGTTTTTCCAGTTGCTATTTCTCTAAACGAATCACTTACAGCATTACCATCTGGGTCTAATGTTTGTTTGATTTGAACTTCGTATTTATCAACAAATTTATCTGGCGAAACCCCTACTGTAATCAATAATCTTGTTATAACAATACCATCAGCATATTCAATCAACTCATCATCTAAAGTTACACTTGCTGGTGGCTGAACAGTAAACGGATTAGGTAAAGTCGTATCTGGTATTGTTGCGGGTGCAACTTGTGTACCAAACGCATAATATGAGTCTTGATGCTCTGATAATTGTAGACTTACTGTTTGGTCTGCGTTAATTGCCATTCCTTGAACACGAAAAGGTTTAGCTGAGAAACTTGGTGTGGCGTGAGTCACATTGACTATATCGCCTATGCTTAAATCTAGTGCTGTTGCATCTGCTTTTATATTTATATCTAAACTTGTTCTTGAACGTCTTAAAATTACCTCAGCCATTTCCTGAGCCTGATGTGGATTATTAAGCATAGAGAAATCAAAACGAGCCTCTAATAACAAGCCACCATCTGCTGTTTGCATATTAGAAAAAGTATCTGCACTTGCTAATCCTGTTTCATCTACTGGTGGAAATTGTGCTGTGTCTGATTGATATGATTTATTTGGATTAATAAAATTAACGATAACACGATTATAACGAGAGTTTTTGTTTTTACTGCTTATTTGAATACCACCTATAATATTATCCTCTGTAAGAGTTATAGATGCTGAACCTGAACCCTCTACAAGTATTTTATATTTACCAGCACTAAAATTTAAAAATGATCTTGAACCTCTGACAAACGCTTTCACATTATCAATAGCTTTTTTTGATGTATCAACCACTGTGTGACTATCCATCAAATCAATAGTACTAGCACCAGAAAAAGGTGTAATATCTGTATCGCAGACATCGCCAGCTACTTGCCAATCAGCAAAATTAGAATCAAAATAACTATTAGGTATTCCCATACCAAATTTATCATTTCGCAAATAATCTAAAAGCTGATAAATTGGATTGTCTGAGTATTCCCATGTGCTTGATGTGTCTGCTCTATGTGAGCCTGAACCACCAGTTACAGTGCTATCTAAATTTGGATTATAAACTTTTCTACCTTTTACAATAGCATTTACAGTAGGAAGAGAGCCAAAAGCATCTGAATTCCATTTGAATTTAAGTGCTATATAAGCAAGCCCTCTTAGTCTATGGTTTGATGTCCATGATGATAAACCTGATAATAAACTAGATGCACTTTGCGAATCAGTGCCATAATGAGGTTCAACTGTAATCAAACTTTCTGCACTAGAATTATCGTCTGGTGCTTTGAAATAGTTTGCATCAGAACTAGCAACAGTTCTTTGAGTGTTGTCTGCTAAGTCTCCACTAAAAGTAACCTCGTTGTCATTAATAAATATTTTAGTTATGTCATCTATTTCGCCCTCCGAAACTATTATAGCCATATATAGAAACTCGTTGTCTGTGCCTGATGTTTCTAAAAAAACAACATTTCCACCTACTTTTCTAGTTCCGTAAACAATAGGTATATGTGCATTTGCACTGAATTTATTTACTAATACACCCTTTGCATTTTGATCGGCTAAATTATCTCCAAAATCTGGAATATCAGGAATAGGATTTAACCAACCTATTACATCTTCAACTAAATCTACAACAATATCAACAACATCTGATATAATATCAAAAGCGGCCTCAACAGCTTTCTCAGCGGCTTTAAAAGGATTAAATTTACCCATTATGTTAATCTCCAGTTGCTACCCATGTTTTCAAAACCTAATCTTTGAAATACAGGGTCTATATCAAGTTTTGTAGTTGTTGATAAGACTATAGGGTTGTTTTCAGAAACTCTTTTGACCATGTCAATCAATTGTTTGAGTAATTTATAATTTCTAAATTGCGGTTGAACATAAATCATTTCTATTTCTACTATTTTTTGTTTACTGAACCAATATTCAGATTTATGAAATATTAGACACCCAACCATTTTATCTTTGTCTAAATCTTTTATACAGACAATTTTACCTATTTTTAAAAAAGTATTTAGATAATAATTAACTTTTGAATTGTCTAGTTCAGGGAAATTACAGTGTGTTAAATGTGTTTCTTTCCAATCATGGATTAAATAATTAAGTTCTTGTATATCTTTTTTTTCTGCTTGATATAAATGAATACTTGTCATTCTCTACCCCAACGTATATCTCTAACAGTCAAAGCCGCAAACTCCATACCTTTATCGCCGCTAAAAAATCTTTGTTGAGAATTGTCTGTTGTAGTTCTACCACTTATTTTGCTAAAATTACCCCAATGTGAGGTAACAGTCAGTATTAAATTAGCTGTAGTAGTATTATCGCTTATCTTGTATTCGTCTATTGTTCCGTAAAATAATAAAAATGGGTCGCTAATTAAAGCATTGTTACTATCTAAATAACCTCTGTAGATAAAAACATTATCATTAATTATATTTTCACTTAAAGCTATAGATACATAAGTTTGATCTACAGCCGATAGACTAATAGATAAAGAATTTTTTGTAGGTTGATTTGTTTCACTTACACTACTAATATTACGAAGATGTCCATTTGATTGATATGTTCTTGATGTGCCAGATACACTAGATGTTATGTCAAAGCTGGCATTTGTTAAATATATTGGTGTTCCAAAGCCTATCTCTAATAAAATAACAGGGTCAATGATTCCAGTTGCTAATTGTGTCTTTACGGAACTCGATAATCCTCTTGCCATTATAAACTCTCAATAACATCAAACTCAAATTTAAATAATAAATTACCATCTTTGTCGTTAGAGTTTGTTTGAAACTCTTGAACATCGCTAGTCAAATGCACTGTTACTGGTACGGAGTCATAAGTGACAGAACTATTATCTGCTAAAGAAGTTCTTAAAGGTGGTTCGATAGTCACAGTTGCGGCATTACTTGATGATGTCACATCTGCAACAACCATATAAACTTTATCGTGTGCAAATTTTATTAGGTCTCCCGCTTTCAATCTTCCAGCACCATCAGCCGCAAATCCATCAATAGCAATAGTAGTATCAGCGGCAGAGTGTGACCCGTTCACGAGTAAAGTTCCTGTTTCATTACCAAGTGCATTAAATGTGCTTGGCAAGGTTATTGTGAAATTTTCTTTGCTACTTCTTTGTTTAATAATAAACGCCATGATCGGGGCAAACTCTGACCTAGTCATAGGAGGATATGAAATTGTAAAACTAAACCTTTGTCCTTGTACTTGCCTCCTAAATGTTTTTCCACTATCAGTTTCACTAACTAAAGTTTTTTGATTCGATTTTAAATTGATTGCCTCAAAGTTTGTGTTTGGTAAAGACCCGCTCATATCAATGCCGCCTTACCTTTTTCATTAACAGCATTATTTATCATGTTTACAATTACACCTCTGCTATTAACTAATAGTTCATTAAATCCTCTTGCATCAACAGTGTTGATATTAAAGTTTACTGTCACTGGCTGACTCATACCTAGTTGATTATTTGGCACGATAGTTCCAGCTTGGTCAGGTACAAATAACTCAGCACCTTTTTCTCCAACTATTGATGGTTGCCCCACTGGTGGTCGTCCACCTTTTTCAAATCCTCTAATTTTATTTACCATTCCCATACCAAAAGCTAAAGCCCCACCAACAGCCGCTATATTAAATGGGAAAGGTATTTGTGCAAAAGTTCTTAAAGCACCCTCATAAACACTAATTAATGCTTTTTTAATTGCGTCCATTTTAAACATCGCCATAGCTTTTTTCATAGCACCACTTACAGCCGCACCAACCAAAGCATTTACTATCTGTTTTATTATAGTTCTAGCTAAATCTTCTACTGACAATTTTCCAGTCATTACAAAGTTTGTTAATGAGTCAGTTAATTCTTTAAAAGCATCTTTACCTATTCGTTGAAAATTTTTAGTTATATTTCCAGCCTCTTCCATAGCCTCTGCAAAACCATCTTTAAAACCAGTTGCCGCCTCTTTTAATTTACCCATAAGAGTGACAGTTTTATCTATATTATCATTTGCCTTAGCCTCTACTACATCGTTTTCTTTTATTCTGTGTGCAACAATCATGTCTAAGGCTCTAAGATATTCCTCAGCCATTTTTCTAGTTTCGCCTGTTAATTTTTCTATGTCATCAGTTCCAAAAAGTTTCATTATTTGCATATGACCAAACTCTTCAAAACCCTCTTTCATATCGCCCAGTCCATCAAGCACATCTGGTTTTGCTTTTTGTATTACTTTTCCAAACTCTTCTATTTGTTTTGCAGTTTCATCAAATCCTAATTTTCTGACTGCGGAGGCAATTTTATCTGTACTTGCAACTACAAAATCTAAAAGAGTTGCAAATATTTCTTGAATTTTATTGTAAACACCCGCAATAGCCACAACGACAAGTTTACCTTTTGCACCTAAAGCAAGGAAACCTAAAATACCGAAACTAGCAATAATTGGAGGAACATTATTTATAAATCTTGCTAACTCATTAAAAGCACCAAAGACAAAGTTTGTAGCTGGTCGCATCATATCTATTACACTTGCTGTCCCCAAAACTACTGCTTTGAAAGCCTCAACTATTCTATGTCCCATAAACTCAGCCGCATTTTCAATATCGCCAAAACTTTTTTCTATGGTTTCATTTGCTTGAATGACCATCGCTTTTAAAAAATCAAATGGTTGATTATCCATAACAAGAGTTTTGAAAGTTAAAAATTTATCGCCTATCATTGAAAGTTGTCCATCAAAGGTATTTGCCATTTCTTTTGATGCACCAACTATTGATAAAGTTCCCTCTCTAAAGGCTTTGATAATATGCTCTTTAGATTTTTCAGCACTAATTTGAACGCCAGCCTCAAATCCAAGCATTTCTCTAACACCTCTTTCTCTAAAGAGATCAGCAGAATTTATGCCAGCAGAAAAAACTCTTTGTAATTGTTCTGATGTTGTTGCAAAATCCAAACCTGATGCGGCGGCTATATCGCCTGTTATGGCAAGTATTTCGTTTAAGTCATCAGCACTCTTAGAAACAACCGCAAGGTTTGCCGCCCCTCGTTGTATCTCGGCTAGACTAAATGGAACTTGTCCAGCAAATTTAAGTAAACCCTTAAATGCTTTTTCGCCCTCTGCAACAGTATCAAATAAAAACTTAAATCTTACTTTTAATCGTTCTATTTCTCTTGCAGTATTAATAAAATCTCTTGCAATAAAACCAACGCCAAGTGCCGCAAAAGCAACTTTTAAATTAAATACAGAATTTTTAAGATTGTTGACTCCTCTAGTGGCAGTAGCCATCGCCATTCTAGTTTTATCTTTAGCGATAATATCTATATTTACTTTTTTAGTTGCCATCTATTTTTTCATCTTTTGTAGTCTTTCTTGTCTATCTCGTTCTTCGTTTTGAAGATTAAAATATGCTAGCCACATATTAAACTCTACGACTGACATTTGCAAGATTTCCGAAACTGTCTTATGCAGTTTTTCGCCTAAAGCAAATATATTGTGTAGTTCTGGATTATTTTTTAGTTTTTTTTAGCGTCAAGAACATTCGCATTTGCTGTACCCATAATTTTGGTTGCTACATCAGCAATAACATTTGTGTCAGCTTTTTTCTTAAAACTTAAAATGTGAGTAGCATTAAACATTTTATCGCCATCTTTAGTTAATGCTTTTTCTATAATAACATCAATTAAAACAATCAAATCAGTGCTAGTTGCACCTTTAAATATTTTTGCTTTTTCAAGCATATTAAAAGGTTTGCAATAAATTGCTTTATCGCCAGTAAGTCCCCACTCAGGAACTTCGATTACTTGGGTTTCTTGACTATCAAAGTGATCTCGGATTCCGTCAAAGTAATCTATTTTATTATCTGACATAAATTAGATTATACTGTGCCGATAGTTAGACCGCCATTACCTTGTATAGATACTGTTCTTGTAGTCACTCCGTCTAAAGTCACACCAACACTCATTCCAGTTACGATTCCTGTTCCTGATAGTTTTTGCTCTCCAGAACCCGAACCCTCTGGCATAAACTCAAAACTCAAACTAGAGCCTTGTGTTAAATTACCCTGAGCAGTGTCGTCATCATCAAAGTTCATATCAATAGTAGCTGTAAATGTTCCTCTACCAGTTACATAAGATTTCATTGATGAACCTAATGCTGTGTCCTCTACAACATCGTGAGTCGTATCAACAGTAAATCCAGTTGCTTGACCTATGTTAGTGCCACCAACATGAACCACTGCGTCCTTACCATGATGAGTTGCCATAATTTATTACTCCTTTGTTTTCTTTAACTCTTTTATAACTTTTTGCGTTTCTTTTTCAACTGATATTTTTTTATTTTCGCCCTCAACAGTAAAACCTCGTTTCTCGTAATACTCTTTGAAGTCAGGCGAGATTTTTACTTTGGTATCTCCTTTTACCATTACTATATCCATAGCCATTATGCAGTCCCCCTTGTAAATTGATACATTACACGCACAGTTATTCTGACACCACCATAAGGATAAATAGTACCCTCGTCTGATGATGCCTCGACAATCTGTGTATCTAAAGCATTTCCATTCCTTGTTATATCATTATCAAGAGTTTCTTCAACAACTTCAATAATTTGGTTTCTTACTGTATCAATATTTGAGTCTGTACCTTTACCAAAAGCTACAATCAAAAAATCTATTGTCCCTGTGTATTTACCAGAACCAGTTGTACCTATTGCAGATGGTTCTCTTGATTCGTCTCCAGCTTGAATAAATGCGGCTGGAAATTGTGAGTCTGCTAACTCCTCAACCTCAAAAGGTTCTCTTGTTAATTTTTTGAACTCAATAGGGCTAGTAACAGCATCAAGTTTTGTAATTATATCGTTTGCAATATCTTCTCTTTTGCTCATTAAATACCTACCTGACTATAAAAAAATTTAGCAAATTCATCTTTTAATTTATCCTCTTCATCATTTCCAATAGAAAAAAATGGTCTTTTAACCTTTCTCTTACCTACACCAAACGAATCGTGAAAACTAGCTATTTTTGCTCGTTCTATATTTGAGAAAAATAAAGTATTTTTAAAACCAGTTTGTCTAAAATCTAAACTACGAAACATTTTGCCTGAGTCTGTTAAATCAACAAACCCTGTCTGTCTGCCTCTTTTATCTCTATTTTTTTTTGTAGATTTTGCATAAGCTATCATTCCACCACCATCAGGTAATTTACCTGATTGAGTTCTTTTTGTAATCATAAGCACAGCCATATTTGAGACTCTATTCAAAGCTGTTTTTGTAGCTATTTTTTTTTTTCTATTTATTTTATTTAAAAATTTACTAACTTGAAGAGTGTTAGCTTTTACTCTTAGTTCCATTACCTAACTAATCTTAATGAATGTAGAGGCTCTTTCTCACTATCAGATACAGTCCCCCCGCCGTCCTCATCGTATTCGACCCCGTCCCTCAATATAGCTTGGAACTCTTCGTCGTATCTGTCCCTGTAAAAATCAATTTGTACTTGGAATGTATCTTTACCCTCGCCAGTGTCAGGGTCTCTCCATTTAGTAAGTTGAGGATAAATGTATTTCCATAGTGCCAAATAAACAACAGATAACTCCCATTGTGATTTTGTGAGTTTACTGTTTTCCATTTCAACAGATGTAACTTTGGTAATATCTTTGTATCTAACTTGGTGTCTGTATCTTTCCCACCATTCCTCTCGGATTCGTCTTAATACATCGTTTTCAGCAAATTGTATTTGATCGACAAAAGTAGTTATACCAAACCCTAGAATGTCTGGTTGTATCTTTTGCAAATGTGTATTCTGCACATTAAATACAGTCGATGACATTATTTTTTAGTTTTCTTTTTTTTCGTTACTTTCTTAACAACTTTTTTTACCGCTTTGACTGGTGTTTCAGTCTTAGCTTTTACAGCCTTACCATCATGCAAACTCCAACCACGCTGAGTCCAAATATTAATATTGTTCTCGTAGTCAACTTTTTTTCTTTCAATGATAGAGCCGTTTTTATCATTAATCAGTTTTACAGTTTCAATAGTCATAATTTTTTATATCAGATAAGGGGTGGACAAGCCACCCCTTAATTGTCTGTTTATTAGTTAGCTAGTGTGTCAGCTGTTAATTTAACGCCGTAAGAGTCATGTAACTCTCCGACACCAAATACTGCCGTTGCCACTATCTCATCTGCTCTCAAACTTGCATCACGCTGAGACTCAATTTTTAAGTCTTGCATCATCGCTAGTCCTAAAGCGTCTTGTGAGAATACGCCACCGATAGAGTCGTCTGAACCATCTACTGAGATATTTGAACTTTCAAAGACTTGTATTCCAGCAATATTGCCTACAAATCCTGATCTCATAGCCTCATTAGATAACTCTGTGTCTCTACCAACAAATGTATTCGTCAAAGATTTTTTGACATTGAATATTTGTTTAGGGTGGAACACTCCGTAGTATGGGCCAGGTGCTTTATTAGTTTTTAGCTCTGCCGCACATTCAAATAAATCTTGAACTGTTAGTTCAGAACCAGCACCAGGGCCTTTTTCTGTTGAGAACCCTGTAAACAAAGCCGCAAGGTCAGTATCAATTTTAGTTGCAATCGCCTCGCCAAATAATCTGCCGATGTCAGCCGCAACATTTCTTGATGCTGAATTTCTTGCTAGGTCTGTTAGTGTTGTCATGATTCCAATTTCTGATGCTGTAATAGTAACAGATGTTGGATTCACTGCCGTATTAGAAAGATCAGTTGCCTCATTCACTGCCGCCGCTGATACATTTGCATAAATCGGAACTTCAACCGACTTACCACCACCAGCAATAGTGTAGTTTCTGACAAGACCTCTCATTATGGATTGTTCGCTTGCTACGAACAACGCCTCTGCTACGATTTCCGTATATAGTTCGGATATCGTGCTACTTGTCGTTTCATTAGCCATTTTTACTCCTTAATGGTTATTGTTTGTTAAGAACAATCTTTGTCGGTTGGGAATTTCTTTGCTTTCTATACTCAGCATATCTCTTCTTATCCGCTGGATTATTCATATCTAAATCACTCAGATTGAAAGGTTTACTGAGTTCTGACCTATCCACATTTGACACTGAGCCACTGCCACTCGGAGAGGCAGAAACAAAGTGCGGGTTTGTGTTCAAAAACTCTTCAACTAACTCGTCAGTAGTAAAAAGTTCCCCCTTACTGTTATATCTAGCTATACCATTTTTATCAAGAATTTCAACATTACCTGATTCGTTTATTTTGATATTTTTATTTAACAACTCTACAACTTGATCTGGGTTGATAGCTTTGTTTTTTGACGCTGATGACAGTAAGGCTTTATTAACTTTGATGTCTCTAAGTTCTGTTTGTAAACTACTAATTCTTTTTTCAGACTCGTCAGATTTTTCTTTTAATATTTTTTCAAACTCGCCCTTTTGAATTTTAGATTTTTCGTCTGCCTCTTTTTGTAACTTAACAGCATTGATAGCTGTATCTAAATCCTCAACACCTAGTTTATTATACATAGATGCTCTTTCTTTAGCTAATCGTGATTTTACGATTTCGTTTACTTGTTCCTCAGAAAATTTATTTACTGGGGTCTCTTTTGTTTCTTGTTTTGGTTGTTCTGTTTCATTTGAAACAGTTGGTTCAGTAGTTTGTTCTACTTTTGGTTGTTCGTCAGCCATTTATATCTCCTTATATGTTCCAATCAGGATTTGTTGGAATCCAAGTATGCCGACAACGATAACCCCCTCTAACTATAAAAGGGTCTCCAGAACTTTTGCCAGCCCATGACCTAGAGTTCCAAATATCCCGAATTTCTTTTTCGGTTAAAGTTTTGTTTACCATATCTCGACAAAAAGGTCTAGAATCTCTTACTAAAGTTCCTGTGTATCTAAAATGATTTAAACCACTGTCTTTTGCTTTCTTCACTGTAAATTGACCATGAAATTGCATAATTGAGTCATGTGCTAACTGACCAGCATATTTACGCAAATTTTCTCCAGCCCTATCAGCGGCGTACTTAGTTCTAAGTTTTGTTATGCTATCTTCAACCTTAGATTTTAAACTTGGGTTATATTTATTTTCATTAATATAATCTACTAATTCGTTGATTTCTCTTTGGTTTGACTTTTGATAAACGCCATTGATATGCGATCTAATATTTTTTTCTACATCTGCAAATGGTCTGCCAGCTATTGTGCTTTGGTAAACCTCATCATTTATAACTTTAATAAATCTTTCAGCTACATCTTCAAAACCACTGAATGATTGATATTTCAATGCGTTGATAGTTTGTAAATCAACTTGTGTTAAATTTCTAAATTTTGCGGGTATAGGCATTTTGCCAAATGTATCTAAAACCTCTTTCGCTATAAGATTGTATTCTGAGTTAATTAGTAAATCTGCCTCGTTTAAAAAGTTGTTTTCTATAATAGTTCTTAGTTGCGGTTGTAATTGTATTGCTATTCTAGTTGATACTAACTCCCCGCCAGTAGATTTTCTTACCGCATCTATTACATCGTCCTCTAATTTATAAAGAACATTAATAATTCTTTCCTCATGTTGATCTGCAAGTTTGTCTAATATTTTTGACATTAGTTATAATTTGAAACTTTTTTTCCATGCTCTAATCGACCAAAATGCCGGCGACAATGATTTTTGTCCTTTTACTTTCCTTAATACTCCGCCCATTCTCGCAAGAAATGACCTCTGGCGTGAGG
>VTLG01009932.1_pt1 | contig 15575 bp, 16 predicted proteins | sample 4694571 | NCBI WGS metagenome assembly VTLG01 (sample SAMN12604809, study PRJNA352737) | marine metagenome | biome: ENVO:00000447; feature: ENVO:00000209|ENVO:00000569|ENVO:01000036; material: ENVO:00002151; isolation source: viral sequences binned using virsorter ...
CTTTACTAATTAGTTGTTCTAAATCACCAACACTTGCTTGGTCTTTAGAGTATTCTATTACCTCTTTCATTACAGGGGTAATATCAACATTGTTGATTGATTGTGTCTTTATTAAATCATTTGGCATAATTACCTATCCTTTCTATTTCTAGTTCATTGGTATCACGAATCATTGGCAATGGATATAGTTAATTGCATTAAGTTGTGGATAACTCGTCAATAGTTAATAGTAATAAGTTGTGGATAACCTGTGGATAACTTGCCCGGGCTCTTATTGCGGCTCACTCCGTTCGCCGCCCGGTCTCGACCTCCCAAACCGAGGGGGCATCCCCCCCTTTTTCGTCTACCTCCTCTAGAATTCCTCGAAGGCAAGTCTGAGAGTGACAATCATGTATAAAAACGTTATAAGGTACCCTACTCAAAAAATTTTTAAAAAATGGAAAATGTTTCTAAATTAGAATCCTTAGACACGAATACTCTGAAGTTGATTCTTAAAAATGCACTGGAAGAAAAACGTGAGGCCTCACAAAAAGATTTTTTAAAATTTGTTAAAACTGTTTGGCCTGAATTCGTAGAAGGAAAGCACCACAAAATTTATGCTGAAAAGCTTAATCGTATTGCCAATGGTGAACTTAAAAGACTTATTGTTAATATGCCACCAAGACATACAAAATCAGAATTTGCTTCGCATTTATTTCCGGCGTTCTTCATGGGTAGACATCCTACTGCTAAGTTAATACAGACTACGCACACAGGGGAACTTGCAATTAGATTTGGACGTAAAGCAAAAAACCTTATTGAATCAGAAGAATACAATTCTGTTTTTCCAGATGTTACATTAGCAGCCGATTCAAAAGCTGCTGGGCGTTGGGAGTCTAATCATAAAGGCGAGTACTTTGCTGCTGGTGTAGGTGGAGCAATTACAGGACGTGGTGCTGATTTACTTATCATTGATGATCCACATTCCGAGCAAGATGCTCTTTCGCCCACGGTCCTAGAATCACATTACGAGTGGTATACTTCCGGTCCACGTCAGCGTTTACAACCTGGCGGCGCGATTGTGTTAGTCATGACGCGTTGGTCAGTAAAAGATCTTACTGGTAAGCTGCTCGAGGCCCAGGGTAAAGACGAGATGACGGATAAATGGGAAGTAGTAGAGTTTCCTGCTGTCATTAATGAAAAACCTATGTGGGGTAATTTTTGGTCTATGAAAGGTTTGATGGGTGTCAAGGCGTCTATTCCACTAACCAAGTGGCAAGCACAATGGATGCAACAACCTACGTCCGAGGAAGGTGCACTTATAAAACGTGAGTGGTGGAAAACGTGGGAAGGAGAAAAGATTCCTAATTTAGAGTTTATTATTCAATCTTATGATACAGCATTTTCAAAAAAAGAATCAGCTGACTTTAGTGCCATTACAACGTGGGGTATATTTGATCCTGATAATGGTAAGGGAAAAGCGTTAATTTTATTAGATGCCAAGAAAGATCGTTGGAATTTTCCTGAGCTTAAAAAGGAAGCAATGGAGCAGTTTAAGTACTGGGAACCGGAAATGGTTATTATAGAGGCAAAGGCTTCTGGATTACCTTTAACACATGAGTTGCAAAAGATGGGAATACCTGTTATAAACTTTACACCCTCTAAAGGTAATGATAAACATTCGAGGGTAAACAGCGTAGCTCCGCTTTTTGAAGCGGGAGCGATATGGGCGCCCAAAAAAACGTTCGCTGAAGAAGTTATCGAGGAATGTGCAGCATTCCCTTTTGGCGATCACGATGATTACGTGGATTCTACCACGCAAGCCTTGATGAAATATAGACAAGGATACCATGTCATGTTAAAAGATGATTACGAAGATGAACCTGGTGTGAAAACCGAGGGGAGGGTTTATTACTAATGGCAACAGATGAAGAATTAGCAGATATATGGATGGACGCTATTAATGCGCCACGTACTGATAATCGACTAGGAAGTTTAGAAGATTCCATTTTGCGTAAATGGGGACAGCCTTATAAAGGTGATCAATTCTTCGGATCTTCTGCTCGTTTTGAAGATAAAAATTTTGATGGTAAAATAACACGCGAAGATTTCATTGATATTAATAATGATGGTAAAATAGATCAAGAAGATCTATACGCTCAGCGATTACCACTTGATGCCGAAGGCGAAGGATTTTATTATCCTGGTACTGATTACATGCGTGCGTGGGAACAATTTTATTCTGATAATCCAGAATGGGCAAATACTCCTCCTGAGGCACTTCCTGGTCTATCACCAGTTTTTGATCATGACCCTGTTGATGGACCAAAGCTTAAATTTGGGTCATGGCCTTATCTAAAACCTCCTACAGAAGAATCTTCTGGGTACGCGATAAAAGGTGATGCAGCACAATTAATAGATGATATAGATTTTGCAACAGATAAAAGACAAAACCGCGTTGGGTGGGATACACTTACAGATTATATTCCAGGATTAGCATTAGATACAGCTGATACGGCGTGGCAATGGATGCAGATGCCCCCAAAAGTATTTAATGAAATGTTACAGTTAGATCCAATGGGTGCAATGAGTGCAGCAATGGGACCTTATTCAGGTGAAGATAGAACATTAAGTTTTAAAGATTATTGGGATTATGATAAATCATTAGATCCTCAATGGAATACACCTGATTATTTAAAATTTTTACTAGGTGATTATATTAATACATCAGATGTTGTAGAAAATGTAGGTGGAACAGCAGGAGGAATTTGGGGCACTAAAAAAGCATTAGATCTTATAAATAAATCGAAGATAGGAAGAACGTTGTTACAAAATACAATTCCATGGACAAATGAGTTTATTAGAGAAATAAAATTAAATCCGAAAACTTGGTTAACAGCTGGAAATCCTTTTAAAATAAGAACACCTGCTCAAATAGCAGGTAAAGAAGGTATAATGAGTTCATTAATTAAAAATTTAACAAACTTTAAAAATCCTCCAACAATTCCAGTATGGTTACGTAATTGGGGTGGCGCGGCATTAGCGAAAGCTGCCATAGCACCAGCTCTAGCGGAAGATGTATTTCTTGGACAAGATCAAGGATATTTTCCTAGTACAATAGATATGGTTGTTCCTCAGTTTCTTCAAGATCAAGCTACAGAATGGGAAAACGATTTAAAACAAAATAATATAAGTCCTGCTTATCCAGGCGTAAATAAAGACCCAGTACCAAGAAATAATTACCAAGGACTGTAATGGGTAGATACAAGTTATTTGCTAAAGCGCTTGTTCCTATTCTTAAGCCATTTGCTAAGGAAAACCCCGATGATATATTTCCTGCAATTGCAGCTTTAAAAAAGAAATTTGGAAATGAAATATATAAAGATAGTGATCCAACAAAAAAACTAAAGAATACTATTAGCAGAGCATGGCAATCGAAAGAGGTCGGTGGAAATCCCATGGAGCGTGACGTTACTGGGGCAATGGGTGCAAAGACAGCATGGGAAAAGAGATACGCAGATCCTAAAGCTTACGAGAAATATGTAAGTGGGCAAAAAGAAAACCAATTAGAACAAATAGATCTAGCTTTTAAAACAAAAAATCCCGAAACAGGTGAAATGGGATATAGTAAAAATCCCACTATTCAGAATATTGTTGATTTTATAAATGCAGGAGGAAAATCGCAATCCCTCAGTACTTACGCAAAACTTCAACAAAATTTTGCAAAACAATTTAAAAAAGGAGATCTACGTAAACTTAGAAAAAATAAAGATACGTGGGCGGATTTTAATGAAGCTTTTAATCTTCGTCGTTTTGAAGCGCAATTAATGAGAAACGGATTATTAGATGAACTAACACCTGCTGATCAACTTTTAACCAAATATGGCAAGCAAGGATGGGAAAATGTTGTAGATGAAAGAAAAGGACTTACAAGTCTTGCTATGGATGAAAGTAAAATAGGTAAATACTTATTGGATCAAGGATATGATAGAAATCAAATTGTAGCATCAATTGGTCATGACTATCCACTAATGCAATTTGCATCTCTTCTTGGAGGAAAAGGAAGACCAAACATGTCTCCATTTAGAGCGGCACGTTTAGTAAACAGACCAGAAAACATTCGTGCAGAATTAGGTTTTATGAACCAAGCAAAAGCTAGGGGCGTTGAACCTTTTCTTTATGAAAACCCTCTGTGGTATGCAGATGATATGGGTATAATGAATAAAATTATGAGTGATGCTCAATTAACATCTAAATTTTATGGTCCTGGAGGAACGCGTCAACAACTTGGAACCGGTCAACAAATTGACCCTAAACAATTACTTCAATATTTAAAATATATTCATAAGGATAAACCTTTTGGAAGTGCAAAGTTTCCAAGGACTCTTCCTACAAGAGGAGATATATTAAAATTACTTCAAGGGGATTTAAAATATAATTTTAAATCAGGCGGCGTGGTTGATAGTTTTATGGGCGGTGGAATTGCAAACCTTGGAATTAAGATGTTACAGAAGCTTGCAAAGAAGATGCCAGAAGAAGATTTTTTAAAATTAACAGAAACACTATGGAGTGGTGTTGATCCTAAAAAATCTGGGCGCTACCGTGCGTGGGCCAAGAACCGTTGGTCCCCAGGATACAGGTGGCCTTATGAGAGATCCAGGGTCAGTGGCCGGGATATAGAAAAGTCACACTTCGCGTCGCTTTCCCCAGCAGCGAAGGAGGCACTAAAGAAACGTTACCGTGAGCGAATTGATAAATACATAAAACGTAAACGTGAGGAAGAATGGTCGTAAATCTTACAAGACGCGCTTTGTTAAAAGGCATTGGAGCACTTGCAGGTTCAACAGTACTTCCGAAAGGAATTACCAGTCTTGCTACAAAAGAGGCTGTTAAGAAAATACCTTACGCACCACCGTGGGTTGGTTCATTTATAAATGCATTTCAGCGTGTACCACACATTGGAAAACCTATACAGGTGGGTAACGGAGCAATTGCCACTAAAATTGGATCAAAGACCAAGAAGATCTATGGCGGAACAGCGAAGGAAACTCATTTTAAAGTTAAAACAACTGCAGGTAAAGCGGCAGATGAAGCTCATTTAACTGTAGGTGGACCACGCGGAATGCTAACAGAATGGGATGATATTGTTATACGAGAAGAACCTGATCAAACTTCCATAACATGGAAAAACAAACAGTATGACCACGGTAATGATCAACATGTAGTCATAGACCATAAAAACAAAGAAACACGTTTTGTTGATGACAACTGGCATATGGAAGCTGGGGGTGAAGATATTGCTAAAGATGACTGGATTGAATATCCTTTTACTACAAATAAAAAACAACTTGAAAAAGAACTGGGGGTAATGAAGGGTGATGTGGATGATACGATGGTGGATTATCAATCTGTCAATGATATGGATGAATACTATTCAGGCATGTTTCAAGAGTATGTTGACTCATTTTCTCCTTCTGGTAATATGTTTGGAACAGTTGAAAGGGCGCAGTTAAAGCTTCAAAAAGAGCAGTTAAGAAAATTGGAAAACTTAGAGAATGATCTAGAGGTGAGAAAAATGAAGGAAGACCAAATGGCGGAATGGGAAGAACAATTCCGTGGAGGATTTGGAATGCATGGATATAACAAAGGAGGATTTGTGGATTACGGCGAAATGAAAGATGTAGTACCACCACTAGACGGCTACGCAGCTGGGGGTGTTGGAAAACTTGTCATTAAAAAAGCACCGAAAGTTATAGAAAAGCTTCGTGAGTGGGCACCACAGATTACAGGTAAAGTTGCAAAACCACAAAAACCATTTTGGACTGTTTTTGATGAAGCAGGATTACCAATAAAAGATTTTAAAACAGAGAAAGCTGCGAGGGATTTTTTACGAAAGGACCCTACAGCAAATATGTACAAAGTAGGTAAATCAACAGATAAGACTACTGCAACAAAAACTGAAGATGCACCAGCAATGTTCTTCCGCTCGCGTGAAGAAATTATACAAGGTCCACCAATCATGACAGGACAGCAATGGATGCAGTTCTTAAAAAAACGTGGCATACGTGACGCGGAAATGATGGACACATCACTCGGACCGTGGCTTAGTGCTAATACAACAAATAAAGTTTCAAAGAATGATCTGATTAATAAGTTTGACGAGATGGTGCCTGATTTTGATGTACAGGTAACGGGTAAAGATTTTAGGGATGCGTTTAACATTTCTGATAGATTAAAAAACGTGGATCCAACTGTCTTCTCTCCTGAAGCAGGAAAAATTATTCGTTTTTTACAAGCACAAACAAGTAATATCACTGATGATAAAGCTGGTTTAGCCGCATTAAAAAATTTAGATGATCTTTTTGAGAATGCTTACGGAATTAAGAATGTAACTAAAGAAGGAATTCCAGCTAATAATGTTTCTGTTCCTTATGAAATAAAACAAGTAATGACAGATATTTTAAGTGCAACGCGACAACGTGGTGTTGGTATGGAGGGTTCAGCTTTTGTTGGTTCTCCTTCACATGGAACTTCACAAATATTTGGAAGCACGTCTGGTAAGAATTACCGTGAATTTTTATTTGGATGGAAACCAAAAGGTCCACGTAAAAATGAACCTAAATATAGTTATGCCCATTCATTTGGAGCGGCAAAGGGTGAGAATGCTTTTATGCATGCACGTGTAAGTGATCGCGTGGATGAATACGGAAATAAATTATTATTTGTAGAAGAGTTTCAATCAGATATGCATCAACCTATTTCAGCGGCTATTCGTAAAGCAGATAAAGCAGGAAAGAAAGTTGGAAAAGAAGGAAAGTATTTTCCGCGTCTAGATGTTGCAGCGGCAAAATCCAATCAAGCAAACTTGGAACAAATGGCTAACATACAACGACAAATAGATCGTCTATTAGAAACTAATCCAAAATCACCGAAACTGGCAAAACTTTATGAACAAAAAGATATGATTAGAGGGATTGAAGCAGATAAAGCTTCAAACTTAGGAAAGAACACAAGTGGTATTCCTGAAGGTCCATTTAAAGATTCACAGGATTACATGGAATTTGCAATTAAGTACTTGATGAGAGTGGCAAAAGATGGTAATTACGACGGCGTGGCGTTTTCAACACCAACAATTAAAAATCTTGGTCTAACGCGTGGAAGCAGAGATTATCAAGGTAATATAATTGCGTATGGTCAAATATTAAAGAATGCTATTAAAAAGGCTAAATCAAAAAGTGGGGCAGATTTAGTTGAAACAAGTATTCAAGGGCCAGGAATACAGAGAGGAAGATGGGGTAATGAACAAGAACCTTCTTACTTCGGTGTTCCAGCATTGATGTTGAAAGGAAACAAAAAGGCACTGGAGAAAATAAGCAAGGGTCTTCCGGCATACAAGGAAGGTGGTTTAACAAAAACTGTTCCACCGGAAAAAGGTCCATTACCGTATGGCATTTTTAAAGATGTCGTGCCAAAACTATAAGGGGAGATAGATGGCAAAAAAGAATCCAAATAATAATATTGATAAAGCTTTAGAAGCATTACAAGGCGCACTTGATATTGAAGGTGTTGGAACAGAAGTCCAGTTACCTGAACAAGTAGTTGATTTTGAATCAGACATAGAATTAATTGAAACACCTGATGGTGGTGCAGAGGTCAATTTTGACCCGAATGCACCAATCGATCAGTCACAAATTCCATTCGATGGAAACCTAGCGGAGTACATCGATGAAACCCAATCTCGCAGGTTCGCTAACGATCTTGTGGGAGCATTCGAAGCGGATAAAGAGTCTAGAAAAGACTGGGAAGATACCTATGTCAAAGGACTTGATATGTTAGGCTTTAAATATGAAGACCGAACACAACCGTTCGAAGGTGCATCAGGGGTCGTACATCCTTTATTAGCTGAATCTGTTACACAGTTTCAAGCCCAAGCTTATAAGGAACTCCTCCCCCCAAGCGGCCCCGTACGCACCCAAATAGTAGGACAAATTACACCAGAAGTACAAGATCAAGCAGAACGTGTAAAAGACTACATGAACTACCAGATTACAACAGTAATGAAAGAGTATGATCCAGAAATGGATCAATTATTATTTTATTTACCACTTTCAGGTTCTGCATTTAAAAAAGTTTATTTCTGTCCAATTATGAAACGTGCTGTGGCAAAGTTTATTACAGGTGAAGATCTTGTTGTAAATTACATGGCGACGGATTTAGAGACAGCTGATCGTATTACACATGTTGTGCGTATGACACACAATGATGTGCGAAAATTACAAGTAAGTGGATTTTATAAAGATGTAGAATTACCAAGTGGCGATGTGAATACATCTGAAGTACAAGAAAAAGTTAATGAACTCGAAGGAGTGGAAAAAGAATATGCTAATGATGATGACGAACATGAAGTATTAGAAATGCATGTTAATGCGGATGTTCCAGGATTTGAAGATCCAAATGGAATTAAACTTCCGTATATTATTACCATTGATAAGTATTCATCCACTATTTTATCTATAAGAAGAAATTGGAATCAACCAGACGCCAATATGAAAAAGATTCCATATTTCGTACACTTTAAATTCCTCCCAGGATTAGGCTTCTATGGATTTGGCTTAATCCACATGCTAGGTGGATTGTCAAGAACTGCAACAAGTGTTTTGCGGCAGTTAATTGATGCAGGTACTCTTGCCAATCTTCCAGCAGGATTTAAAGCACGTGGAATGCGTATACGTGATCATGATGAACCATTACAACCAGGTGAATTTAGAGATGTGGATGTAACTGGTAATTCAATTCGTGAATCATTATTACCACTTCCATTTAAAGAACCTTCACAAACTTTATTTGCATTATTAGGTTTTGCTGTTGATGCCGGAAAATCTTTTGCAGCAATTGCTGATATGAAAATGGGCGAAGGCAATGAACAAAACCCAGTTGGTACTACACTTGCTTTATTAGAGCGTGGAACCAAAGTTATGAGTGCAATACATAAAAGATTACATTACGGACAGCGTGAAGAATTTTCATTACTTGCACGTGTATTCCAATTATATCTTCCACCAGAATATCCATACCAAGTGGTTGGTGGAAACCGTATGGTTAAACAACAGGACTTTGATGAGCGTGTGGATATATTACCGATTTCTGATCCTAATATATTTTCAATGGCGCAACGAATTACATTAGCACAACAACAATTACAATTAGCTTCATCTAATCCTTCTATGCATAATTTGCGTGAAGCATATAGAAGAATGTATTCAGCAATGGGTGTGGATAATGTTGATGCAATTTTAAAGCCGGACCCTGATTTACCTACTCCAACAGGACCAGCTACAGAAAATGGAATGGCAATGAAAGGACAAGCACCAAAAGCATTTCCTATGCAAGATCATCAAGCACATATAGATGGTCACTCTGAATTTATGTTTACGCGTATGGTTCAGATTAATCCTCAATTATTTTCTTTATTACAGGCGCATATTTCAGAACATATTGCTTTAATGGCTGGTGAACAAATGAATCAAAAATATCAACAACAAGTTCAACAATTACAACAAGCAATGCAACAGGCACAACAACAAGGTAATCAACAAGCAATGCAACAGTTATCCCAGCAAAATGATCAATTAACAAATCAGATCGCTGCAGAACAAGCACAATTAGAAGCACAGTTGACAGCACAGTTGGCTAAAGCAGAAGAAGCACGTATGAGTAGAGAACCTCAAGATCCACTTGTTAAATTAAAGCAACAAGAAATTGACTTGAAAGCAATGGAAACTCAGGCTAGACTAGCAAAAGATATTGCGATAGATTCAGAAAAGATGGATCTAGAACGTGATAAACTGGAGGCAGATACAGGTATTGAATTAATGAAAGTTGCAGCAGATGCTGATAAACAGTCTAATGCTGATGCAACAGCTATTTTAAAAGAAAATATGATTTCAGCGCGTGAGGCGATGAAAGATCAAACAGCCGAGAGGATAGCAAAGGATAATGCCAAACGAAATGGAAAAAAAGCTAACTAAAATAAGTTCTACTATGCAGAAGCTTGAGGAAGTAGCTCGTCAAGAGATTAAGACATCCGAAGATTATATGCTCGTGTGTTCATCTTTAATGGCAGTTACACGTAATATGTATTTAGAAGGATTAGGGCCTATGGATACAGTACAAATGTTTGAAGCAGTTGCGGATAGTATTATTGCAACCGATGAGATATTAAAACAATTTAAAGATTACCCTAAAGCGACAATTCACTAATGCCTTTTCGTTCGGAAAAGCAAAGAAGTTGGATGTGGGCGAATAAGCCAGCGATGGCACGGAAGTGGACAAAGGAACATGGAAGTACAATTGCGAAAAACAAAGGAGGAAAAATGCCAAACGTAGGTGGACAAAAATTTCCATATACTTCTGCTGGTGTTCAACAAGCTCAAAAACATGCAAAAAATACTGGGCAAAAAGTGAACATGAGTGGATATAAGAAGGGTGGAAAAACAAAGAAAATGAAATCTGGAGGAGCAGTTGATGACTACAGTTTTCATAAAGAACCTTGGGTAAATGAGTATGGATACCCAAGTGGGGGAATACCCATTAAACATAATAAATAGGAGGTACAAATGAATTTATTAAAAGACATTTGGGCACATCTTAAGGAATGGAATGAGTGGAAAATGAAAGACTGGATTAAAGCCGGTATCGTAGCCATCATAGTTCTTATAGTGCTTAAAGCAGTAATAATTCCGGGTGCATAATGGTAGATTGGACAGATATACCCGATAGAAACCGTGGTCGTATAAGACCACGGTATTCGGCTAATGTAGCGCCTATTAATCCTGGATGGGATGATAGGCGTTCAGCCCATTTGCGTAAGTCATTTGCTGATAACGTAAATGCTACACGTGAACATCGTGCTACATGGGAAAATCCTAATTGGTTATTAGCTCAAGGTCCTGAAAAATGGAAAGAGCAATCCTTTCGAGACAAAGCTAGACCTGTAGTATCTCAATTAAAAGGTAACCAGGATTTTTGGACTACGGATCCAGATGAATCCCGTAACATGTACCAAATGGTAATGAATAATATGTATGGCGGTAAAGGTGCAAGAATGTTGGACATGCGCGGACTACCATCAATTATTCAATCTGATCCTAATAGATATCGTAGAGGAAGAACATTATTTCAAGACCCTTCAAAGTCACAAGGACTTTTTGGTGATCTGGCTTCCATGGTTTTAAGAAGACCTAATCCTGCGGCAGTAAGGGCCCCAGAATGGAATCCTCTTTATGATCATGGATATGCAAGAGATTGGTACATAGATAAATTTGGTAAACCTTGGGGTGAAAAACTTTCAGGAATAATGAAATTAGCAGCACCAGGTCCATTAAAATTTATTAAAGGAAAAGAAAGAGAACCATTAACACCTGATAGAAGTTGGATTCCAGAAAATGTAGGTGCATATAATGAAATTGATGAAATACCTTTTATGGGTGAATTTGAAGAAAAAGTAGACCTTTTACCAGGAACAGATTTATATGGACCTTACAAGGAAGATTGGGAAAAATTACAATCTTTTCTAAGAGGGGATATAGAAAGAGATGCGGATATTGATAGGATATATTTTGATACTCAACGTCCTATAATTGAAGAAACAGATGAAATGGATGAATTTATGTCCGGCAATATTGGGATTTTAAATCCTTTACAGCCTGATGATATTTTTGAAGAATCAGAAACTATTGATATTACAGATGGAGCAGAAGAAGAAATTATATCTGAGACTGTGGAAAAGAATCCATGGATTATGAGAATATTGGGAAATGATGTTAAAGGACTTAGAGGATATCTTTGGGACATAGGAATTCTTAACCCTAATTCTGACATGTATCAAAAAACAGATCAATTGAAACAACCCAATAGTCAAACATCTTATGATTATTGGAATAAGATGGTTGATTAAATAATGCCAGGCGGATACGGAACATCAGGACCATGGGGTTCGGCAGGAACATCATATGTTTCATCAGGACAAAGTTCTAGTCCTTATCAATCAGGTGCTGGATCTACCAATCAAGGTGGAAGCAACGCGGTAGCTGATGCAATTAATGAACAAAAATATAAACAGAGTAATGAATATTTAAATAATGCAGATAATTTTTTAAATCCACAGGAGCAATATGCTGCAACTCTAGCAGCATATAATAAAAAGTATGGTGTAGCAGGAGGAAGTGTAGGGCTTGGATCTAGTGGTGCAATGTATTACACTGATGTTCCCGATGTTTATTATAGTACTTACGTTCCAGGAACACAAGGTCATTCTCCAACAGGATATCAAAAAATAACTGGACCTGGTTTATTATCAATAAACGGGGTTCCAATTTCAGGGGAAATTAATAGAAGTATTTATAATCCACACGGCGGTAGCAGTGGTGGTAGCGGCGGTGGTGGCGGCTCTGGATATGGCCGCTATGGCGGATGGGGTGGTTCATCCCAATATGGTAATCCACTTGGTCGTTATTCAAAAGCAAACTGGCATTTAAAAAACAAATATAATTATGATTCACCAATAGCAGCATTATTTGCAGAAAGACGAGCAAATCCCGTACAACCACAGAACATAAGACTTTTTACAGAAATGATGGCAAATATGAATAAAGGTGGTATAATGAGCTTAAGGAGATAATATGTTAAACTTACTTTTAAAACCATTATTAGGGGTTGCGAGCCAAGCAGTTTCTGGATTTGTAGAAACAAAAAAAGCGAAAGCTCAATTAAAACTTACAGAAGTTCAAGCAGCAACTAAATTAAAACAAGACCAAATAGCCGGTAAAGTGGCGTGGGAGGCATCAGCCGTAGACCAAATGAAAGGGTCGTGGAAAGATGAGCTAATTTTAATTTGCTTACTTGGGCCTGCAGTTTTAGTTTTTTTTCCAGGAATGACTCATCATATTGAAGCTGGGTTTGTTGCACTGCAACAGCTTCCGGATTATTATAAACATTTATTATATATCGCCTGCTCAGCTAGCTTCGGCATCAAGGCTGGAAAAGGTGCAATGGGATTATTAAAGAAAAAATAATGTCACATGAAAAAACTGAGACAGTATATGATGAAAAAACTCATTCATGGGTTAATAAACGAACTGTACATAAAAAAGACCCTATGAATCCAGAGCAAAAAAGATTTTTTGCTAAGAAATTTAAAACAGAAAAAGAAGCTTCTGCTGCGACAAAACATAGAAGTGATAGATATAAAGTAAGGAAACGACAAAGGATCAAAAAATGATTACACCAGAACGATTAACTGCGTGGAGAATATTTCCACGTTTACTAATTACACTCTATGGTTTTGCTTTTTATAGAACTACAGAGTGGTTCATGGCACTTCCTGACCCAACAAATGCACAATCTGCCTTTGTTTCTGTCATTGTAGGTGCTGGCGCCGCATGGTTTGGTTTATATGTAGGTGGAACAAGACAATCTAAACCAGAAAACAAGGAATAGGGTTGACAAAGATCGCCCTTTCACGTAAATACGCTTAAGGAGAAAAATTATGGTTGGAAAAGTTACAGTACGAGGCCAAGGCAAAATTATGAAAGGCAAGAGACAAACTACAACTACTTTTAAAAAAGGTGGTAAAGTTACTAAAAAAGCTGCTGGTGGACCAATGAAACAAGGATACAACGCTAGACTTGATGAATCATTAGGTGCAAGACATCCAGGAGCTAGAGGCTCTTTAGCTGGAAGACGCGCAATGAGTAAAGGCATGGAAAAATCTATGGGACATGGTGCTTACTCAGGAGCAAGTACAATGGCTAAACGCGGTGGTAAAATTGCTGGAAAAATGCACGGCGGAAAGGTACACAAAAAGAAAAAATAGTGGAAGACACGAATGCCATTTATCGAATCTTAAAAAAGATTCGGGGGCGACGAGAAGAATTGAAAGAGGTCATTGCAGCTGGGTTGCCTAGCTGGGATGAATATAACAAAACCGTAGGTGAGTTTAAGGCCTACGCAATTATGGAACAGGAAATACAGGACCTGCAGAAAGATTATGACGGAGATACCGAAACGTAGATTTGCACTCGAAGAAAAAGATTTATCAGTAGAGGCAGACAAAAATAATAAAGTAGCGGAAGATAAAGAAAACCGCTTTCTTAAAAAAATTCAAGAAGACGCAACTAATAATATAGAACACCTTCCAACTGATAAAGTATTGGAACGATTACCCAATCCTACAGGATGGAGAATTTTAGTTCTTCCTTATAAAGGACAGGGAAAAACTAAAGGTGGAATATTATTAACAGATGAAACCGTTCAAGAACAAAGTTATACAACTGTAACAGGTTTGGTTCTTAAAATGGGGCCAGATTGTTATAAAGATGAAAAGAGATTTCCAAATGGACCTTGGTGTAAGAAAAATGACTGGATTATATTTGGTCGTTACGCCGGCTCTCGTTTTGGAATAGAAGGTGGTGAAGTGAGAATACTTAATGATGACGAGATAATCGCTGTGGTAAAAGACCCAGAGGATATCTTGCAATATAAATAAACAGGAGGATAAATGCCTGCAGAAGAAGCTACTAGAGTAGAACCACAATCAGAAGCTGATGCCAAGATGGTTGATTTACCATCCGATGGTCCCTCAGTTGATGTAGAGCTACCTAAGAAAACGGAAAAAATAATTAATCCTGATCCTGAACCGGAAGCTGTTGAAACAGAGGTTAAAGTAGAACCAGAAAAAGAAACAGCATCTTCAGAAGAGATGGATGATTACGGAAAAAAAGTTCAATCCCGTATTGACAAGTTAACTAAACGTTTGCGTGAATCAGAAAGGCGTGAACAAGCCGCTATTGAATATGCGCAAGGAGTGCAAAATACTGCACAAAAAATGCGTGATAAAGCAAAAAGTTTGGATAGTGGATATATAAATGAATTCGCTGGACGTGTTGACGCAGAAACTGCTGAAGCTAAAAAAGCTTTAAAAGCAGCTGTAGAACTAGGAGATAGTGATGCACAAGTTGAAGCTCAACAAAAATTAGCACGTTTAGCTATAGAATCCGAACGTGTTAAATCAACACAAGCACAACGTGAAAGATTAAAAAAGGAAATGGAGGCACGTGGAGTTAATCCTAATCAGCCACAAATGCCAAATCCTCAACAATACCAACAACCAGCACCACCTCCACCGCCAGATCCAAAGGCAGAGGAATGGGCTGAAAAAAATAAATGGTTTGGTCAAGATGAACCTATGACCTTGACATCTTTCTCAATTCATCGTAAACTGATGGAAGAAGGATTTGACCCGAGCTCCGATATGTACTATAATGAAATAGACAAAAGGATGAAGGATACATTTCCTCATAAATTTGAACAAGCTTCGCCCACTCAAACGGTTGCTTCTGCTAACAGAGGTGGACCTATAAAAGGGCGCAAAGGTACTGTGAGACTCACACCATCACAAGTAGCCATTTCTAAAAAACTAGGTGTGCCACTAAGCGAATATGCGAAGTACGTGAAGGAGTAGGCATATGATAATGAAAACAAAACAAGCAACGAAACTACCATCACGCGAGACTGAAACCCGAACTCGTAATGAGAGA
>VTLG01012163.1_pt1 | contig 15575 bp, 18 predicted proteins | sample 4694571 | NCBI WGS metagenome assembly VTLG01 (sample SAMN12604809, study PRJNA352737) | marine metagenome | biome: ENVO:00000447; feature: ENVO:00000209|ENVO:00000569|ENVO:01000036; material: ENVO:00002151; isolation source: viral sequences binned using virsorter ...
GGAGCAATATAATGCCAGGACCATTGGCAATGATGGGCTTGCAGTTGGCCGGTAGCGCCGCACTAGGCGCTGGACAGTCGTACTTAGCCAACCGCGCCGGCAAGCGCCAGCAACAACGTATGGATGAGGAGGCGGCACAGAACAAGCTGATCTCGTCGTTTAACAAAAACGCGCAACCCCAGCAGATGGCAGCGCAGCAGGGGCCAACCGCTGCTCAACGTGCGTTAGCCGATCCGCTGACGAAGCAACTGATCGCCGGACTTATCGGCAAAATAGGCGGCGCACCGCCAACGACTAGTGCGCCATCAGGGTTGTCGAATCCGGCGCTGCTACAGCAAGCGCCAGCGCCAAGCTACAGCACTGACATCGGCAGCTTTACGCCGAGATTCAAATAGGTATACAATGGCAGCTTTTAACATAACAGCAGACCCTCAGATGGGCGACTATTTGTCATTGTCGCCCGACAGTTTGCGCCGTAAAAAAATTGATGCGTTAGCCGAGCAAATATTTGCCAATATGGGGCCAAGTCAAGTATACAAGTTAGGCCAACAGCGTGGTGGTCCTGACATTACAGCTGGGCGCGGCGATTCGTCTCGTACGATTGCATTAAAGCAAGCAATTGCTCAAGAAAAAGCAGAAAATGCTAACGTCGCTACGACACCAGATTTCAACGCACTGGACAGGGGCGTAGGAGCGCAGGACACCACGCGAGAACCTGGCATATCATTACCTCCAGAACCTACCATTGAGTCAGAGACGGTAAAACCAACGCCAACGGGGTTCACCAATGACCAGCTTACACAGCGCATTCTTGACCAAGACGCGGCATTAGCTGAAGAGGAGGCGAGTGGGCCGCCCATACCAAGCGGCGCATCTTCATTTGACGCATCAGCAGTAGATGAACGATTACGCACGCTTAATCGTTTGACGGGTGCAGATATACCAATTATACGAGACCGCACTGCGACGGGCTTGACCGACGAACAACTGCGTAAGCAAATGCAAAAACAGCAATTGCCAATGGCACAGGAGACGCCGTCTGCATTTATAAAACCAGCGCCGCCTGAATTTCCAATGGCAGGTGCATATGATGAATTTGAGTCACCCTATCCAGCCGACACCATCGCGCCGACACCACGCGCTGAAAAAAAAGTGGCTAATCTGTCGCAACCGGAAATGGCAGAAGTCGATGTGCCGGAAGATTCTGAGGTGCCAAAAGAAGGACTGTTGTCGCGGTTAGGCAATGCCGCTAAAGCTAACCCTGACATCGCGCTGGCCGGAATGGAAGGCATCGGATCGCTGCTGGCGAACATTGGCGCAGGTCGCGCACAAAAAGCGGCCGACCAGACCCAGCGCGAAGGCATGGCACGCAGCAACTTGGTGTCAGCGTTGACCGGCGGCAAGGTAAGACCAGGGGTAGCGGAAGAAACGCCGCAGATGGGGCTGTTAGGACGCGTAGGACAAGCGGTAGGCACCGCTGGCAGGTTAGGCCGCGAAGTCAGCCAAGAACGTTTTGAGCGCGGTTTTAAAGAAGAAGAGATGGGGCGCAAGTACGACGTCAAAGAAGCGGAATTGAATCGGAAAATAGCAGACGATGCGCGGAAATTAGCCGAATTAGCGCGAAAAGAAAAGTTGGACGAAGCGCGTATCGAAAATTGGATTGCTCAAAACACGTTAGGCATGGACAGAGCCGATATTGCTCGATACAGGGCAGAAATGTACGCAAAGTTAGGCGAAGGTCGCTTAGAATTAGACGTTGATAGGTTTAAGCAAGGCCAAAAAGAGTTTGATGAACTGTTGAAATTTAGAGAACGCGGCATGACAATAGACGAAGCAATGTTAAATCTAAAAGAAAGCGAACAAGACCACGCTTTTAAGTACGCCCTTAAAGAGTTTGGCTTAGACGAGCGTCGAGTAGCAGCTTTAGAGAAAAACGCTGATACGGCGGTAAGTCGAGCGAATGCCTACGCAGAACAGGTGTCTATTGCAGCAATGGCAGCCAGAGGTGAGCAGAAGAGAGAAGTGCGTAAGATGGTAGACGGCTTAGATGGCAAAATATTAAATCGCATGATGGACCCAAAGCAAGGCACTGCGGCAATAATGCAGGGTCTGCGAGCCGCGTACAAAGATTTTGAGGTAGACCCAAACACCGCCAATATGAACGCTGTTTTCCAAATGTATCAACGTCTTTTTGACCCTGCGACCGTGCGCGAAGGCGATTTAGCTATACAAAAAGAGGGTCAAGGCGCGTTGCTTAACATCATGGCACAAGTTGAACGTATTCAAGGCGGCGGTTTTGTGTTAGCAAAAGAGACGATTGAAAACATGAAAGGCGTAGCCGACCGCTATTATGCCACAGCATTGAACTCAGCCAATAATAAACTGGACAATTACATCGATACTATGGTGCTGGGTCCAGACGATGGTAGTCGTATGCCGGAAGATATACGGCAAGCGGAAGCACTACGCAATTACTACAACGCCGTTTGGACCTTTGATCCAACGCAAACGCAAGTTCGCACCGGCGAAGAGCCAACTCGCAACGTTGACCAGGCAGCAGACGATTTTGTAAACAGTGAGTTTCCTGAAAATGACTGAAAGACTTCAATATTTTGACACGTTTATTGAGGCTGGCGATTACCTCAAGAAAAGGTATCCTAACAACACCAAGCTGCAAGGCGTTGACGTAGAGTCGCTAGGCATACGGTTTCACGCAGCAAACCCCGATGCTTTGGTCGTCACGGAAGCGTCTGAAAACAAAGGCGACCGTGCGCCGTTTCCGTACGAGCCGGAAGAAGGGTTCAACCCACTGAAGGCGTTGGGCAATCTGCCGTACAGCGGCGGCAAGCTCATAGAAGACGTAGCCGGTGCGGTGACTAGTCCAATAGAAACGGCCGAGGGGTTGGCACGCGGCGTAGCTGGTGGTCTTGAGTCGGCTTTTATACCGTCGGCAATGCACACCGTCAGCGAAAGCGGCGAGAAAATACCGTTTTCTATCAGTCCAAAAAACGTTGAGACGTTTCAAGCTATAAAAGGGGGTCTTAAGGAGTCGGTGTCACCACGCGGCTTGCAAGAGCGTCCGCTGGATGCAGCGTCAAATGTCATTACGGGCGTTGGAGCAGCGGCTAAATTGGGTAAGGTAGCGTCACGGGCTGGATCAGCGTTAGCAAAAGGCCAGGTGCCGGAGCGATTGTCCGGCGTGCAACAGGCAGCGCAGGCTGGCGAGCGCATACGTGACTTCACCGGCCGCGCCGACCCAGGCCAGCGCCTGCCAGGTGCTTTGGATAAAGCCGGTGACATCTTTGAGACGGTTGAAAGGGGCGCACAACGCTACGACCCAGCCAATGTAATGATGCGCGGCGGTGCAATGGCTGGAAAGAAAGCCGCACAAATGACAGCCGACGCCGCCACGCGTGCCGGTGTAGCGGCTGGTCGCTACGCAATGGGCAAAGTGCAAGAGAGTCGGCCGTACAAAGCCGGTGAAGAGATACTTGAAAGAGCCAACAGTTTTATTGAGAACACCGGCATTGGCCAACAGTTAAAGCAACGTTACGGACAAGCCCAGCAGGAGCTACCGACAGCGTTGACGCGCATAAACGAAGCATATAACAAAGCCAAGCAAAAAGGCGGCGACTTTACTGAAAACGTTTTTGGCGAGCGTCCAACGCCGATGGGTGTAGTCGGCGGCATGATGGAAGAGTTTTTAGGGTTCACGTTTGGGCTGGGTAAGCAGGCGGTGCGCGACCTTAAAAACATAAGCATGAAGGGCGACGATCAGACGAAGTTGATGTTGGAGACGATACGCAACACCGATGACGCGGTTGTGCATCGCAAGATTGCTACTGACCTCAAATCAGCAGTTAAACAATACGCCGACGACCAAAGCACACTTCATAAAACGATGCGTGAGCCGCTGCAACTCAATCGCGTCGTAGCCGACATCGTGCCGCTGCGTGCTAAGTTATTGGAAAACCTACCGGCTGACATACGAATGTCGCCGGAGACGGGCGCAGTCGAATTTGGCGCTTTCTTCACCGAAAAAGGGCGTGGTGCTATAGAAAACGCGTTGGAGTCTATTTTTTCAGTAGGCAACAACGCCATCACCTTGCAGCAGTTGGATAATTTCAAAGGCTTGATCGATGAGACTTTGTATGAAAGCGGATTGAAGCCCGACAGTCGTGCGGCGGCAGCGTTGCGTGAGATGCGCGGCACCGTGCGACAATACATCGGCGACATCGCCGACGATCCGGTGGCGATGAACGCTAGCCTGCTTGATCTGCGTAAGACGGAAGGCGACGCTATACTGCGTGACCGTGCGCTGATCGAAGGCGGCATGGCAAGTATGATACCAACAAGTATGCTTCAAAAAATCACTGATGAGGCGTTGGGTGAGTTTGTGCCGGTCGGGGCCAACGAGTATTCGGCGGCGATGCGGCAATACTTCAACTTCCAAGACAACATGGACGAGCTACGCAACAACTTGAAGTTGGAGCGCCCCCAGACGCGTGAGTTTGTCACCGACCAGATCGACCCTGCTACCGGCCAGCCGGTCAAAGAGCAAATATTACGTCAAAATGCATCTGACATTGATATGCTACGGGCAGTCTTTAAGTCGTTTGACGACGACACCGGCATTGCCTTAGAGACATTGCGCCATCTGTCGGAAGCGACCAACCGGCCGGAGCTAATAAGTCAAGTCGTAGGTGCCATGTTCAGGCCGACGTTTGGCGGCGGCTTAGTTGTGCGGTCGGAGATCAGTCAAGGCGTACGTGACGCAACGCGCATCGCCGGAGGGCTTAGTATGAACGCCATGTTTGGCATGATCACAATACTACCGTCTTTGGCAGCCTTCTCACCTAAATACGGCGGTCAATTATTTGCAGCAGCGATGGCACCGGATGGAGCTAAGTTCATCAATGAAACATTCCAAAGGGCAAAGACCTACGGCAACCGAAAGATTGACTACGTCAAGCTTAACGCGCCGGAATATTACGAGCGAGCCAAGCGACGCGTAGCCGAGGAAAAGCAGAAGCGTGCAGAGAACGTCACCGACGCCGAGGTGTTGACTGACATTCAAAACATGGAGAAGGCAGCGACCGAGTTGGAGAAGATAGACGCTACGACATTGTCAAAGATGCGCGACTTTCTACGCCTTGGCACCGCAGAGCAACGCACCACTCAAACCGGCGAGCGCCGTCAGCAACGGCAGAACCTACTACAGACATTGGGCCGCGCCATACCAGGCCAAACCGGCATTACACCACCAAGCGAATAAGGCAATATCATGGGTACAGTATCACGCGTCCACACGTTTGCATCCGGTGCCGTCTTAACGGCCGCGCAACTCAACAACGAGTTCGACAACCTGCTGACATCCAGCGCCATCAACGGCGGCCTTGATGCAACCAATTTAGGCGTCACCGCTGGGCAGATAACGGCCAGTAAAGCCATTGTCGTTGACGGGTCAAGAAACTTAGACGACGGCACCACCAGCAACCAAATTAACAACTTGGTACTATCTGGTACCCTGACTGTAGCAGGCGCTACGACTCAGACGGGCGCACTGTCGATAGACGACACCACTAACTCTACGTCTACGACCACTGGCTCAATCCATACCGACGGCGGCATGGGCATTGCCTTAGACTTGATCGTCGGTGACGACGTCAAGCTGCTGACCGACTCAGCGGTGCTGTCGTTAGGCGTCGGGTCCGACGCTACGCTGACCCACGACGGCACCACCGGCCTCACCATCGCCGCCAACCCCGTCATCGTCGACAGCGGCGACGCACTGACGCTCGACGCCCACACCGGCATCTTCATCTTTAAGGACGCAGGCAGCGAGGTGCTGCGCTTTACGGAGGGGTCCAGCGGCGACGTCACGATCAAGCTAGCGACCAACGGCAAAGACCTCATCTTCACCGACAACGGCGATGCTACCGGCTTAAAAGTTCTTGATGCCGCGGCTGGCATCAACGTGCCTGGCGAGGTCCAGACGACAAAGATCGCTTATACCGACGGCGACGACGCCATTACCATCGCCGACGGCGGCGGTGTAACAACCTCCGGCACGTTTGAGTCAGGCGGTGCAGCTACACTCGCTAGCCTCGTCTGCACGGCAGCAGGGACGTTTGGCGGTGGCTACGGCGCTACGGGTGCGACGATCTCTACCGCGGGCGTCATACAGGCCAATGGGGCCATCACAAGCGATGGGGCCGTTACAGGGGCTACGCTGGCAGGCACCGTCTCCACCGCCGCCCAGAACTCGATCACCTCCGCATCGTCGCTAGCGACGGTAGGCACCATCACCAGCGGCACCTGGCAGGGTACGAAAGTAGCGTCTGCGTATCTTGATGATCAGACCGCCCACCTTAACATCACCCAAAGCTTCACCGGCGCAAAGACGTTTGGCGCGGCCACTCAGTTTAATTCCACCGTGACGGTCGGGGTAGACGATACGGGCTACGATGTCCAGCTATTCGGCGCAACCTCTGGGTCCAACATACTCTGGGATCAGTCGGCCGACGATCTGATTTTCACCAACGCCGGTATAGCTGTCGGCAGCGATGCTACGGGTGATATATACTACCGCAACAGCAGTGGCTTTTTGGCGCGATTGGGGGCGTCTACGGACGGTCACGTACTGACGACCGGCGGCGCAGGTACAATACCGGCGTGGGAAGCGTTGCCTGGTGGCGGCACCTTTAGCGGCCCAGGTAGCTCCACCGACAATGCAGTCGTGCGGTTTAACGGCACTGGCGGTGCAACAGGCCAGAACAGCGGCGTTATTATTGACGATAGTAACAACGTAACAGGCGCAGGCAATGTAACGCTATCGGGTGAACTGGATGCGGCTACGGGCGATTTTAGCGGCGATGTCAATGTGGCTGGCGAAGTGCAAACTGCCAATATCGGCTACACTGATGGCGATAATGCGATGACTATTGCTGATGGTGGTGGCGTTACGTTTCCGCAAGCTGCTACGTTTACCAGCGGGTTTAGCAATAACGACCAAGACATTACCAATGTCGGTAACATCGCGCTTGACTCTATATCGTCCGATGCAGGTACCTCTATTGCAATAACACTTGGCACTGACGCTGGTGATGATTTACTGGTTGGAACCGATAAGCTGGTAGTTGAGGGTGATTCGGGCAAGGTCGGCATCGGTACTACGGCCCCAGATGGCCCACTTCATATTATGTCTGCCTCCGCAGGTACAGTTACTGCCGATTCAAACGCTGACGAATTGGTGATCGAAGGTTCTGGTAACACTGGAATAACAATATTATCTGGTTCAAGCCACCAAGGCAATATCGTCTTTGGAGATGGAGATAATAACAATCTGGGTCAGTTTGGGTATCACCAAGGTAACGAGCATTTTACTTGGGGCAAAGATACCGCTCAACAAATGGTGCTTGATGCAAGCGGCAATTTGATTTTGGGTGGAACTACGACTACGACGAACTGGACCGCTTCTGGCAAACTTTTCATTGAAGGAGCGATTCCTGGCGTAGGGTTACGTGACACTACGGGGTCAGCCGATGACTGGATGCTGGTCAACAGCAACGGCACTTTGACGATTGCTAACGACACCGACAACACTCAGCCCTTGACGGTGACAGACGCAGGGCGTGTGTTGATGAGTTCTGCTGGCGGTGACGGTGTTGAGGTTTTGGTGTACACGAACTCTGGCGGCACTAACCCAAACGGTCTGCGTCTGCATTTTTCGGGTGTGTCCAGCGGCGATGCGACGGATCATTTCGTAAACTGCACTGACGCAGGAGGCACTCGTTGTGAGATACGCAGCAATGGCGATTTAGCAAATGCAAATAACTCGTATGGGTCGTCGTCTGATTTAAAAATCAAACAGGATATCACTGATGGGCGATCATACTGGGGCGATTTTAAAAATTTGCAATACAAAAAGTATCGACTAAAACAGGCTGTTGAAGTCGATGTTAATGCGCCGCACCAACTGGGGTTAATTGCACAGGATGTTGAGACTATCTGGCCAAGCGTTGTTGACGAAATTCCAGACAAAGAATGGCGCACCGTTGCAGTATTGGATGCGGAGGGCAACGCAACTTACGAGTCAGATCTTGATGCCGATGGAAATCACGTTGCGGTGACGGAGGACGTTCACGTTGACCTTGGAACAACCACTAAAAGTTTAAAATATTCAATTATTCATGGGCCGATCATGGGCAGTGTGGTTCAAGAGTTGCAGACGCGCCTCGAAGCAGCAGAAGCTAAGATCGCAGCACTGGAATCTGCGTGAGTCATTGCGAAATCGGCTTTGTTGTGTTGTTCTCAATTATTGCATTGCTATCAGTCGGAGTAGTCATAATAGCAACCTTGCGGCGTGACCAAAATGAAAAGAATTAACTGGAGCAACCTGCCGCCCGATCCAGACGGCATGACGTTCGCCGATTTGCAAAAATCGTACAAGATTTTGTTTTCGCGGCTTGAAGAATGCAAGCGTATGCGCCGTGCAACGGAAGCGGTGAGCAAGGCCAACCGCAAAGACCTGATTGCGTCGCGCAGCGAAGCTAAGACGGCTAAACGTGAGTTGACCGTTACGATGACTAAGGCGCAAAAGATCAAGGACGAAAACGCATCGTCGGCTAAATATGCGGCAGCGGCTGGCACGGTGATGGTCATCGTCTACGAGTTCGTAAAGACGACGCCCCACGGTTGGGGTCGCTACGACGACTTTGCCAACCATGAGATCGTATACTCGACGGCCCAGGTGCTGTTAGGCATCGCGCTGGCGTGGGCGCTGCGACCGTTGCGTCATGGATGAGCAGGCGGCGGCCGACGCGTTTAAACAGTTTGGCGATCAGTCGGGGTTGGCGGCGTTGATCGAAGAATACATCTGGATCGCCGTCGTGGGCTTTGCGTTGCTGTTCCTACGCGACGCCATCAACAACCTGCTGGCCGGATTAGCGTTGAGCGTCGGCAGCGACTACAGCGAGTCTGACACCGTCTGGTTACAAACAAACGGCACGCGCCGCCCAGCGCGGATCGCTAACCTGGGCCTGTTTTCAACCACGTTTTACCTGTACGACATAGAAGAAATTAACGGAGACCGCACTATCACCGGCGGCACGCTGATGAAGTTACCCAACGCACAGCTGCCGTCATTACGCATCGAGCGACCACTCGATCAACTGCCCATAGGAGAGCGCCATGACTAAGACCATCACCGACCAGATCGTCGAATACCAGCAGTCGCAGCAGGAGGCCGCTGAAGCCCTGTCACAGGCCCAATCACGCGTCGCTGAACTACAAGCATTGCTACACCGCCAGACAGGCGCTATCACGGCGCTACAGCGCATACAGCAGGACCAGGCAACCAACGGCAACGGCGCTGTTGTGTTGGACGCAGAAACCGAATCAGAGGAAGTGACCGTATGAATTGGTTGAAGAACGTTGGTGAGAAGATTACATCGAGGAAACTGGGGGTGACCGCCGTCGTCGGGGCCGCTACCGCCACCGGTGCCGTAGACCTTACGTGGCCGATGGCAGCGGTAGCTATAGCGTATGTGGTGAGTCAGGCGGCAGTCGACGCTGTAGGTGATTGAAGGTAACAATCTGTATATTGTTTACTGCTCGTTAGAGTAACCGTCATTATGCATTTGTTTACGTTGGTAGTGCATAACATACTGATTTAACTCATCTGCCGTCATTTTATTGATCTGTCGGCCTGTAATCGACTTGTCGTTGGTATAACGACGTATGCCAGCGACAAGTCGGCGCTTATCGTTATGCGACGCGCCTTCATAGTCGGACGGCACGTCAGGCACAGGATGGTACTGTAGCGTAAGCTCGTCTTTCAACCCCATAAGCGTCGTCTCAACCACCACAGTATTGCCGTAATATACCAAGCGTGGCACTATTGCTTGCAACGCCAGCTTACGCTCAACGCTGTCTTGCGACTTTAGTTGGCGTTTAATTGTTTTAATTAACTTCACAACATCAGTCCATTTGACCGGCTTGTCGTCAACCTGCTGCATCGTTGCTAACTGCACATCTAATTCAATAATTTCATCATTGATTTTTTTCATTCGTTCCGATATTTGATCTTGCGTCAACACCCCTTCCTCGATCTGATCCATAAGCCGTTGCTGCCGCAAATTTGCTTTGGCGCGTCGAGCAGTTAAATGGTTTCGCGCCGCTGCCACATCGCTCTTTGCACGGTCGCTGTTGACAGCTTCGACAGCAGAGCGCAAAACTTTTTCGTCAAACAATTGTTCTTCTAAGCATGACAGTAAAATATCATATAAACGATCTTCTTTTACAGTCGTAATATTGCAGCGATCATTATCACAACGGTAATAGTGCAACTTTGTTGGGTTCGATTTTGTGCCGCCAGCGCAGGTCTTGTGTATCATTGGCTTTTCGCACTTGCATTTCAATATGCCGGTAAACAAATGATTGCCAGTAAGACCTTTGTTTTGACACTTAATTCTAGTTTTTAAAGCACGCTGCACGCGTTCAAACGTTGTCTTGTCAACAATGGCTGGATGAGCGTCGTCAACGACAAGCACTTTCTCGCGGGTTTTTTTTGAATGAATCACGCGTTTGCCTGTATAATTTTCGTTTTTTAAGATAGACGCGATTCTAGCCTTATGCATATTAACGCACTGACTAATTTGCTTCAACGAATAACCGTCTAACGCCATCTGGTAGATCTGCCGGACGACGTCAGCAGGTTCTTCATTAATTGCTAACTTGTAAAAATGCCTGTTTTCAGTTTTAATTACTTCCAATTTGTATCCGTACGGCACCTGCTTTGGGTTTGTCCAATGCCCTTTTAAAGCGGCGGTATGTATGCCGCGACAGCACGCCGCTGAAAGCGTGCGTAGAAAATTAGCATCTTGCACTTCTATCAGCCGCTCTATCACCGACGCATACGGACCTTCTGGTATTGGTTCTGAGATCGATACGACCCTGACACCATTTTTCTTCAACAGCGCCTTGTGCATCATGCTTTCGTCTTCATTCCGCATAAAGCGACTGAAAGCCCAACAGATGATAACACTGAATGGTGGCTTTTTACGCAGAGCAGTACTCATTAAATCTTGCAATGCCGGTCGATTTTCAGTCTCGCCAGTTATTGCTTTATCCGCGTAAACAAATTCCTCAGCGAAGTGGTAACCATTTTCATGGCACCATTGCTCCATTTCGCGGCGCTGGCCTTCAAGCGGCAGTTCGTTTTTAACTTGCTTATGACTGCTGACGCGTAAATAAAACGCAGCAATTGGCGTATTAGCTATCATCTTAACCCTCCAACAAGGTTACCCAACGTATGAGGTAGGTGCAGACATCAGACCGACGTTGGAGGACGGCTTTTCGGGGGCTACCCTAGATGCCTGCATTGACGATCTATTATAGTGAGGTTTTCTCACTTTTTCAAGCGCGGCGTCAATTTCCTCGTCGGTCATGTCGTCTAACTTGTGCAATATATTGGCCTGCTGCGCGTCGCTAATTACGCTAGCGACAAACTTGATCCACGCGTCTGGTACTTTCACTTCATCACTCATCGTCGCCCTCCGGTCGCACAACGACGGTGCGGTAGCGATTCGTCAAGCTGATGCGGTGGTTGCTTTGAGTCGTCTCAGCGACGTGGCCCTTCTTCTTCAACAGGTCCAGCATATTACGCACGGCGTTGGTCGATTTAAACCCCATCTCCGTCGCCAGATACCGCACCGTCGGCGACGATCCGGTCTGCTCGATGTGGTGGATGATCACGTCAAGTAGCTTGCGTTGTGTCATTGTTGGCTTTTTCATTGGTCCTCATTTTTTATTTGATCTGTTTTTGCGCCTTCTCTTTTTACCCTTCTTATTTTTCTTTCTTTTCTTTTCAAATTCTTTTTGTTTTTCAATGTTTTCGTTTTCGGTCAACCAACCACCTCGCCGCAAGCCATTCCTGCGACCACGACCTTTAGCGCCTGTAGTTTGCATATACTGAGGCGGCGCTTTGCCCCGTGGCGCAATGACGCGCACAGGCACTCCTTCATATGATTCCTTTTGAGGTGACGTGGGTTTTGTATCCAAAACGCTACTCCTCATTGTTGATAAAGGGGCGGCTGCCGGAACAAGTAATGAAATCATGCGCCATCCGAGTGATGACTCGCCGCCCCCTGCACGATAGGTTGCTTTTGTTGATGGTGGTGTATACGGTGGCAATTGGCGCATAACACACTGCACTTAGCTACCTCTGTTTTAACTTTAGCCATGCCGTACCGCTTACGTTGTGCTTCGTTGAGTGCAAAGAATTTTGTACTCTCGTCGTTGTGGTGGAAGTCGAGGGCGCAATGATGCTCGTTGTACCCACATTTGACGCATCCGCTGCTCACTTTATAGTCTGCAAGCCACGCAAGTATCTTCTGACTGCGCGTCTTGTTCTTGAGCAGCGTCTGTTCTTTGTTGGCAGCGTACCATTTGCGGTGGTAGGCCGCTTGGCAGGCTTTGCAGTACGTGCGCTTGGCGCTGGCACCGCATTTGGAACACTGCCGCACTGGCCAACGTTTCTATTGGTCGTTAGCGGCAGCGGCGGTAGATTGCAACGGCAACGCACACAACCACGACCGATAGCCCCCAGGCGTATAATCGAACCACGGCGAATCCTCTCTATAAAGGTTACATACTGAAAATCGATCAACGGCAGGCGTGAACAGCACGACGTATAGCGGCACGCCCATGCGTTGTGCGAGGTAGCGTAGCTTGCGACCGCTGAACTGATTCCACAGTCGACCTGCGACATTGGACTTCGTCTTGTCGTCAAGCGTCGCAGCTGACGTCAACTCCAGCACCGCCACCGGTTGGTCGTCGCGCCATTCGACCTGGTCGACGTCATGGACAGCACCGTGGTCCCATTGGTAACGCCATTGTCTATACGGCACGGTGTTGTCGCGCCATCCATATTTACGCGGTTTCATCTTTACCTTTAACTGGTTTGCCGATCTTACCGAGGCGATGGGCGACGACGATCTGCTCGTATTCCAGCACGCTGACCATGTCGCGCAGCTTGTCGGCCATTGCGCTTGGATCGATGCCGGTCAACTCATGCCAATGATTGTACCTCACACACAGTCGCCACTCCTTGGCGATGGCGAGTAAGTGGTCGTGCTTGGCCGCCAGCGTCGTCGCCGACCGTACGTGGTGTAAGCGGTCTTTGATCTCCTGCACCGCCGACTTCAAGATGTCGACGGCTAGCGCCTGCTCACCGCAGCTGTATTTGTTCATCCGGTGATGTTGCATTGTAAACGCTCTCTCTCTCACCACAGCCGACCTTGCTCAACGAGTGAGTCGTAGATCACCTGCGCCTCGTCCGATTCCCACGCCGACCACGTTGCTGTCGACACATCATAGCTGAACCCGACGCGCTTCATTGCCTTATACAAGGCCGGTGGTAACTGCGCCGGTGGCGCTGCCTGGAGCGTCAGGCGTTTGCTGACGCGCAGGGGGTTGGCCGCTCGACGGTCGGCTTCGTCGTTGCGACGCTTGAGCCACCGGATCTCCTGCTCCATCACCTCGATCAGCACTTGGACCTCCGGCGAGGTAGTCGACCCACCCGTACTCAGCCAATGTGTTAGGGCGCTCGTCGCCCACTCTAGCGTGCGACTGCTGGTTCGCTGCGACCTTTCGATCTTGTATGTCTCGTACAGGCGCGTAAGCACTCTCTCTTTTGTTAACTGCGCGGACTCGTTGTTGGGCATTTTTAACCATTGCCTGTAGTAGCTCGCCGTCGATGTTGATGGTGAAAACGTCCGGCATCGTGTAGGTGTAGAGGGCGTACTTACGCTTGCGCGTTAAGAGATCGTCGTGGTTGGCAGCGCCAAACGTGTAGCCGCTGGTGACGTCGTGGTAGATAGATCGCTTTGTCCATCGCTCCAGATCCGCGGCCGACAGCGCGTCGATCAACTCTTGCCGTGTGGTGACTGTTGTCATTTGGCATCCTCCATCGTCTTGATGCTTACGGTGTCCTCACCCTGGACGATCTCAGTGCCTTCCACGACCTCACCGTCGTCGTCCATCGCTGCCATTATCGCTTTCTTGTCGGGTGCGTAGGTGACCTTCTCGCGCATAAACTTATTGGGTATCAACTCATCGTTGAGTATCGCCACCGACCGCCGTCCTTTGACGATTTTGACGGTGCCGTGGATGAGCTTTGCTGTCTTGGCTCCGATAGCTTGTATCCACGTCTCCAGCGACGACCGATGATAGGAGCAGCGGCGCATGATCGTCGCGCATTGCCGCTCTTCCCACAGTGTGATCTTCTCGATCTCTTCCTCTGCGTGAGCGTGGATCTGAGCGATGCGTTGACGGTGGTACGTCAGCGCCCGTAGATGGTCCTCTGCACGTCCTTCGCCGTCGACTACGTCGTCAGCTACAGTGAGGTCGTCGGCCTCCAGCCGGTCGTATACGTCCTGCCACATCTCTTGTATTTTTTCGTTCATTCGCTTGCCCATCCAAAAAAGATGAAGGATTGTAATTCAGTGTCGACGAACCAGCCGCACGGCCCATACTTACTGCCGACCGGATGCTTGTCGTCGTCGAGTATCGTGTCTATCGCGTCAGGATCTGCAACGTGGAACAGCGTATCCTTCTCAGCGATGGTGCCGGTGTATCCGTTGTGGCCGTACTCATGTCGAGCTTGCGCCCTCGCCTCGTCAAACGCCTCCTGCGGCGTCATCGTAGTAGGGTTGCCGAACATCGTCACAAACGTCGTAGCGCCCATTATTCCTCAACCTGCGGCCGGTCAACGCAACTGGAACACATCGGCATAAATGCCATCTCCATTTGATCGGGGTCTTTAGGCATCTGACCCCAACGGCATTTACCGCGCAATTTGGGTATCTGTTCGACCTCGCGCTCTAACGCCTCGATCTCTGCAACGACGTTGGGGTACCACATCCGCAACTCTTCGCGTTCACCAGGCCGTGCAAAGGCACCGCACAAGCATTCGCCGCTCATATGAAGCAGGTCTACCACTTGGTTGCGCGGCAGCTTGTGATGCGTCATGTACCAATTTTTGTCGTGGTTGCTCCAGTTGTGGATGGGCGCTACCCAGACGCGTGCGCCGTCTTTGTTGATGGGTTCTGTCGTACCCATCCGGCGCGTTGATTCCAACGAGCGCACGCCCGACGCCAGCAGAATCCGATCTTTAAACTCTGTCTTATGCTCGCGGGTAAGCTGTCGCAGGCCGCGTTCCTTAAGGCGGTTGTACATAAGCGAGTGCATTGTCGGCCCAGGAAAGCCATACTCTTTGACGATCTGGTCGTAGGATACCGGAGGGTGGTACTCATACAACGTCCACCCGTTGTCGTCGCATACATCGCGCACAAAGTCTCGCGTCTGCTCGATGCCGATGCCGGTGTTGATATGGACGACGCCACCAAAGAGAGGGTGCTGGCTGGCAAGGTGGGTCGCACACAACGAGTCGTGGCCGCCGCTCATCAACCCAAACAGCACGCGAGGGTTGTATTGACGAATCGCTTCGTCGATTAACTGTAGGCCGTTCACCGTGACCACCACCTCTTCCACCACGGCGTCGCGTCGGGCGT
>VTLG01001231.1_pt1 | contig 15573 bp, 18 predicted proteins | sample 4694571 | NCBI WGS metagenome assembly VTLG01 (sample SAMN12604809, study PRJNA352737) | marine metagenome | biome: ENVO:00000447; feature: ENVO:00000209|ENVO:00000569|ENVO:01000036; material: ENVO:00002151; isolation source: viral sequences binned using virsorter ...
ATGCTTTGTCTGAATTTAGGGAAGTAAAAATTGAAATTATACCTCCGGGTTCTTCACGTTCTGAAACAGTAAAACTTGGTTTAGATGAATACGCGCATTACAGATGGTTGCAATCTCAGGCTAAACAAACTCCAGAAACTATAGCGCAACCTTTTAATATTAAAAAACTTTCTATAGATGATATTAAATCTGGTGGTGTTTTAGAGAAAGGCACAACTGGTCCAGAAGATTGGGCAGATAATGCTCAAGAGTTAATGAATGAAGGAATTATGCCTGCCCGTAATTTAGGCGGTAGGTACAGGGTTGATACTTTAGAAGGTCCAAAATTCTTTTATGTTAAAACTTATGGAGTTGACAGATTTGGAATTGACAGAGGTGCAGGTTTAGAACAGAACCTTCACGCTTCGCGTGATGTTATGGCTAATGCTTTGTACAGGGAAATGGGTTTCACAGCCCCTGTGAGTTATGCGTCTTTTTCAACAGCGGAAAACAGGTGGTATGTAGTTTCTGAATGGTTGCCAGATTTGCAGTATCTGCCAGATGCGGGTCAAATACCTGCGATGGGATTAGATGAATTAGGTGTTCACGCGGCTGAAGGCGCAGTTGTTTATTTTGAAGGCGGTGGATTACCAAGAATTTTAACAGAAGGACAGTTGTTAGATTTGCCTGTAAGCGAACAAAACAATGTTGTTCCTATTAGTAGATTACTTGGTGATGGATTTCTTTTAGATGTTTTCTTGGGTAATTTTGATTTACCCGGAGCGCAATTAGGAAATGTTGCTATGGATCAGGCTGGTCGTCTTGTTCGTTTAGATAATGGCGAAGCATTCCAAATGTTAAGACAAGGCGATGAAGTTATTCCATTTGATTCGTTAAACATATTTGAACAGTTCGCTAAGGGTGAAATAGATACAGGCATGGGTTACATGTCTGTGCGTAACGCGATGCTTAAGCGGTGGTATGACAATCTTCAAGATGAAGGTCACGGGTTCACCGCAGAGATGTTAGCCCAGTTTGAAAAAATGGATGCTTTGCGTGTCAATTATGGTGATTGGAGATCTTTTGCTAAACGCCATTTGCCTGATGCTGATGACGAAACAATTGATTTTTATGTGGGTTATTTAGAAGAACGATTTGATGATATTGCAAAGATATTTAATCGACCAGTAACAAAAGGTACTGATGCTATTAGGCAAGCCGCTCAAGAACGAGGAATACAACCTAGTTTAATTGACGAAGTTCTTGGACAGACAAATCCTAAGTTGCAAACAACAAGTAAAAAGTTGGGTTATGAACCGTGGCTTAATCCTCATTTAGATGATGAAGAACCTGTTTCTCAAGCCATTGATCGTTTTAACGTTCTTGACGGTTCCGCAGAAGAGGCTGTTGAAGGAAAATTAGATGGTTTGCTTTTAAAAGAATTTAAACAATGGTTAAAAAGTTACACAACAGGTGATCCAAGAGCGATAGAAGATTCTGTGTCTTATACAGGTAATCCATATACGGCAGGTATATGGGATGAAATTGCTGAAGGTCAAACTGTTGAATATGGAATGCTTGTTATTGACGATAATGGCGATATTCTTCTTAGGCTACCTGTAGATGATAATGGTAAATCTCCTAAAGGCATGTGGACATTGGCTACTGATATGGGTGATGACGATTATCCGTTAGAGTCTGCGCTTCTTGCTTTTTATGAACAAACAGGTTTGGAAGCAGAAGCGATAGGTACGTTACCTAAAACATATTATGTTCCTAGCGCAACAGAAGCAGATGAAAGTATAAGAAGGCAGTATTTTATTGGGCGATTACGCCCCGGACAGGTGGCTGGTACTAAAAAAACTGTGATACCAGCGGAAGTAACTGAAACTGTTGAACAGGTTGCTACGTCAACTCCTACGCAGTTGACGGGCGATAAAGAAGTTTTAGATAATGTTATGACTTTGTTTCATACTGCATCGCATGGGGATGCGTTAGCCGCTAGTGATGTTTTATCTTTTAATAACGTAGGTTGGTCAGATCATTTTGGTATAAATGCGCATACACCGCCTGTTATTGTTAACAATCGTTTAGGTGTCGATGTGCATGCTATTGATGTGGATGTTGGTCTTTCTGGTGAAAGAATAAAAGTTTATGGACAACCTATACACGCACATCAGGGATTGGTGCAAGCGGCTCGTCAACAAACAATGGGGGCTGTAGGCGATTATCCTACTTTGACTGCCGCTCAAATGGAAATAGATCGGTTAACTTCTAGGGGGACAGTAACAAGTTACGATACTGAAGATGTTGGAAGGTATTTACCTCAGCAGGCTGTGATATCTTCTATGGATCAGTATGCGGTTGATATGCAATTGGATCAATTGGAACGAGTTTACAATTTTAATCCAACTCTTTTTGAAGAAATTTTAGTTAATCTAAAAACAAATAAATCTGGTATTTGGGGACCAAGAAGAAAAGAAGTTAATAGTATATTTGCAATATTTGGAGAACTTGATGCACGATTGTCTTATTCTTCTACATGGAAAAATTTATCTTTCCGTGAAAAATTAACTTTCATTGGTTATCTACATGAAGAACAAGGTTGGGTCAGACGACTACAGTTTGCCGATTATGGGCGTGCAGATCGTGCATATGCCGCAAACATGCCGGGTTGGGAAGCACCAATAAGCATGCCAGATTATGATAATTACGCTACATGGGTTTTACAAAAAAATTTAACTCCAGAAGGATTTCTGCGTGATGATGTAGGAGTAAATGAGATGTTAGACAGTGCATTAAATCAGTATCTCGCTTATATTGACCCTACTAAAAATGCTACTGCATGGGGCAATAAAATGGCTTTTGAGTTGTCTGCTCCTATTGCCGCTATTAGAGACATATTAACTGAAGCGCAACAAAGAGTAACTTTGTTGCGCATGGAATCTGAATTGTGGGATAAAAAAATTGCAGAACCATTTAGTAACACAATAAACAATTTTGTTAGAACTTACAGAGATTCATTGTCTGTTGATGGTTATAGCGCAATCATGTACATGTCTGATGAATCTTTCCAAACAGGATTTTCTGTTAATGCTTTAAATGCTAGTTATGGGAAGAATTTTGCTAACTTTGTTTTGATTAATCCAACTGCCATGAAAGCCACTCCTCGTATAACAGGCACACCTGAATGGCTTATGGAAGGTGGCGATATTGCTTTTGAAGAAGCACGCAAAGCAACTCCTGTAGATGTTGATAGTGCTTTAGAAATGTTTGAAGAAGCATGGAATAAAAGTATTTTAGCGCCTAAACAAATTGCTATTGAAGCGCCGTGGAGAAGAGATGGGCTTGTTCCTGTTCAAGATGTATTTGAAGCATATACAGATGCTATATCAGCAAGTGCTAAGTCTTTGAATCAGCCCGGAGGTGCAAGAGATCAGTTAGCAAATGCTCAAAGAGAAGTTAAAAAAGCAAAAAAATTAGTACGTGAAGGCGCTAAAGAAACTAAATTCCAACAAGAAGGCATAGAACAACTTGACAGAGAAGTAGATGCGCTTGTAGCCAAGGCTGATAGAGCATTAGAAATACTTGAACCTTTAGTCAATGACGAGTTCGGAAGAGGCATTCCTTTAAACGAGTTGCCTGAACAAGTAGCAGAATTAAAAATTGCTGTAGGTATTTTAATGGAATCCGATACGGAAAAAATTAAAATGGCTTTAGAACTTCTTGAAGAAGGCGCAGATTCCGCAAAGTATTTAAGAAATGTTGGAGCATTAGGTGACGATGATTTATTTTTCCCTCTTAAAAGAACTGAAGCCGCTGAAAAATATGCTGAAGTTGCATGGGAATCTGGTTACCGTTCAATTGGTGTAAATTCACAAGGACCAGAACACATTGTCGCATCAATGATTAAAGTTGAAGAATTTAAAGCGCGAGGTGGTTGGTCTAAATTCTGGAACTTTTACGACAAAGTTCATAATTTGACAAAAGGTTACATGATTATGAAACCCGGATTCCATATGCGTAACTTTTACTCTGCAGTCTTTATGAACTATTTAGACGATGTTAAATTAGAAAGTTACAGACAATTCCAACGTGCGTTTTGGGTTTACCAATACGATCAGGCTGTTGCTCAAGGTTTAACTAGACGGGCTAAAAATTTGAAAGCGGCATTTGCTACACATGGCATTAGAAAAGGAAATGTTTCTAAAGAACACGTAGAAATTATTGCTTTGCTTGATAGGAATGGTTTATTGGGTGGCGCGCAAGGTCAAATAGGTGTGGAATTTGCTCCTGTTGCTGGTCCCGCTAAAGGTAAAATGGGTAAAGCATTACAAGCAATTAATCCTATTAGCAGTAGAAACGCTCCTCTAAGGCTTTCTAGGAACGCTGGTGTAGGCGTTGAAACATATGTACGCGGTACTATGGCTTTTGATTCTGTTAAACGTGGCGACAGCATTGATATGGCTTTTGATCGAGTAATGAAATTTCATTTCGATTACTCTGATTTAGCGGAATGGGAAAAGAAACTTAAAAGAGTTTTACCTTTCTACGTGTGGACACGTAAAAACATGCCATTAATGTTTGAACAAATGTTACGCAGACCCGGAAAATTTAACGCATACAACATTGCTAAAAATAATATTCAAGCAACAGAAGATGATGATGCGCCTGTTCCTGACTGGATGGTGCGTGGTGGGGCTATTAGATTACCTATGAAATATCAGGGGGAACATATGTGGATTCTTCCTGATTTGCCGTTTAAAACTCCTATGGAGTGGTTGAACCCTGTTCTTTCTACTGGTTCTGTAGAAGAGCGTATTCGTTCTGCACTTTCAACAGCAGGTTCAATGGTAACTCCTCTTATGAAAGCACCTGTGGAGGCTTTCTTTAAAACAAACATTTGGAAAGGGTATAGTTTTAATGGCAAATTTCAGCAAGTACCTACTATTTATCAAAAGATTCCTTTATTAATGCCAATGTTGCAACTTGCAAATATGGCAGAAAAAAATAAGGATGGAGTTTGGTTGATGCGAGATTACAATTTGCATGCTATGGGAACTATGCTTGTTCCTTTTTCTGATATGCGTAGATTGTACCCATCAGAAGAAAAATATCAGGAGCGTTTATTGTCAACTTGGATGTCTTTCTTATTTGGTTTAGGTCTTAGAACTAACACTAAATGGGAGCAAGAAAGAACTTTGGAAGGTTTACAAGCGGCTCAAAAGGCTGAAGATAGAGAGCAACAAAGACGCAAAAAAGCAGGACTTGAGCCGTAGGACAAAGTATCCTAAAGGTATGAAGTACATTAAAAGAAGCGATTGGGGAGCGCTTAATTCAGGTAAACCATTAAAGCCTTTTAAACGCAAAGTGCAAGGTATTGTCATTCATCACACCACAGGACCGTCACACAGCCCGTGGGAGCGTGTGAGAGGACATGACAAGTATCATGTTAAGACTAAAGGTTGGGATTCAATCGCATACAATTGGCTTGTTTCTGGAGAAACAGGAGAAATTTTTGAAGGTCGCGGTTGGATGAGAGGTGCCGCTACTCGCGGGTGGAACTCTAAAACAATTTCAGTTTCTTATATAGGTGATTCTGAAAAACAATTATCCGATTTAGGCAAAGAAACTATTCTTGCCACTGTCGGGGCAATTAGAGAAAAGTATGGTGCTCATTTGTGGGTTAAATGCCATAAGGATTTCTCTTCAACTTCATGCCCCGGCAAGCCCTTAGCCGAATGGGTGCATAAAGGGATGCCTGTTGATGACACGGCATCTAATGTTGCTATAGATTGGGGGGCTATACAAAAATATGTTATTGATTTAGGTAACAAATATTTAAACACAAGGATATTAAAACGCGGTTCTAAAGGGCAACTTGTAGAACTTGCACAAAAAAGATTAAACGATTTAACTGATGCGAATTTAAAAGTAGATGGTATTTTTGGTCGTAAGACAGGAGATGCGATTAAACAATTTAAATCAAATTATGCAATGAAAGTAAATAGAATTATAGACAAAAACACATGGAAGGTTATGTGGACAGTATGAAAGATATGTTAGAACGCGCAGGATGGACTTTTGCGCAATCATTTTTAGCGGTATTTGTTATTGGGGATATGGCTACGCTTAAGACGGCTTTAATTGCCGCCGCGTCAGCAACACTCTCAATAGTTAAGAGTTACACAAAGGAAAAAGTCGGTTCGTAATGGATCAAGAAGCGGTGGATCTGGCGTTTGCTGATTGGGCAGAACGCAATCAGGACATCGTTGAAGACATCTATGACGAAATTCGATGCACTTCGCATTTATTGGATGTAGAGGATCATAACCATGCTAAATGGCATGAGGATGATCTTGGGGTTCTTATTGTTTTACCGTATGCGCACGCTGTTGCGTTCGCTGTTGAATCAATGGATGGAGAATTTGAAAACAGTCCGATACATTCGTTTGTGTTTTCCACTATTACGCAGTTAATAGTAAATGCGGTTGGAACTATAGATGATTTAGACGATTTTGATTAGTCTAAATAATTTTTGACTGTTTCATTCGGGGTGAGTATTTCCCTAAGCCTGTTGAGTATCTGATCTCGTTTACGAGCGACAGTAGTTTTAGGGATACCCACCATTCTTTGCACTTCTCGTAGGCTTCTACGTTCAAATAACAATGCGTTAATCAGCCAGATTTCCCAATCTGTGAGTTCTTCAAGCGCGTCAAGAACAACTTCTTGTAGTTCAATTTGTTCTTCTTTTGAGAGGAATGGTTCTGCGAATGGACTGCTTTGTTGTAACGCTTGAATGAGCGTATCTGGTCTGTTCCGAAGGTTGGAAGTATCTGCCCTCCGTAACCCTTGTAATGGGTCAAATGGAAACTCTCTCTTCGCCATGCGTTGCCTTTCGGTAATTAGCATACCTCATGGGGTGATGTAGTAAATCGGGTCTAATTAAACGAGTGTTTTCAGGATCGTATCTAGATGCAGTTCCAAGTTGCCACGCTTCGTCATATGGTAGCCATCCTAGTATTTCTGCGGATCTTAGTTCTGGTTCTATTACATGCACTACAAAAAGAACAAGTCCTTTTTGTAAGTCTTTTCTTCTTACTGCGGCATGGTTATTGAAACGTATGCGTTTAACTTCTATGTCAGTGCCTACGTCTGCTATGTGTTTGTATTGTCTGTGCTTATTGCCAGCCCATACATGCCCTGACCAGTAAGCATTAACACATTTGGCTACTGCTAATTCTGCTACGCACGCCGCTACTTGTGCTGTGCGGTCATCTTGCATTCGTTCACGTTGGTAATGTTTAGCATCTTCTTTATCCCAATTCTCTATGTAACGTCTAGCGCCTACATGCGATGCCCATTCGTATTCCCACGTTTCTAAATCTATTTTAGTCACGTTTTTACTGCTGTTATTTTCACTACGCTTCTGTCGTTTTCTATTATTTCCGCTCGTTGCAATCCGTCTAGACACAACTTTATGTAATTGTCTAGATCCCCCCGTAGTTTCGTTTTCCACTCTTCTACTGGTATCACTGTTATGTATGTTCCCTCTTCGCAAAATTCTACCTCTACTTCTATTTGTCCTTCATATCGGGGCGCATCAACTGCCGCCCCGATATAGGATTTTTCTGCTATAACTGTCTCTTTGGGTGTGTAAACACGCCCTTTACGAGACATACGTGGTCGCCCTTTAGGTACGGGACGACCTTCAACAAAGAAAGTAAACTCATTGCGCTCTTCTTTCTGCGTCTTGGACGAGTCTTTGGATTTGCCTGTCACAATCATTCCTTCCTGCGAACTTAGATCCTTCATCCCACCATTGTGATAAGCGAGAGTCAAGGTCTTTAGTCCATGAAATCACATCTGATTGATTGTAACCTGCATCAAACATTGACCGTGCAAACCGATTTAAGAAACCGTGTCTACCTTTACCTGCACCTGTGCCTTTGTAGTAAGGCACGGGTCCATTGTTAAACATTTCTGATGGCAACCCACGTAAACGTGAACCATCTACACTCATTAAAGGTTCTTTACTGTAATCTCTAGCAGGAGGAAGATCAGGCACAATTGGTAATGGCTCTTCGTAAAGCAAAGATGCTTTCTCTAGAGCCTCAATTGGTACGCGAGTTCTTTCTGCTGTAGTAAAGAATCCTTCCAATGAGTATGGAATGTAATCCCTGTTAATCATCACTTGCCTGTTTTCAGGGCGTTTTCCACCATACGGTAAACGCATGTAATTGCCCGGAGGTCCTGCCAGTGAATCTTGTTTAGGGTAAACCGCATCGTACTCTATGTTCGCCAACTGTAAAGCGGCTTTCATAGCGTTGCGTATAACTGATGCCCTAACCCAATCTGTTGGGAACACCCAAACATGGCATCCTTTACTTCTGGACATTTCAATCCATGAGTAGATGTCCATTGCTTCAAGCATTGTTTGTGTGTTTCGTGCTAAAACTAAAGACTCTTCGCCTTCATCTATGTCTATAGCACCCCATTTACACATCCATAAATCAGGGTTCATATCTACGTAATAACGGTTATTATCGTCATTTTCCATCCATGAAATAGATCCGCCTTGTTTATCATGCGGATCGTAAACCATCGGGTAAATGCCAATCATTTCTTCACCTGTCAAATGCCTGCCGATAAGGTCGAGATCAACGTTCCCCCACCTGCATCCGCCTTCATCTGTTCCATAGGCAAACGGAAACCCATGAAAAAGGTCTAAGAATCTAGACGATTCGTAGTGTAAATCACTCATACTCATCTAAACTCATTTGTTCCCACACAACACCCGGCTCTAAAAGCCGTCCACTAGGATCAATAGTCAAGTTTGCTTCCGCTTTCTCTCCGTCACCTGACTTGTTTTTCCATAACCCTACGCTTATTTCATTGGCATAGTGTGCGCGGTCTTCGTCATCTAGATTAGTGTCATCCCATCTACGCCATGTCTCTATTAAGAAATGGCTTTCGCTGGTTGACGCATATCTACCTGCTTCAATACCGCCTGCTTTACCTCTGTTCCCTGATCCGCGTCCTGACTGGTGAAGTATCACGCCTACAACACGCCAATCGGAAACAAGTTGTTTAAAGGATTCGATCTTAGCCTGCACACTTGCCGCATCTCCTGCACCACCACCTCGTATAAGTTCAAGGTAGTCGTACACTATTACGTCTGGTCGTTGACCTTCCCATAGTTCTACAGATGCTATGCGCATGGCTTTATCCAAATCATCTACTGTCATGCCTGTAGATTCAAAATGCAAATGTGTTTCATCTCGCATTAATTGTTCTACACGTTCCCATGCAGTTGGATCTTCTCGGATAAGCCTGTTGATCCAATCTTTCTGATCTATTGCTAATCGCACAGCGGCATACCTGCCCCAAAACATTGTCTCTGTTTCGTCTGGACTAACCCAAAGTGTGCGATGTTTTCTGTTACGTGCGACCATGTTCAACGCTAATAACGTCTTACCTGTATGCGATCTACCTATGATTGTCACAAGTTGACCGCCTCTTGCACCACCTAATGTGGCTTCATCAAACACTCGTAGCCCAAAAGACCATTCGTTGCCTGATTGCAAGTCGTGTCGCATTCGCCGAACCTGTTCACCTTTAGGGGTAAACAGTCTTTGTAAATCTGCGGCAGAGATTCCTTCAATTTCCGGCGGTGGTTTAGATGGAGGTACGGGGGCAGAGTCAACCTCTGCCCCCGCTATTAAAGATAGAGCCTCCTCCATGCTTAGTTCCTCAGCCGCCAACTTTTGCAAGCCAACCTTGAGGATCTATTGGAGCAGGTCTATCTGCCCAAGTGAACGGACTGTTCTTTACCATTCCGGCAAAGTATCCGCTCTTGTTGGCTAAAGGATGGTTGCCATCCCCTTCGCCCAAGAAAGGAGTTCCGTCTGCCGCGACAGATACACCTTTCTTTAGTTTGAAGTCACCAAGACCGCATTTGCCTGTCTTAGTGGTAGGTATTTCTTTTCCTTGCAATGTGGTTGCCCAGTAATCTTCAGGAAAACTACGCATACCTTCTGCAAACAATTTACGTATTGCTTGATTATCTAAAAACATGCTGTCTTTAGACGCATACGTAACCTTTGCGGCTTGTTCTGCAAGCCAAATTTTGTTTACGAGTGTGTATTCTTCATCATCCACATACTTGGATTCTCCACTGGTTGTTTGAGGAACTACCTGTGTATCTGGAAATTGATTCATAACTGCATCAAGTGCATCATCTACTTGTGCTACTGGTTCGTTGCTTGGGGCTATCGCTATCTCAGCACCATCACCTCTGATGATTGTGTCTTTGATATGCGGTAACGCTTCAGCAAGAGCGTTTGCATTTTCGATGGCAAGTGATACTGCCACACCTTCCTCGCCGTTATTTACTTCGGCAATCGCAAGTTCTATGCCTGCTTTTAGACATACCTGCGCTTCTATACTGGCTCTCTCATGGGGAGCCATTGGCTTAAATGCCATACTAAGTGCCTCCTATCGTTGCACCTTTACACCGTGCGAAATTTTCGCACCATTTTTCCGAACACCACCATCCATTATCACCTAACGGGTATGGACCCGTTTGAGTTTCTAACAGACGGCAAAGTGCCGAAACCTTATTGCGTAACCACTCATAGTGTTGTTCGTTACGCTCGAACTGCATTGTACTTACACCTTTAGGGTGCATTATTGCATATGAGAAGTTGGGTATTCCTAATGCGTAACAGTACGCCATTGATTGAACATCCCATCGGTCATATTGCCAACGATCTCTTGTGTAGTCTCTGCTTGGGAATTTCCAATCCCAAAGCATGTTTTCTTCTACAAGATCAACTGTCCCTGTGAAATTTACTATTCGTTCATCATCATCTATGAAAGGAATGTCGAATGTATGCTCAACTTCTTTGGGCTCAAGTAGGGGCTTAACCTCCGTATACCAATGATGTAGTTTGCGCAATCCCTCTTGAAATCCTGTGTCTACATTAAAGTTATTCCACACCTCAATCGTAGGCGCAACATCAAACCAGTACGCATCAAACGCCTGTTCTATATCTAGTTCCGACCATTCAACACCAGCGATCTGATCGTTAAGTAAATCCTCTACAACCGCATGGCACGCTGTTCCTAATTCGGACGCATCTTTTAACGGTTCGCGTACAACCTGCCACAGACCTGTGCGCCATTTCTCTAGACACATGTCTGCCGTTTTAATTGAGGATTGCCGTACCCAAGTGTGAACCCAGCGTCCATCCTCATTTTTATGTAATGGGTATTTCATTTTCTACCTCCCCGTAGAACGTACTAAGTACCTCATTCAGTCCAAAGACTGAATGAGATACTAGGTACTATTTATTGAGTCTATCCAATTTTGAATCCCGATTCCGGTCTTCTCATTGGAAGATTTGTTTGCTTTTTACCTGATTCCTTAATACGTTTGTAATCTTCGTCACGAATCCGTAACAATTCCTCCCGTGTTAGAGAATGTAGTTCGTATTTCCACGCCATCTCTTAATCTCCTGTTCTCCTTCTGTAAGCGCTCTACTTCAGCACGCAAATGATCGTTTTCTCGTTTCAAACGAACATTCCTGTGCCGTTCAGCGTTATTTTCTGATTGAGTCACCGCTTCCAAATGATCTGGATTTATGCAATGCCTAACACCACAAGTGTGATGTATAACAGCATCTTCAGGGATTCCCCCTTTCATAACGTCATAAACCATTCGATGAACCCTAAGGTACACCCTCCCAGTTTTATTTATACCTTCAGGATCAGTCATAGACGTTTCAGAATAGCCATTAAAATTCAAAGCACCCTGCCATAACAGACACCCTGTTTTTTCATCCTCTAAAATCCATTCGTTTTTTGAACTCAACCAAAAGAAAACCCTTTCGGTTTGAGTCATGTTAGTCCACCCATAAGGTTTGCATCTCTTAATAGGTGTGCCAACTCTTAAATCTTTATGCGCTTTCCATCTAAGCAAATGCGCTTGGCATAACCTGCCCCATTCCCAATCATCAGGAGCGTCAAGTGGTCTGCCTTTAATTTTTCTATCGCAACAAGTTCCGTCAGCATCTATAGGAACTAAGCAATGTTTGTTCAACAAATCTTGTTTGTGCCAATTTTTATTCACTCCCATTATTTGCCTCCCCAACAACGCCTTGATGGATACCAATGAGATGCACCACCCCACCGTTCGTTGCCGTTCATGTTGTAATACAAGAAACTGGCTACGCCTACGTTCGCTTCAGGATCAAGAATGCTTCTGCCTTCAAACCCTGCTTTCTTACTGCGTTCATCCCACCACTTAGGCAAGTGTTGAAACCATCCTGTTGCCCCGCTTTTAGGGTTAACTGCCAATGAATACTCGTCATCAGCGTCAGCAGATGACTCGCACCATGCGATCTGTTCCATAAGGTCGTGGTCTTCGGGAGCGAAATACACTTGAATGTATTCACCTAAAGTTGAGCATCCTCCTATACTTAACGCTCCAATAAACAACACTTTACTCAGTATCATCTTCTTCCTCGTTTTCGTTATCGACTACTAAACGCAAATAGTTTCTTCCAAATACATCCACTGGCTCGTTAGAACGATACCAATTCCTGTATTGTGCATCTCTTATCTGATCCAAAGTAAATTCTCTAGCATTAGCGATTTCTGCATCATAGTTTAATTGCCAATGAGCGCCAGCCGCGAACCTGTAATCCGTGTATTCAACAGTATCAAACGCAACTGTCATGTACGCCATTAACAACTCAACAGGCATTTCCATAGTCCACTGATAATAAGCATCAACGGTAAACTCAGGATCGAACATAAAGAACTTTCCTCGCCACATGATGCCTTCTTTGCCAGCAGACTTAATGTATACACCTTCGTCATCACCTTTAACGGCATCAATTAACCTTTGACCTAACGCCAACAAAGACTCTTTATCGTAAGCCTCAACTAACAACGAGTCAGGTTCTGTCGCTTTATTTGAGATCGTAAATGATCCATCAAGCGTAAATATCCACATGTTTTCTCCAATCTATTTCGTAAAAAGTGCAGAGCGGTGCGCTTAGGAGTAATCAACCTATCCCGATTGAACACATACGTTACGCACCACCCTGCACAGGTGGCCGTAGAGGGGGAGGTCGCAAGAACCTCACGACCACCACAACCACCTATTTAGTAAGGCAAATCCGAAGATGATCTTGCATGTATCAACTCACGTAGATACTTCTCCGCTTCATCCGCTATCGGTGTTTTGCCATCTAATGCTCTAGTAAGCGAGCGTTCTTTAGACTTCGCAGTCGTTTTGAACCCCGCATTAATTTTGTGTTGTTCAGCACCCTGAAACGCATTGTAAGCAGTCCACATATTCGCATCCTCACTCTGGAGTTCACGTTTCCAAGCACTTCTAATAGCCATTGTCTTATCTGTATGCAAATTCAATGTCCGAGTGTGAGCATCCTCACTAGGTGCAGGAACAATGTCCTTAACCATCTTCTCGAACGCCATGTCAGTGAATGTCTGATGCTTGAACACCATCGCCATGTTACGCAACGCCACACCCTGCGCTATTGACTTCTCAATAATCGCAGACCTCATCGTAAGCAACTTGTCATGGTTCTTAGTGGCTCTAACCGCCACAACACTACCCGCATGAGTAAGCATGTTCTCACAAGAAATTCTGCGAGCAACAGGAATAATCTCTGTTTTCCACACACCGTTCAACGACATACGAGTGTAAACAAACGGTTGGATCATGTCACCATCATCACCCAAATCGTAAGGAACATCCAAACACTGTTCAACAACGACACGCTCACCGTTACCAAACACTGTGATGTTCTCACAATGCTCAGGGAACAACTGCTCTAACGTGTCAAACACATGCTTGTATCCTTCACGATGTGGGTACTTACCGGACATGTTCCCAACGACAGCACCAGTATCGCTACGCAATATGTAGTTGTCTTTAGGCTCACCCTTGTAAGCGCCACTACCGTATCTAGGTATAACAAAAGTCGATGGACTGTTATCGCCATCATACTTCATGTAACCCGATGGCAAGTAATCGACATCAAAGTCAGCCTCAACTTGCTCGGCATGCCATTGCACAGTATGGCGGGGATCACACGGATCGTCAGGCATCAACCTGTCAATCCAATTGTGCGCACCCACCTCTGTATTATCTATTGTTTCTCTATTCATTAGTACGTACCTCCTCAATACGTAGTTGGTTATCATCGCTAGAAGCAACTGTCACGCTTGCGCAACGTTCACCTGCCCAAGTAACAACATCTAGCAACATTTTTACTTGCTCTTCTAAACGTGAGATCCTCACGCCATGAACATCATTCACACCCGTTTGGATGTCTTGCAAAACAGGCGAACCTAACCAGCCTGCTTTAACTGCCTTACGTATACATGAGACAATCGCTTCTTCAAACGCAAGCCCTGTGTTGCACAACTTTCTTTCAGCATCAACCTGATTTTTGTAATCCCTCAGCAACTGAATAACAGTATCCTCAACATTCTCGGATATGTCATGGTCATACATCGCTTCAGATGCCAACTCACGTGCAGTCTCATACACGTTATCTTCAACGCATGACCACACTTCATAATGCAATTCACTGAGCATGTCACCAAAAGACTCAGGCGTTACTAAACCCATGTCCTCGACAATCTCAACAACGTCATCACGTTCATGTATTTCAATTTCTTTCATTGCGTACCTCCCAGTACCATTTGTTTATTTTCATTCATTATTATCAACCCCTCTCTAAAGAGAGGGGGTTGATTAATAATGGTTTTTCAGTCAAGTTCTGCCTCGCACAACGGGCAACACCCATTGTCCCTAGACACAACTCCAACACCTATGTATGCGTCACAATTCCAGCACTTAACGTACTCACGATTGCTTAACAACTCAGCCATCAGCATTCTCCTTTATTAAACGCTGGCGCAAACGATCAACCTCTTGTTCACACTCAGCAACAGCATCTTCCAACGGTTTAGTTGCTTTCTCCACAAGCCTGTGGATAGTACGTGCAAGATTGTCTGCTTGTTCAAACACCCAATCGGTTGGATGGTATTCAAATGGCTCCCATGCGCATTGCTCACACCAATCATCCAGTTCTTCACGCTCCCATGTATGCCAATCATCAGGCAAATGTTCAGTGAAGTAATGCCCACTTGCTTCTGGTATGTAATGTTTATAGTCGCTCATAATGACCACTCTTCCCCTTCACATTCAATGTTGTATATATCTACCTCGATGTAATCCCATTGTTTAGGCATACAACCTTCAGGTAGTTCTATCCATTCATCCCAGTTGTCACGCATATCATGTATAGACATGTCATCTTCAAATGTTTGGTCAACTTCATACTCTACTGTTACTTGTATTAATGCTGTTGCTACTTTGCTCATTAGCCCTCCCTTTCTATTATTTTGTATGACTCGACATCCCATCCGCACAAATCAAAGATGACATGCAACTCGTCATCTGATGTGCATTGAATATCTCCCTCATTAACGAAGTCCAGCAACTCGGAAAGACTCCAAGTCTCCCGACCAAACTGGTTATCAACTCTTAAA
>VTLG01016883.1_pt1 | contig 15573 bp, 14 predicted proteins | sample 4694571 | NCBI WGS metagenome assembly VTLG01 (sample SAMN12604809, study PRJNA352737) | marine metagenome | biome: ENVO:00000447; feature: ENVO:00000209|ENVO:00000569|ENVO:01000036; material: ENVO:00002151; isolation source: viral sequences binned using virsorter ...
CCGCAACAAGCGGGACCAAGTCCATTTATGCAAGCTCTGGCAACCGGTGCCGGTGCTTATGGTCTAGGAGGAATCCTAGGTAAAATTTGGGGAGGCAAAGGTTAATGCCTAATATTTTAAGAAGACCGATGTTTAAACTAGGAGGTTCATCTTCGGATGGCGTAGGGATAACTTCGGGTTTTAGAAAAGGATATGCTTATGGACCTGACTACAGTGAAATTTTTGAAGAGGTAAAATCAAATCCTAACATGACGAGTGGAGACTATACGGCAATGATGACAAAAATGTTGCCGGGAATTATGAGCTCTATGCAAGGCGCAGGGAAAATGGATAACTATGATCTTGCTATGTTAATATCTAACGTAGCCGGTAAAGGTGGATCTATTTCTGACATGGTTAGTGAAGCGACAACTCAAGTTACACCATTCGTGGACCGTTATAAGAAAGCTCAAGCTTCTATGGGTCCAGCAGCCTTTAATATGTTAGGAACTATAGGAACTCTTAAAGCTAAATCGGAAACAGCAAGTAGACCTTTAGAAAAAGATAGAGCTTTACAAATTAATAGACAAGCCGAGGATCTTTTCAACGCAGCTAAAGCACAATACGGAAGTATAGAAAAAATTCCACAACAAGTGAGAGATCAATATGAATCCCTTAAAGTTGTGGCTTTAGGATCAGCTTTCTTGAGTACGGCTCAAGCTAAAGCAAAAGCTTTAGAAATGATTGGAAAAGTAGAAGGTGAATTAGATGAAGGTGATGTCGATAGAATAGATGCTATCGTTGATATTTTAACGGGTAATAGATGGAGAAATCCTAAAGCTGACGGCGGAAGAGTAGGTAAAAATATTGGTGGCTCTATGCAAACAGATATGGTCGCTGAAAACATTCAAACTCCAGGAGGAGATATGGAAATAGCTGCATCGGAAACAATGGAAGCTCCAACACCAAGCCAGGATCCTTACATGTTATTAAGAGCTAGATTACCACAAGAAATTACGGATGATGTTGTAAGACTCATCGCAACTAACCCAGAGGCATTTAAAGATTTCGCCGCAATCGAAACTCAAGAAGATGTTATTGATTTTAACGCGACTTATGGAGTAGAACTCGTTCTTCCTGCTCAACAAGTCTAGGAGGAAATATGGTTACTTGGTTAACAAACCCAACCGCAATTGAATTTACTAAAAATTATTTAAAGGATGAAACAGTTCCAGGTGAACTGTCGGATGAATATAAAAGTAAAGTCCGACAGCTGGAGCCACATACTCAACTCGATATAGAACGTTATCAACACGTCTTCAGTAATGACCTCACACCGGTCATGAAATATATTGATGAGCTTTTAGAAGGTGAAGGTGACTATTTTGATAATAAAAAGAAAGTTAAAGAAGATGCTAACGAAGAAGACATCATAAAATTTTCTGACCTAGAATACTTTGGTAAGAGCGGTTACGATATGATGTATCGTAAAGATTCAGAGAACGCGAAGCGTGCTCGAAGAAAAATTATAGAAAATCCTGGCGCTCAAATGTTTATTGGTCCAGCTACAGGGCTCTATAACACCGTAGCAGGGATCACGGAACTTGGAGCTGGTCTTATTGATCTTGGCTTAGATACTAACACACTAGCTATAGTGGAAAAAGTTTTACCCGCTATTGATTTAATGGATCTTTACGGAGACCAAGCAGGATCTATTGCAAAATTTACTTCTCTCTTGACTCAGTATGGGACAGGATGGGGAATCGCTAGGAAGATATCACAAAAAGTTATAACGAAAGCAGCTAAAAATAAGATGGCTAAGAAAGCTGTCGCTAAAACTTTAGCGATGAAACATGGCGATAAAGCTATGAGCTTAGCTAAGTATGGTGGCTATTGGGTATTACCCGTAGCGCTAGGCGATGCGATGGTATCGAACCAAGCCAACCAAACCATGGGAGATGTCTTTGGTGATGAGGATGCCGAAGGAAGATGGTTTAGTCCTATTCAAAGACTGTTAGCGAACAGTCAATCAGAATCTCTTGAAGGTTTAACTGGTAAAGATAGAGCCGCAGCGATCTTAAGAAACAAATTAAAATTTGGAGCAGAAGGCACGGCCTTCATGTCCGGTCTTACTTTAGTAGGACCTAGTTTAAAAGGTGCAGCTAAAGTAGCAGGCACAGGATTAAATATTACAGAGAAGGTTGCAATTAAACCCGCAGCTCAACTCTTAGCGAGTGAGAAGAGTGGTATACCTACAATGCTTAGAACTATTAGTAAAAAAAGAAAAGACTTTACGAAGTGGGCTGGCATTCCTCCTTATGAACAATGGAAATTTTCTGATTGGAACGCTCCGTTCTGGCGTAAGGTAGGTAGACTAACGGAAGCTACAACCTCTAGATTTATGTCTAACTTTAAATTTGATCCAGCTTCTGCCAATGCGATGAGAGGCATGACAAATAAGATTAGACAAGTTAAAAAGAATTCAGATCTATGGATGAAACAACTCGATAGAAATATGTATGGCTTAGTTCAAGCAGGCTTTAAAGATATTGCCTTCAATACACAGACAGCTATGAAAGCTATGGGGTATTGGGACGATGTGCTTCAAGCTCTAAGAGGTAAAATTAAAATAGATCAGTTGCCAAAGTCATTAAGATATCCAACACGAGCCATCAGAGAAATCATTGATAAGCAAACTAAAGAACTTCAACCTATCATCAGAGAGATGGATGTGAGAGAAGATATGATTAAGAACATAGGAAAATATCTTCACACAAGTTATCAAATCTTTAAGAATAATAATTGGAGAGCTTCCAAAGAAGTTTACGAGAAGGGTGTAAATTATTTTGCAAACCTAATGAAAAATGATCCTAAATACAAAGGCTTTACCAGAAATCAAGTAAAGTCTGAAGCAAGATTAAAAGTAAATGAACTCTTACAGATTGGAAGATCCGATAGTATGGGGGGTCCAAATGCTAGGTTAAAAGCTATCGCTAATGCTTTACAAGGAGATGTTAAAGTACCTGCTGGCATATTTAAAGATGTTAAAAACTTACCGGATGAAGTTGCGGCTCTCTTAGGAAGAGTAGATGATCCTAAACAAATTATTATGGATACGATTGTAGAGCAAGCTCATACCATTCATTCATATAATTCTTTTAGAGATTTAGCTAAAGCCGGGAGAGGAAAATGGTTGTTTGCTAATCCAGAAGAGTACATGAAATTTAGACAAGCTAACAACATTGAATACCCCAGACCATTAAAAGAAATTTCTGTTTCAAAACCTTATAACATGGACATTGAAGATATTTTTACAACAGGAACGGGGAAGACTAAAGAAAGAATGTTAGCCCTTCCTGAAATGGCTAAAGCCATTCAAGATAATACGGTGATGATGGACACATTACTTAAACTTCCATTCATGAAAAGTTTGTTAGCGATTAAAGCAGGAACACAGATTAATAAAACCGTTCTCTCTTTGATGACTCAAATGAGAAACATTACAACAGCATCGATGTTTGCCCTAGCTAATGGACACGTGGGTAAAGGAGCATCGGTGGCTGATAACTTTGATATTTTATTTAAAGAGTTCTTAGGTAAGACTAAAGACCCTAAAAAATTACGAGACATGTTAGATGAAGCGCTTGAAGCTGGAGCTTTAGACTCTTCAACCATTGCAACCGAACTAGAAAAAATGATTCCCGAATTGATGGGACCTGCAAGATTACCAATCCGTAAAGGTGGTAAGATGAAAACCATTATGGAGAATGCTAACTCCGATAAGCTAATGAAACGATTGTTAACTAATGAAGGATTAGTAGGAAGAGGAGTACAAAAATCCATTGAAGCTTATCAATTAGGGGATAACGTTTGGAAATTATTTGGTTATAACTTTACTAAGTCTCAACTTAGACCAGCCTTTAAAAATTTAAATGATGTTAAGAAATACTTCAGAGAAGTAGAAGGATATGAATGGAACCCATTAAGACCAGGTTCATTAGAACCAGGTACTGGAGGTAGAAATTTAAAAACAGTAGACGATGCCATCAAAGAAGTAGCAGGACTACAAGTTAGAAATGTTTATCCTAACTACTCGATGGTCCCACGATTTGTTAAGAACGTTAGAAAGTTTCCTCTTCTAGGAAACTTCGTAGGATTTACTTCAGAGATGTGGAGAAATTCTTACCAGATGGTAACGCGTGGCATGAAAGAAATGCAATCATCTAATCCTTACATCAGACAGATGGGAGCTAGACGTTTAGTTGGTTTCTCAACAACAGTCGCAACCCTAGGGCCTATGGCAACACAATTTGCAGCCTACCTAACAGGTGTAGGTCAAGATAAAATTAATGCATGGAAACAATCCTTTGCTCCTGAGTATCAAATAGGACATAGAATGGTTCCCATTGCTGAACAGAACAAAGACTATGGAGACAGAGAAATTAAGATGGTAGATTTTGATGCACAGAATCCATATACCGATGTGGTTAAACCTTTTGCTGTCTTTAATGAGACGTTAGCTAAAGGACCGCAAACCGATCAATCTTATTTAAATCTATGGGCTAAAGCTTTTATTAATTCTATTAGCAAAGCAGCTGAACCTTTTGTAGCTCCATCCATGTGGGTGGAAACTGTGAGAGAATTATGGCCTAACGATGCAGGGATCTCTAAGTCTAAAGCAGGAGGTACCATTGTAGATTGGAGGCATGATATTAACCCATGGGAAAAAGCAATGTATCATTTATATTCTAAATTATTCCCAACAACATTAAAGAGTGGGGAAAAATTATGGAAAGCTTTTAATGGTCAAGTCACTAAACATGCAGTGAACTATGATCCTGAGGAAGAAGTAGCAGCAACTTTGGCTGGAGTCCGGGTAGTAAAAGCAAATGGTTATGATGGAATGAAATTTAAAGTTAACCAAAGAGCTGGTGAAATGGGAGCAGCATCAAAATCGTTTGGTGCCAATGCATCGGATGCTCGGGCGTTAAAAGAAGATGCATTTAGAATTTCTCGAGGAGAATTACCTACAAGAGTACCTGAACTCTTTGAGAGATGGCAACAGAATAGATATAGAATTTGGTCGGATACTTATAAAGATATTCAGAACATGAGAATCCTAGGTTACACAGAAAAAGAAATTAAGGAAACGATTAAAGGAAGACAACCTTTTGGCAAAAAGGACATCGTCTTTTTAATGAAAGGCTTTTATAATCCAGCAAACGTTCCTAATTTGAAACCCAATGATGTTCATACATTTTCTAACGCTGTAAACACGATCAATAGAAAAGATGGTACTAATTTAAAGATGAAAGATTTTTTCAATAAATCTCAATTAAATGATCTTAAAAATAAATGGAAATATATACCGTTAGGGGAGAGAGACATTGATTTTAATATTCCTCTGTCTCAAAGAAAAGTACCTTATAGAGATATCGGCAAAGAACTTAGAGAACTTAAAAAACTTCAAAGAGAGGAATTAAAGGAAATCGACGATCAATCCTTCGTCCCGACGGCGCCGATCGGTACCCCAGAACTCAAACCTGAAAATTTCACCGCGTCGCGTGTATATCCTACTAATTCCGGGACAATTAACCAAACAACAGGGTTGACAAGGAACCAAACAGCATTATTATCCCCAGGAGAACAGGAGATAGCAAGGAGACAGAACCAGGGTATAGGTAGTCTCGCATAATATGCAGTTATCAAAGAATTTTAGCTTGCAAGAGCTTATAAAGAGCCAAACAGCCGAAAGAAAGGGTATTGATAATACCCCTAGTCCTGAGCACCAGGAAAACCTGAAATTGCTCTGTACGTCGATCCTACAGCCTATTCGAGACCATTTTTCTCGCGTAGTGAGTGTATCTAGCGGATATCGCTCTCCAGAGCTCTGTACAGCCATAGGCTCAAAAATCACGTCGCAACATGCCCGTGGAGAAGCGGCGGACTTCGAAATTTTTGGTTTATCTAACAAAACACTAGCTGATTATATTGATTCAGAACTTCATTATGATCAATTAATCCTCGAGTACTGGAAAGAATCGGATCCGAACTCAGGATGGGTGCATTGTTCTTTTTCACAAGGTAAGAATCGTAGACAGTATTTGAAAGCATATAAAGACGAAAACAATAAGACACGTTACGAACCAATATAGGAGGGTATATGATTTCAACCATAATTAGGTGGGTAGATCTAAAACGCGAAAAAATTCTTTGTACTTGGTTTAACAAGTACCAAGGTTTAGTTCTATTCTTAATGCTTATTGCAATTTGGCTTAAATAATTAAATCCAATCTCGTAACTCTTCGCCCATCACTTCTGAAGCGATGTTAATTTTCTTTCGAAGAGCTTTAACGATTCGATTATCAACCGTATCCTCAGCGATAATATCGATGTAGGTAACAGGTTTCTTTTGTCCAATTCTATGGATCCGATCTTGAGATTGTAGTCTTTTTTCTAAATCATAACCATTGGAATAATAAATCATGGTCGACGCAGCGGTCAACGTGATTCCGTAACCACCCGTAGCGGGTGTTCCCACAAAGTATTTAACTTCATCATTGGTTTGAAATTTCTCTATATTATTTTGTCTAATATCTTTAGGCGTTAATCCATAATAATCAACCACTGATCCCGGACCGTGGACCTTTTGAATTTCCTTGATTATATTTTTAACGTCATGTTGGAAATGAGCCCAGATCACAGCTTTTCCTTCAATCTCATCTAAAATGTTCATCAACTCACTTAATCTATTATTCTTTATATTCTGTATGGATCCATCATCCGCAGTAAAATGACCACATGTAATTTGTTGCAATCTCATAATTTGAGTTAGAGCCGTAGCAGTCGTGACTCCTTTACCATTAAAAAAAGCAAGAGCCATTTTCTTCATTTGTTTATAGACTTCTTTTTGTTCTTTACTTAATTCAATCTCTCGTTTCATAAAAGTTTTAGCAGGGAGATCTAAACAATCTTCTTTTAAAACTCTAAAAGAAAAAGGTTTAAGTTTTTCAGCCAACTCTTCTAGGTGTCTAAATTTTGCCACAATCTGTACTGAACGACCATAAAAATTAGCTGTTCTCATTTCTGCGTATCTATTTCTAAAAGCATAATACGATTGAAAGTCTAATAAATAAGGATCTAAAAATTCACATTGGCTGTATAAATCTAAAGGATTCTTAGTTACGGGTGAACCCGTTAAGATTCTTCTATATTTAGCCTGCTTAGAAAGTCTTAAAATATTTTTAGTTCTTTTGGCTTTAGGATTTTTAATGGTAGTACTTTCATCAATAGCCATTAAAGTTTTATGAGAAAGCAAAAACTTTTGAGCAAACTGTACTCCTTTTTCTGTACTGAAAGCTTCTACATTCATTATTAAAATATGCAGGTCATCATCTACTTGAAATAAAGAATCTAGCTTTGCTTTCTGAGTTTTATTAATAAGAGCTTGCCACAGAATTGCCTTATTTTCGACATGATCTACTAAATGTGCAGGTATTTCCTGCTTAAACCACGTCCCAATTACACCCTTCGGTGCCACAATTAAGGCACCATCAATCTTACCCTTATCATAGAGCATAGACATATTATCGATGAGTACTTTAGTTTTACCCGTACCCATTTCCATAAAATAGGCATAAGTTTCCCTATTCCACGAAGTTTCAAGAGCATCCATTTGATGCTGATATGGTTCAGTTTTAAATTTATATTTCATAACTTTCTTTATATTGCCCGCCGCCCACCATTTCTAACTTTCTAGGGTTGCACTTTATATTATTTCATGGTATCTTGTCAAGAATGAAAGACGAAAAAAATAAATTACCAGTGGTATATGTAATACAAGAAATTGCAGGTACACGCGAAGGTCGTCCTAAAATTAATATATTGGGGGCCGCAGAATATGGTACATTAAGGTTTTTATTACCTGAACTTTCACAAATTATCTTTTCACCCGGTCCTTTAATATTTAAATTAAGAAAAGGATTAAAAGAATTTAATAAAAAAGATTTTTTGTTATTAACAGGAGATCCTGCAATAATAGGGGTTGCATGTTCAATAGTTTCTGATATAACAGGTGGTAAGTACAAATTACTTAAGTGGGATAAACAAGAAAGAAAATATTATCCTATTGAAATAAACTTATATGAAAGAGGAGAAATAGATGAGTCAAATTGATTTTGAAAAAGACCAAGAAGAAGTTTTAACTCGCACTAAAGAGATTAAATCTTTATCGGACGAAGTTCTTAAGTTAAGATCTTTAGAAGATGAAATGAAAAGAGATGAAGAAGCTCTTAAAGAAAAACAAAAAGAAATAGATAGAATTTCTCAAGATGTAATTCCAACAATGTTAAGTGAAATGGGATTATCATCATTGAAGTTAGCTGATGGATCATCAGTTGACGTAAAACCTTTCTATAGTGCTAGCATTTCTGTGAAGAACAGAGAAGCAGCCTATAAATGGCTTCGTGAACAAGGCCTAGGAGATATCATTAAAAATGATGTCACCGTTTCCTTTGGACGTAACGAAGATAACAAGGCGGTAGATTATGCTAACCTTGCGAAGAGTCATGGCTTTGAACCGACACAGAAGTTGAAGGTTGAGCCAATGACTCTCAAAGCAATGGTCCGTGAGCGCATCGAGAAAGGTCTTGATTTGCCCATGGATACTTTTAACGTGTTCGTAGGAAACCGAACCAAACTAACAAGGAAACAATAACAATGAACAAAGAACAAAGTATCGCGAAACGCGAAAACGCAGGTGTTCCATCTACTGGATTATTTGAAGGTGATGCGAACGCTGGCTTTCAAACGATGTCGCAAGAAGATCTTGCACTTCCGTTTTTGAAAGTTCTAGGACAGCTGTCTCCAGAAGTTAATACGAGACATGCTAAACATATCAAGGGGGCAGAACCTGGTATGATCCTAAACACCGTTACGAATGAACTTCATGACGGAACAAAAGGAATCCAAGTTATTCCATGCTACTATAAAAGAGAGTATGTGGAATGGATGGATCGAGGAGAATCAAAGGGCGCTCCAGTTGGAGTACACTCGACCAATTCTGATGTTGTAAGCTCTGCAAAGAGAGACAACATGAATAAAGATAGATTGCCAAATGGTAATTATCTTGAGAATACAGCGAGTCACTTCGTACTGATGCTCGGCCAAAACCCCTGCACAGCATTGATTACCATGAAGGCAACTCAATTAAAGACGAGCCGTAAATGGAATACAATGATGATGGGTATTAAGCTTCAAGGAAAGAACGGCTTATTTACACCACCAACATATAGTCATGTTTATAAGTTGACGACTGTTCAACAGTCCAACGATAAAGGAACATGGTTTGGTTGGGATGTAGCTAAAGTTGGTCCTATCCAAGATAAAGCTATGTATGTGCAAGCAAAAAGTTTCTCAGAAAATATTTCTAAAGGAGCTATTCAGGCTAAACATACATCTGATTCTGAAACGAGTCAGAAAACACCTTATTAGGAAATAGTGGTAATACACTATAATGGGGCGAGAGCGGGAGACTTAACTCGCCCCGTAGAAAGAATATATGAGATTTGAAAAAATATTTACTGGTTTAAAAAGAGCATATGGTTGTACCTATATAAAACTGCAACCAACCAATGGTGAGAAATTAAAAGGAAAATCTTTTATTAAAAGAGAACCAGTCACAAGCCAACTTTACGAAAATCATTTAAAAGGAATTGAACCCACACTAGGTATAGTACCTATTACTGATGACAACACCTGTATATGGGGGTGTATAGACGTTGATAGCTATGCAGGATTTGATCACTTAAAATTATTAAACAAAATTAAATTATTTAAACTTCCACTCATTGTTTGTAGATCTAAAAGTGGAGGAGCCCACATCTTTTTATTTTCTAAAACATTTATAGAAGCAAAGATTATGAGAGACAAACTATTAGAGATTAGAGCAGTGCTAGGATTTGCTAACGCAGAAGTCTTTCCAAAACAAATTGAATTAAAATCAGAAGAAGACACAGGAAACTTTTTGAATTTACCTTATTTTCAAGGAGACAAAACAACACGATATGCTTTCACACAAGAGGGGAAAGCTGCAACGTTAGAACAGTTTTATGGTCTCGTCGATGCTTATGCGACGAATATATCTTCCATAAAAGTGGAGCGTCCACAGTCGGAATTTTCTGATGGTCCTCCATGTATTGAAACATTGGCGGCTGAAAAAATAAAGGAGGGAGGCAGAAATGCCGCCTTGTTTCATTTTGCTGTATTCGCAAAAAAGAAATGGAAGAATTGGAAAGAAAAAGTGTCCTGGTTTCATGAGAACTATATGACTGGCGAACTAGATCAAACAGAAATAGATATTGTAAAAAAACAACACGAGAAAAAAGATTGGGGATATAAATGTAAAGACGAACCCATGTGTAGTCATTGTGATAAAGCTTTATGTAAGACTAGAAAACATGGAATTGGAAATGCTCCAACCTTTCCTGAATTAAGTGATCTTCAAGAAATTCAATTAGAACATCCTTATTATTATTTAAATGTAGATGGCAAACGTCTTCGATTAGACAGCGCAAAACATTTAAGACAACAAGCTTTATTTGAAGAAGCGTGCATAGCAGGAGTAGGAATGCTACCACCTACTTTAAAAACAAAAGATTGGAAAGGTTTGATCAATGCATTGTTAGCGGGTAGAGAGATTATTGATCCTCCGGAAGGAATGAAAACAGAAGATCAGTTATTAGAACATTTAGAAGATTATTGTAGTGATAGAAGACAGACTAAAAGAAAAGAAGATATTGAAAGAGGAAACGTTTGGAGTGATGAGCAGTATCATTATTTTAAATTTAGACATTTCTTTCATGACCATTTACAAAGAAGAAGATGGGCTCATGATTATCAAAAGACATCAGCGTGGATGAAAGAATGGTTTGATGCTAAAATTAAAGTATTGGATGCTGGAGGAAAAAGTATTAAAGTAATGTATGTTAAAAAATTTGATATAAAGAAAACAGAATTTAAATCACCGACTTATAAAGAAAAGGATACTTTTTAATGACAACCATTGTATTAGGCCCACCAGGTACAGGAAAGACTAGAACTTTATTAAATAAAGTCGAAGATTATTTAAAAGAAACAGACCCTGATAAAATTGGTTATTTTGCTTTTACACAGAAAGCTGCATACGAAGCAAGAGATAGAGCCATGAAGAAGTTTAATCTTACAGAAGATGATCTTCCTTACTTCAGAACTTTACACTCATTAGCTTTTAGAAAATTAGGAATTAAAAAAGAAAATGTAATGCAACCCCATCATTATAAAGATTTAGGAGAAAAATTAAAACTTCCACTCTCTGTTCCTTCATGGGACAATGATGAGAGTCATACTTTCTTCTCTTCTAATAGTGAAGAGTTAAACATTATAGATAAAGCAAAACATAAACAAATCAGTGTAGAACAACAATATGATTTAGGAGAACATACTAAAGAAGTATCTCGAGAAAAATTAATTATCCTAGATAATGAATTAAAAATATATAAAAAAGAATATGGTCTTATAGATTTTCATGACATGATTTCTCAATTTATTAAGAGTGATAAGTGTCCTAACTTTCAAGCAACTTTTATTGATGAAGCTCAAGATTTATCTAGAGTTCAATGGGATATGGCTAAAAATATATGGTTGAATACTCAAGATTCTTTTGTTGCGGGAGATGATGACCAGGCAATATTCAGATGGGCCGGCGCAGATGTTGATAGTTTTATTGCTTTAGATGGTAAAATAAATCAATTAATTCAATCATTTAGAGTACCTGCAAAAGTTCACAAATTTGCGGCCAACATTGTAAACCGAATTTCAAATAGAATCAACAAGAATTGGTTGCCTTCTGAACGTGAAGGAGATGTGAAATGGTATGATAGTTTTGATCAAATTAATTTAAAAGAAGGAAACTGGTTAGTTTTAACTAGAACAAACTACCAACATAAAGCGATCGAAGAAGTTTTATATAAAGATGGTTTGTATTATAAAAGTAGAAAAGGAAAAAACTACGAAGCAGAATTATATAAAGCAGTTACGGATTGGGAAAATTTGCGTAAAGGATCATTATTAGAATATAAAAAATTATCTCACATCTTTAGTTATATGGGTCCTAACAATTTAGATAAGTTAGCTATTCAAGGAATGGCTAAAGAAGCTTTTTATGGGATTGACCAACTCAAAAAGGATTATGGTTTAAAAACTAATGCAGTTTGGTATGAAGCGTTGGATGGTGCTGGATCAAGACGCGTAGAATATTTAAGATCTATGAGAAACAATGGAGAAAAATTAAATCAAGATCCTAGAATAAATATATCCACAATTCATGGTGCAAAAGGAGGAGAATGTGATAATGTAGTTTTATTAACAGATCTTACAGAAAACACGCAGAAGGGGTATGATAAAAACCCTGATGACGAAGAAAGATTATTTTATGTAGGAGCAACAAGAACAAAAGAGACTTTACATATCGTAAGGCCTAAAGACATTTATAAAGGATATAAAATATGAGCATATGGGAAAAGCAGATCGGTGGGCAACACTACAAAAAAATGAAAATCCAGCCGAGTGAATTCGTTCACAAAAATAAAATGTTATTCGCAGAAGGAAATGTAATTAAATATATTTGTCGTCATCCCTACAAGGATGGTAAGCAAGACTTATTAAAAGCGATTCATTACTGTGAAATGATTATTGAAAGAGATTATGGAGAAGAAAAAGAAAAACAAGAATCCTGGGTAGAAGGATATAGAAAGTGGAAGAAGAATGTATAGTCCTTTACCTGATGGTTTAGTTTTAAGAGAATCAAAGATACACAATATTGGCCTCTTTGCTAAAGAAAAAATTTCTAAAGGAACTAATTTTGGAATGAGTCATATACAAATTAGTGACACTTTAATTAGAACTCCTCTAGGAGGATTCATTAATCATTCAGATGATCCTAATTGTGAGAAGGTTAAACTTTATTTTAAAACGGATAAAACAGATTTTACTAAATGGAATTTAATAACGATTAAAGACATTAAAGCAGGAGAAGAATTAACATTGAGTTATACTTTTTATAAAATATGAGCTTACAACCACCATTGTGGCAACCCCAAACAGAGTGGGTACCACCTGAAGAATTTCCAGACTTGTCAAAGTACAAGGAAATTTCCATCGACCTGGAAACAAAAGATCCCGACCTTATTAAAATGGGGTCAGGTTCTGTTACAGGTAATGGTCATGTTACGGGTATTGCTGTCGCAGTAGAAGGGTGGTCAGGTTATTATCCGATTGCTCATGAAGGCGGCGGAAATATGGACAGAGATAGAGTCCTTTCCTGGTTCAGAGATGTGATGAGAACTAAAGCCCTTAAAATTTTTCACAACGCTATGTATGATATGTCATGGATTATAACGCTAGGCATTCCAGAAATTAATGGAACGATCGTGGATACTATGATTGCTACGGCATTAGTGGATGAAAACAGAAGAAGATATGATCTTAATTCATGCACAAGAGAGTATATAGGTAAAGGAAAAGACGAAGGAGTTCTTTATGCAACAGCTAAAGAATGGGGAGTCGATCCTAAAGCAGAGATGTATAAACTTCCTGCCATGTATGTAGGTTCTTACGCAGAGAAAGATGCAGAAATTACATTAGAGTTATGGAATTATTTAAAACAAGAAATACAAAACCAAGATTTAGAAGCCATCTTTAAACTAGAAACAGATTTATTTCCTTGCCTGGTTGCGATGAGACATAAAGGTGTAAGAGTTGATGAAGAGTTAGCTCACAAACATAAAAAAGATTTAGTAGAAAAAGAAAATAAGTTGTTACAAAGAGTGAAGAAGGCAACTAATATAGATGTCCAAATTTGGGCGGCAAGAAGTATAGCACAAGTCTTTGATAAATTAAAGCTACATTATGATCGTACAGAAAAGACTCAAGCCCCTTCATTTACGAAGAATTTCTTAGTTAACCACCCCAACCCTACGGTTAAACTGATTGCCCAGGCCCGAGAAATAAATAAGGCCCATACCACTTTTATAGATACTATACTAAAACATTCATTTAAGGGAAGAATTTATTCAGAAATAAATCAGTTAAGATCTGATAACGGTGGCACAGTCACTGGAAGATTTTCTTACGCTCATCCAAACCTCCAACAGATTCCTGCACGGAATAAAGAACTGGGTCCAATGATTCGTTCTTTATTCTTGCCGGAAGAAGGTTGTAAATGGGGATGCTTTGATTACTCTCAACAAGAACCAAGACTAGTGGTTCATTATGCGATGTTGTCGAAGATGTATGGAGTAAACGAAGTAGCCGAAGCGTACCACGAAGGCGACGCCGATTTTCATGACATTGTATCACAGATGGCTGAGATCCCACGTAAACAAGCGAAGACCATTAATCTAGGTTTGTTTTATGGAATGGGAAAAAATAAATTACAAGCCGAGTTAGGAGTTTCAAAAGAAAGAGCTGATGATCTATTTAAAAAATACCATGGTAAAGTTCCATTTGTTAAAATGTTAATGGACGCAGTCATGAGAAGAGCACAAGATTCAGGAAAAATTAGAACGCTTCTAGGAAGAGTTTGCAGGTTCCACTTATGGGAGCCGGCACAGTTCGGGATTCATAAAGCATTGCCACACGAAGAAGCACTCAGGGAACACGGACCGGGGATTAGAAGAGCATATACTTATAAAGCTCTTAACAAACTTATACAGGGATCAGCAGCAGATATGACGAAAAAAGCTATGTTGGACCTCTTTAAGGCAGGAATTATACCACATATTCAAGTACATGATGAGTTGGACATTTCTGTAAAAGATGATAAAGAAGCTAAGAATATAATTGAAATAATGGAAAATGCAGTTGAACTAGAGGTACCAAATAAGGTAGACTACGAATCTGGTGAAAACTGGGGAGATATAAAATAGGAGATAAATATGGAACTATTAAAACATTTCTGGAGTGAACACAGAAAAATTAGCATCGGCGCTATTGTCGTTGTTGTTATATTAATTATAGCAGCACTTTAATTAATCAAACCACATAGGATTTTATGTTGAATGGCATACTTAAATGTGAACATACCGGCAACGTATGCCCAAATCAGGAGAGAATTCTTATATGACCTTAAGGATCACCATGGAGAGGTGGAAGACTGTATTATTTTTGGTCTTGCATCGATTACAGGGCGCGCTCTACTCTTTCATACAATTATGGAAAATGGTGCTGTGTTCTATCGGCTGCCGATTCATGCGTTTATACAACGAGGATTTAAAGTCGAAGATGTACCTAGGCGTAGACTGGACGAGCTGGAGCTATGGAATTGCTTTAGTTATTATCCTGCTATTACTACTTACGATATCCTTCTAGGACAATCAGGGAAATATTATGGAAAAGATAAGGAATGGCATACCGGCCAATATCTTTTTACCGTTGACTTTGCTCATCCGGAGAGTAATATAGTCGATACGGATCATTCCGAAATCCCGCACGAACATAAGTGCGCGCACGTCTTAGCACTCAACGACGGCAATTATGCAGCACAACCTAATAATAGAT
>VTLG01001949.1_pt1 | contig 15572 bp, 22 predicted proteins | sample 4694571 | NCBI WGS metagenome assembly VTLG01 (sample SAMN12604809, study PRJNA352737) | marine metagenome | biome: ENVO:00000447; feature: ENVO:00000209|ENVO:00000569|ENVO:01000036; material: ENVO:00002151; isolation source: viral sequences binned using virsorter ...
GTTTCGCACCACAAGTGATCACATCATTAACACACATGGCAACAAGATCTATACCAATGGTTGTCCAATCATTGAACACCTGTGCCATATTAATTTTAGTACCAACACCATCAGTACCAGAAACTAAGACAGGTTTCTCATACCCAGTAGGTACTCTAAACATACCACCGAAACCACCAATAGCAGGAGCCTTGTTCATTAATCTTTCTACAAATGCATTACCTGCATCTATATCAACACCTGAATCTTTATAATTCATTCCTGTATCTCATCTAAACGTAAAGGTTGAACTTCAGTAGGAACCCATTGATTGTTCTCCCACTTATATCCTGTACGTCCAAGATACTCTACTTCCTGCTCCCATTCAATGAGTGCTTCCTTGACGATACCTTTAATCCATTTTCTAATCATTTTATAATCCTACCTTTAAATGAGATGGTTTTACAATCTCAACTTGTACTGGTTTAGTAAGTATATCAGCAAGTTTATGATACGCAAAAGCAGTTGCTACTTGAGGAACGATGAAAGCAAACATTGCTACGATCCAAAAGAAATAATAATAGTTCTCTTTGTTTTGAGTTCTCATTGGCTCCAGTCTGTATAAGGTGGTTCATCCTCCCCAACATAATGCCTAAAGTGTTCTGTGTCAAAATATGAGGGAGGTAATGTTTTGACATCATCATATGGACCTTTCATTCTCTTCTTATGCTCACGTTCATCCAACACTTCGTTGATAAGGATCTTTAATTCCTTAACCATTGTTTCAGTAAACAACCTGCGAGGTGTAATAACAGCAGGTTTGTGAACTTGCTTCTTACCAGACTTCTCCCATGCTGCTCTTTCTTCGGGTGTCAGTTCAGGACTCATGCCCTGTGTATCCATCTTACTCATGAATCGTCACTCATCTTAGAAAAATCATTAACCTTATCAAACCTTAAGGTTCTAAAGAACTTATCTGCTAGTATATCACCTTTATGAGATATGACAAAGAGGTTTGTTGTTTCTCCAAGACCACGTAGAATAGAAAGAAGTTCAGCAGTAGCAGAAGCATCAAGGGATGAATCAAATACCTCATCGAGAATAAGTAAATTGGTAGCAACACTATTCTTCATACGTGCAACTTCTCTCCATGTGAAGAGGAGTGCTAAATCAATCTTTTGTTTCTCACCTTCAGAGAAAGAAGAATAGGTAAACTCATCTCTAAATCTACTCTTGATTACTTCGTTGAATTCTTCATCAAGAGTAAAATTAAAGAACGTATCCATATTGTGCAAATATTTATTGATGAGTGTATTGAATATAGGAACATATTTCTTAATTATCTGACGTTTAATACCAGAGTCTTTAAGTAAAGTTCCTATAACATGATACTCATCAAGTTGTTTACTTACACCTGCACAATTCTTCTGTGTCTTCTCATATTCTTTTTCTAATTTATCTAATGTTTCTTTTTCTAAATCTAGATTAGGAGTACTTTGAAGTTCTGATAATTGTTTTTGTAATTCAATATTATCATATTTTAATCTAATAATATCTTTATCAAGAATATTAACATCACTACGTGCCTCTCTAAGTTCTAAAGCTTTCTCATCCATCTTCTCAATAACCTTGATGGATTCTTCTAATTGATCTTTATGCATTCCCATAGCCTTAGATAACTCTTGACCTGTTTGAGTCAAAAGTTCTACCTTAGCAGATCTAAGTGTTTCATCTATATGTTGATGACAAGTAGGGCATTGAGTATTCTTCTTAAAGAATGTAAGTTCTTTATTAACTACCTTTAAGTCAGAAGTAACTTCAGATTTTTTCTGTCTAAGATCTTCCAACATCTCATGATATGGTTTTGTATCAAAGACTTCTAATTCTAATTCTTTTACGTGTTCTTCTTTCTCATCTTTTTCTTTTTCATACTCAGTGATTCTGTGATTATTTTCTGCATACTTATCTTCCTTTTCCTTCTGTCTACTATCATTAACTTCTTGTAATGATCCAATTAATTTTATTTGAGAATTTAATCTCTCTTCTGCCATCTTTAAAAGGTGTTGGCAATCCCTATCCTGATTTATTGCATTACGAATACGATCCTTAAGGAGCGAATTCATGTTCGAGAAGATGTTGATGTCAAGTAAATCTTCAATAACTTCTCTCCTGTGACTTGCGGAGAGTTGCATGAATGGGACAAAAGTGGATGATCCGAGGATGACAACTTGTGTAAAGGACTTGTAGTTAAGTTTGAGGACTGATTGCTCCAAGTACTTTTGTGTGTCTCTGGCTGCAGCATCCTGATCAACCATTTTATTGTTCTTGTAAACCTCGAAGATGTTTGGTTTTGCTCCTCTGAATACACGATAATCATCCTTTCCTATAGTAAAACAGACTTCGACTTTAAGTCCTTTTTCATTAACACTATTAACGAGTTGTCCTCGATTAATTTTTCTAAAAGGTTTGTTAAACAAACCAAAGCACAAGGCATCTAACATAGTAGATTTCCCTGCACCATTAGGGCCAACAATTAATGTTGACATTGTAGAAGACAGATCCATCTCTGTCCACTGATCACCAGTGGAAAGAAAATTCTTCCACCGAATACTCTCAAATGTAATCATGTATTATTCAGGAGGAATAACAAGTTCATTAGGACTCACAATAGTATAATGATACCCATACTTATCACAATTCAATGCAATAATATTAGTATCAACTTCCATAATGTCTAACTTATCTTTGTAATCAGTTGCACCAAGCAATTCTCTATAACGAATTGCATCATCTCTCTGTTCAAAAACATGAACAGTCTTCATCTTCTTAGTACCATCTCCTTCTGCTTCTGCTTGGACGGCATAAACTCCACCTGTAGGATTTGTTGTTAAAATAAACATTAGAGTTCTAGTGCTTCCTGATACAAAGATCTTAAGACACCCTTGACATTATCTTTACTAACTTTGAGATCTATTTCATCTATGTAGTTATCTAACAGAGTCATAGTGTCTTCGGTTTCTACAACTGAATCACCTCTCTCTAGATCAACACTAAGATCTTCAATAATCTTTAAGTCAGCAAGATTCATATCTTGAAGTTGCTTAACAGCATAATCAAATTTAGCATAATCACCTTTGTCTTCTACGATGAGTTTGACAAAGGTTCCTTTAATTTCTTTTTCACTCGGTAGTACAACTCCACCATTATAATACAACTTATGAAAAGTGTCAAAGGGATTTCTATAAAAAGTAGTTCGTAAAGTTTCTGTGTCAAAGACATGGAACCCTCTTTTTTGTGCGTAGTCATTCCAATATAATTGATATGGGTTACCTAAGTAATAAACATTTTCTACATTTGATTTAATATGATAATGTCCAGAAAATACTTTCTTAAATTTATCGAATGGAGAAACCTCCATACCATTATTCATTACGTGACCAGGATGAGCCTCAAAGCCGTTAAGCTCAAGATGGCCCATACAGACAGGAGCAGTACTTTCTGAGATGCATCTAAAGGTTCTGTCGTGGTTCTCATCACATATCCAAGGCAAAAGTAAAATGTCAAGACCACCAAAGTTACAGGTAGTAGGTTCCTCAATGACAGTGAAGTTGTCGTAACCTCCCAATAATTCTGTAGGAGCATTGATCTTTAAAGTATTTTTATAATAGATGTCATGATTACCAATCAACATGGTCATGTTACAACCCAATTCTGTAATAGGATCAAACCACATTTCCTTAGCATCATCAAGAGACTTAAAATTAATAGAACGACGTTTATCAAACGAGTCTCCTAAATTAATTATCTCCTTAATACCAGATGCTTTAATAAAAGGTATGACAATCTCACCATAGAATTTCTTATAGTGTTCTATGAAATGTTGATTGTCGTTTCTAACACCAAAGTGTTGATCTGTAATTAATAGTATCTTCATTTATACCACATAAACGTTTGATCAAATACACTCATCTTACTAGTAATATTATTCTTTTTTCTAAATCCAAGTACTGCTTGTTCAACTACATCACATCTATAATCATGTCCAGCAAATATACCACCCTCTCTTACTTTAGGATACCAAACATCAAGATCATTTTTAACCTGTTCAAATGTTAAATAAGTATCAACAAAAATAAAATCTAAAGATCCATCTTCTATTTCTTTTGCTGCAAGATTACTATCCATCTCATGAAATATAACTTTCTCTTGCATTCCTGAGAACTTCAAAAAATTATAACAAACAATTTTATTAAACTCAATTTGCTTTTCATCTAAAAAATAAGCCGAAGTCACACCATCATAAGCACCTGCAGTTTCCATAAGAAAATCTTCATATGGTTTAAATGCATCAACAGCATGTAAGGTTTTAATAGTTGGACAATTGTGTAATAGAGTCATAGTACTCTGACCCTTAGCAACACCAATCTCTGCACCTACAAGATCTTCTCCTAAGAAATTAATAGAATGTACCATACTCTGTACATCAGATAATTTACAATCAGTAAAATCATACTTATCTGATGCTGAATTAACTCCTATATTAGGATCAAACCATTTTGCACCATACACTAACGGATTGTTGTGTATATTTAATTCAAATATATCCATCATCTTTTTGTATTCATCTCAACACGATTCTTAATCTGACTATACTCAGCAGATGAATCACCATCACCTGAGAATACATGGTCGTATCCAGACTTCTCTAAAATCTTATCTTTAATATCCATCTGCCTTTTCTCTTTAGCAATACGTCTTAAGAATGCATAGTATACTATCTGTGTAAAATATGCAAATGGATTTCTACTCTTAGCAGGATCAAAATTATCTATGTACTGTATACAATTCTCTATACCATCACAAACCATATCATCTTTATACATGTAGTTGATGAAGTTAGGTCTATAAGATAAGTGTGTTGCTATCTTTAAAAAACATCCACCGATATAATTGTTAACACGAGGTTTTGGATCACCATTCTTCTCAGCAAGATCAACCTGTTCCTTGTACTTTACAATGGCAGCAAGGAATTCTTGGTTATCTACATAATGCTGTTTCTTCTGTTTAACCTTTTTCATATGGTGTTTCCTATTCAACTTATTATATCAGGGCTTGACAAACTTGTCAATCGGCATTAGGATAACACTGCAAGGGTTCAAGGGTTACTAGTATCTTGTTTATATATTTTCTCAAATAGATCTCTAGCATGATCTATTTTTCCTATAAAACCTAAGTTTTTATTTAATCCCAATCGTCTGCGTTTTTTCCTTTCCTCGTTCGCATCGTCGCCAAGTATGTATGCTTCATACATCAAGACAATATCTTTTTTCATTGTAGCAATAGTTATAATATCCTTTTCACGTATAATAAAAAATTCTTCATCAGACATCTGTTGCCAAGGAGCAAATCCTATTCCTCTGGCAACTTTGTTTTCATCAATTTCTTTGTTAATAACTTGACATGCAACTGGATCTTGTATAAACACTAGACTTTCATTAGTGCCTTCTTCCTTAGTGAGCACTGCTCTACCAAGAATTTCTTCACCATTCATGAGTTTAAAAACTCCATAAAATTCTTCGTCGTGTTTTGCGTAGTTAATCATTTTTGATTTTGACATCTATGATTTCATAATTAAATTCTTCTTCATTATAAATTTTGAGTCTCTCTGTTAAATGATTCAATGTATAATTGTTTCCTTTATCAGTAGAGATATCATCTGCAATATCATATAATGTTGCTTCTACTTTGTCTCTGCTTTTTCTGAGAACCCTTCCAATGGATTGGAGATTTCTAATTCTGGACTTGGAGGGACTGGCGAAGATGAGGTTGTGCAACCTCCTAATGTTAATCCCAGTACTGAAAGTGCCATAACTGGCAACAATAATCGAGTTAGTTTCATTCTCTGTTAATTTTCGTATTTGTTCTCGATCTTCAACGTCCACACCACCATAGACAAAGTGAACAGGTCGATCTGTACTATTATTTAGCAGTTCATATAGAGGCATTCCGTGACGTTCTACATAGTTAAAGAGTACTAAGGTGTTACCTTGCAATGCGTTTGCAAGTTTACATATGAATTTATTTCTATGATTATGTTCACATAGATATGTCATTTCATCTTGATAACCTTCAAAGATTTGTTCTTCATGCTTAAGCAATAAGATCTTTACTTTGAGTTTAGCAACATGACCTTTCTTCATTAATTCATGGGTTTTGGTAACCTTGGAGCAACGACCAAACACACCCTCAAGAATTAATTGATTACACTCTGCTCCATCTAACGTACCAGTAAAACCATATCGGTACTTGCATCCATGCAACTTAGACATTATTCTGGTCAGAGATTTGGCTTTGAAAAGGTGAGCCTCGTCACCTATCACAACATCGAACCGAGAAAAAAACTTACGAGGTTCCTTGTAGATAGATTGCCAAGTGGAAATTACCACATCATGATCAGTGTATTTTTCTTCCCCCGCATATATTTTGTGGCAGTGTTTGGATGCCATCCAACCATATTCTTCAAAGTCTTTATACATCTGCTCCACCAAAGAAGTAGTTGGGACAATGATTAGAACATTTCTTTTAACATTTACATGAAAACGAACCAATGAATAAATCATTAAGGATTTCCCGCTTGCAGTTGGGGACAATAGGAGCCGTCTGTTGTATCGTAGGCATTCGTATATTGCTCGGTATTGGTAGTCCCTTACCTTCAGAGACAGAGGTAGAGCTAAAGCCTTTACAAATCCAACAACAGCCTGAGGAGTTATTAGATGATTTAATTCCTTTGGATGTCCAAAATATTCAGATTCCAAATACGAATACTGATACCCTCGGTCCTTTGCCCAGTCAGTTAGATAATCTATTAAACCGCAATAAATCTCTCCAGTAGCAGGTGAGAATAACCGAACCTTACCATCCCAACCTTTATATCTTCTTTGCCTCTGCATATATTTTGCAGACTCAACCTCAAAGGTAAAGAACTCTGAGAGTTCCATATTGATATGAGGTTCAGCTTCAACTTTTAAATAGACTTCGTTCTTCTTACGTATAAGGAGGTCCATAAAACCATGCCACAATAGATTTTCTTAATCCATGAGTGACAGGACGGACTCTATGCCATTGATCACCCTGAAAAAATAAAGCAGATCCCTTTTTAGGTTTAAAAGTTTTATACCTAGGATCTGTCCCTGGTTTATATATCTCCAAATCCAACTCCCCTCCTGAGTAGTCATCATTTAAAAGAAGGGACATACTAACCTTTCTAACTGCACCAGAATTCTGTCCACCATGTTGGTCTACATGCCAATCATAGTATTGATCTGTTGTATATACTCCAAATTGTACTGGTTCAACACCTACTACATTAAGTCTCCATCCTGCAGCAACATTCATTATCTGTGCCATTCTTAATAGCATAGAATTTAATTCATTATCTTTAATCCATGCTACTTTGGATTTTCTAGTTTGATTTTTAGATTCTTGTAGTTCACCTTCATTCCATTTTAAATCAGTATTAGATATAGCCTTTCTAACAATATCCATTGACTGAGGTGAAAACTCTACTTCCTTAAATGGTTCACCGTACTTCATAATTATACCACCCAGTTAAAATGTATTTCTTCTCAGTATTACTGACTTGACCTCTATGCATATGAGTCCATCCAGCAGGCCAAAGAGCAATGCTTCCTGTTCTTGCTTTAGTTGTATACTCATACTGAGGAAAGTGTGTACCACCACCATCATGAACATCATTTAGATATATCATCCATGCAATAACTCTATTGGATTGACCAATATTCATAGGACCATGTTCACAATGAATACCATTATAAACTTCTCCTGGTTCATACTTACTCATCTGAAAGAAATCATCTAGTTTCCAAGATGCAAGTTCATTTAACAATGGATTGATTTCTTTATACTCTCTTGTTATATTATTAATATATGGAATTAATTCTTTAACTACATCGATATAATTATAATTAAAATTTAATGATATTTCAGTATCATCTAAATGCTCAGGATATACACCATCTCCAGATTGACCCTTAACATGATACTGAGGATTAGCATCAAAAAAATCTATGAATCCTTTACATAGATCTTCTGATATAAAATTTTCTTTCAATAACAAAAAAGGAGGTGTCATTACATACCAGCTTTAAATTTCTCCCAATCAATAGCATTCTTGATTTGATAATTACGATTACTTAACTGACGTAATATACTATCAAGAAAAATGAGTAGTTGTTCTATGTAGTCTATCTTTAATTGTAGTTTAATTACATCATCATCTGCAGAAATAAACATCTCTACTTCTTTCTTATCAGTCAACTTAAGATCGAATGGAGTATCTTTATATACATTTGCTGGTGCTTTTCCTTTATAATATATCCACTTCTCTTTAATAAGTCTTCTCATATCAGATTCCTTCTCTCTTTTCATTAGAGAGAAGGTGTTATGATATTCCATATACCTCTGATGGAGTTGAGGAATAATTATAGACGCATTACCATATTCATCAGTATCAATCTGACAATCTTTTTGCCACATTTCCTGCAGCTGTTCAATGTTCATTATATACCTTGATCTTTAGTCTTTTCAAAAAATTCTTTTAAACTTGACTTTACATTAGGAGGTTCGGGATCTTTATACCCCTTCATCTTTTTCCATTTGTTGTGCAATGCACCCATCATCCAAGACTGGGAAAGACTTGTAGGTCCATTCTCAAGCAGATCTAACTCGTACTTGCTGGAGGTGTACGCTTTGTACTCCTCTCTCCAATTGGAATCATCATAAGGTTTGTTAGTCATCTTTCATAAGTGAAGGTCTTGTTTTTAACTTTAGTATCATTCTCTCCTGTTCTTCCAGGTTTCATTGTACCTGCTTTAACTCTTTTATCTTTACCCAATCCTCCTTTTCTTGTTGCACTAAGGGTTCCAGTCTTTTTGGTTTGATGTAGAACAGCATCCTGTCCATACTTCTTACCTAAAGCTTTGACAGCTTTCTTGAATTTTCTTTTACCCTTTTTGCCAGAGGTGACAACATGACTTCTCTCTTTAACCTTTGTGGTCTTTCCAGTCTTCTTGTCTTTTTCATCCCACCTTCCTTGTACCTTAGTAGCACCAGGAAGACCTTTGCCACGTATATCCTTATCTAGTTGCTTAGCCCTTGCTTTATTTTCTTTCTTGGACTTGTCACCTCTAGATCCTGAGAGGATAGCCATGCCTCCCTTGTCAGATTTACTTTTAATTCGGCTTAGACTTGACTCCTCTACTGGAGTACATTCTAGCATAAATTCTTGATATGTCTTCATTGCTTGTGACAGTTTAATTACTGATTTCTAGGATAGGATTTTTTCCTTGATGTTGAGTTTGGATCCCTAACTTCATACAAGGTATATTGGAACGTTGCTGTTGCTGTAAAGTATTCATTATCCCCCATTGTAACATCAAAATCTAATGTTGACAAACTTGTTGGAAATAGATCTTTAAATACAACATCAAAGTTAGCAATATTATTATTGTTTAGTACTTGTATTGTAGCATCAGAGAATCTAGGATCTTCAGATGGAGTATTCATTTGCCATTTGTTAATCCATTCTCTTCTTTCTTTTAGTTCTTGTGGTAAACCAAGTGCTCTCATCCAATTATGAATTTCAAGATAATTTTTTAGATCTTCATCAACAAGAAATTCAATATTTAGATCTTCATATCTCATATTACCTTCAATAGGAATTGGAACCAAACCTCTTGTAGGTATTTGAACATCACCTAAAGTCATTGTAGGAATCGATGCCTTCTGACAAAGGAACGAAACATTTCTTGCCTTATCCAAGAGGAAAAGAAAACCAATTGGAGAAAGGAGATTCTTATTAGTCAGTTGGTCTTGATACCAGTTAGCCATCAGGGTTCAATACTTAACAATAGTATTTAGCTTTGATATATAGTAACTCTAGGGGATGGAGTCGAACCACCAAGACTAAAAGTCAACACGGAAACAGCGTGTCGCGTTTACCAGTTTCGCCACCCTAGATTGAGGCACTATGAAAGTGCCGAGATTATACGAGTCATACCAATGCCTCCACCTGATCTTGGGAAGAAATCAAAGGAGAGGAAGTCTTCAAGTTCTTTCTCTACTCTACTTCTACCAAACAGATCTATAATCAGTTGAGCATATTGTCCATCTGATATAGTGTAAAAGGTATTACGCATTTGCTCTTTGTCGGTACTGCGTTCTGCAGAACCTATTGTCTCCATCCCATTGAGAATAACATCAATCTTTTTACTTGTACCATCATCATTACGTGCCATGTTCCAGAATGGTGATGTCCACTCAGGGAAGTCAGTAATCATTCCACGACCAATAGATTCTTCATGGTCATGATCAAGTTCTTTAGTGTTAAATTGATTAGCCCAATCATCATATTTCTTTATTTTATTTTGTTCGTCTAATGGTAAACCCAACCAACGACACAAATCAATCTCCATATCTTTAAGTTCATCAACACCACCCTTCATCTCGAACTCAAACATGGGGAAGATAGTTTCATGTCTACCTGCTACAGGATTGGGTTCTGCTCTATATGATGTAGAGACACAGAAAAACCCCTCTGCTTTGGGGTTAGAAAGTAATTCGTATTCAAGCCACATTTGACCTGTCTGAGGTAGTGGCCAAATATTACCACCATAATTATAAGTTGCTACTGTCTCTGGATCTTCACAGGCAGCTAGTATACTCAGTCTGTTCTGAGTGTGAACCTCAAGAAAACCTTTAGACAAAAAAAATGACCTTAATAGGTCAACTGCTTCGCTATATTTTCTTGGGTCAATCAAACTTGTCATTATTTTTTTGCAAAACTAATTTATTTATACAAATAAAAAAAGGGGGTCCACGATGACCCCCACTTACTTCTTTACATTGTTGTCTGTTATGCATATCCTTTCCTGATTGTGTTTACGTTATAAGAACCTCCTTACAGATTCGTTTACAGGATGCAGAATCATCTATGCATTCGATTAAACAGGAATAGTAGTCATTAATTCGATCTTCTTCTTCAGAAACTATATCGGAAAAGGTCCAATCACTTAATTGGCTACGTGAAACTAAATTATGCATTATAGATTCTCCATGCACGACTAAAGTTTACTATGTGAACATTCATAATAAAGATTTGGGTTCATCTTGTTCTCCAATTCTACCATTATTTATGCAAATTATGTCTGTATTTGCTGATACATTTTACAAAAATATATGCCTACGAGTTTATACCTAGACATAAAAAAAGGACTCCGAAGAGTCCTTTTGAAATATGTAATCCGAATTACATGAGGTTTGCAACTTGTACACGTCTGTAGTACTTGTTAGCATTAGCTGTAAGAGCACCAGAACCTTGGGTAAGACCACCTGAGAATGGGTTTGAAACCATGCCGTAACGAGTCTTGAAGCCAATTTTTGGTTGGAAGGTGTCAGGATTAATTGCTCTGACCTGCTGTAGAGGTACATAAGGGCAGTAGAACAATCCAGCGTCATAAGGTGAAGTACCTTTGTATCCAGCAACGTAGAAGTGCTTATCAGCAACGTTAGCAGAATATGGGTCAACGTAAACCTTGATGCGTCCGTTAAGAGTACCAACAAGAGTTGAAGATGTATCGTCTACACCAGTCAATGCGTTGTTACCATTAAGAGCAGGAGCGTAATCAAGAACGCCAGCCATACCTAGGGCAGATGCAACGTCTGCAGAGCAGATGATGATGTTGCCCTTCCCGCGACGAGTTTGCTGACCGATAGCGTTAGCATCTCGCTCGATCTGGAACAGAAGTCCTTTGAACTTCTCAACAGACCATCTACCATTGGAGTCTACGTCTAAGTCGAAGATACCAGCAGTTGATGTATTGTTTTGAGCACCAGCAACAGCGTTTGTGTAGATAGTTCTAACAACTTCTCTGTTGATTTCAGCAAGGATCTCAGTTGAGAGAATGTTGCTTAATTCTTGCTCGGCATCAAGACCATGAATTGCTTTCAAGTCTTGAGCTAGTTCGATTGAGTACTCAGCTTTCAAAGCACGTGACTTCGCAGTAACTGTTACTTTCTCAATCGCGAAGCCCATTTCTCTGAATGCTGTTCCAGCAGCAGAGTCATCAAGAGCTTCAGCAGTAGCTGTTGCCATTCCAGTAGCATCACCAGTTACTTCATATGTTCCAGCAGGGGAATCATTAAGAAGACCTGGGTTAGCACCTTCAGCATCGTTGATTGCAGAAGATGAAGCAGTAGGATCGTAACCTGTAAGACGATTGTCTGCACCACCAGAGAAACCAGCGTTAGGCTCGTTAAATAGTGCCTCTCTGTAATCGGAGGAAGCAGGTGATCTTTCTACACCATACTGAGTTCTCATTGCAAAGATAAGTCCAGTAGGACCAGTCATTGGCTGAACGCCAGCGATATCATATGCAATTAGTTGTGGCATTGAACGTCTAATAAGACTGATCAATACAGGGTCGAAACCAGCAACAGGACCTGTGGCAGTAGCACCGCTACCAAATCCACCTGTACCAGCTGTTTGTAAATCCTCTGTTAGGATTTGTCCCTCTTCTTTAAGAGCGACTTCTTGGTTCTCTAGAAGTTGAGCTACAACACCTTTCTTATAAGTATCCTCGATCTCTGGGAGAGCATCGTGATTAAGAACGGGAGCCCACTTTTCTTGAAGTTGTTTAATGGTTGACATTAATTTTTTCCTTTAAAGTGTTTATTAAATTATTTGGACCAACGAGCAATCTGATCTACGTACTTCGACATAGTGCCACTCGTAGTATCTTCTACCAATGGAGCAGAACTTTCTTCTGTGGGTTCAACTGCAGCTGCAGTTTCGGCCTTCTTAGTAAAGTAACTCTCTTTGATAGTTTCGACTTTCTTGCGATAGTCTTCTTCAGTTTCAAACTCAACCCCCTCAGCTAAAGATGCAAGCTTCTCCTTTTGGGTTTCAGCAAGTCCTGTAGCACATTCGTTCACGATTTCCATTTTAACAAACTCTCCAATTCTCTTATTCAATGAGACATTAGAGTCGATCTGTTCGTTGAGCTTTGTTTCCATATCATTTAACTCTTCAGCCATGCCATCTAGCAGGTTGAATTTCTCTTCTGGAACCGTAAAGTTATGTTCCACAAAGAGATTCTTGATGCCGTTAAAGAATGACTCTGCCATCTCAGTCTTAATGCCATGCTCTACAGCGAGTTGATTTTCGTTCATCCACTGCTCAGCTGCATAAGACAAGTAGTCATCTACTTTCTCAGCTAATTCTGTTTTGACCTTTTCGACCTCTTCTGTAAGAGTGCCTTCAAAGGCTTCTTGCAACGCTTTAACTTCGTCGTTAACTTTAGCAGTCACTGCTGCCTCAAATATTGTTGCTGCTTTTACTCGGAACTCTTCTGTGAGTTCTTCACCAGCGACAAGAGCGTCAACATCTTCAGTAAAGTCGTACTTGGTTTCAGGCTCTTCTTTGATTTCTTCGCCATCTTTAACCTCTACGTCGTCGAAGATTTTTTTAGATAGACCTGCGGAAACATTACCTGTTCCAGCGTCTGAGGGTTTTGTCTTTAAAGACTTATCTTTTTCTACTGATGTTGAACCAGCAGCGGCTGCGCCAAGATTTTCCGTTCCTTCTGGGTTTCCTTTACTATCGTTTCCACCGATAGCATCGAATTTACCTTGGGAAGTATCTATCTTTTCTCCTGGTACTGCGCCCTTCTTTATGGCTGCAACACCAGTAGCTGCGTCTTCGCTCACTTGTTCCATGTTATCAAGCTCTTTATTAGAGGTGTCTGACATTTGCTATAACTCCGATATGCATTGCGTTATCTTTATTTATTTATAAATTATAAACTTCTTAAAAACTTGTCGAACGCGGAAACCTTACGTTCTTGTATGTTTATAAGAGTTGCTTGGTCAATTTCTTGCTTTATTTCAGCAACAGCAGACTCTTTAAGTATGCCATTTGCCCAAACCCATTCCTTACCTTCCATAATTCCATCAACAAAAGCATCGGGTGCTGATGGATCTGCTACTATATCAGCAGCAGTTGCAAGCATAAAGTCGTCTTGAACTACATTCACTCCTTCAACTTTTGAAAGAGAACCCATACCTCTAGAAGAAACTCCTAAAGATACACCTTCATCCAATAGGTTCTTGGCGATGTTCCCCATAGGTGTATCAAGAATCTTTGCTCTTCCGATAAAGTTATTACCTTCAGCTTTCAAAGATAAGATCTTATGAGATACACGATCTAAATTAATAGATGGTCCTTCTGGGTGACCAAGTTCACCAAGAGCACGTCCTTTTTGAACGCTACTCTCATTATATTTACCAACCTCACGCTCAAGAGTTTTGAATGGATACTTACGACCATTCTTATTCTCGATCTCTGCTTGAAGGAAAACACCTTCAATAAAGTGATTCTTTTTGCCTTCCTTTTCCTCAGCAAAGAATTTTACTTGAGTTATTTCTTCAGCTATCAGTCTCATCTTCTGGTTCCTCGGTTGGTTCTTCTACGGATGCAGTAGGTTGTTCTACATCTGGGACTTCATCTGCGAGTTCATCTGCAGGTGGATCTTCAGGTTTGCGACCTTGAACGTCAACGTCTTGTGGACCTTCCGTACCATCAGTCACTTTATCTGCTACTTCATCTGCTGAAGCTTGAGCAGTGTCATCAAGATCAAATCCCATTGACTTAGCAAATTCTGCTTTCTGTTTTTGAATAGCATCATAAGCTGCAGCTGATAAAGCATCATTTGTGCTATCTAAAGCAGCTGCTTTATCATCTCCAAAGATTTGATTTACAATAGTTTGTGCAATTTCGCTTGGCATAATATACTCCCATTATATGTATTTAGTAAATTAAAGTTCTCCTCGTTTCTGGTCTGCGGAATTAATTACGGACTTTGGGTCAGGAGCAGCACCTCCTTCTGCTGGTACACCACCTTCTTCCATGCCTTCTTGACCAGGCAACATACCCAATTCTGCCATCTGAACATCAGCAGGATCCATAATAGTTCCGTCTGCAATTTCTTGTTCGATCTGCTTATCGATCTCAATGATCTCAGCATCAGTCTGCTTAAGAACTTGTCTACGGATATACTCAGCAGAGAAGTACTTACCTACGTAAGGATCAAGTTGATTAACTTCATTGATTCTTTCGTTACGGATTTCAATCTCTTTGAGTTCAGTGAAATAGTTATCAGCAATATAATCAAACTGAATATGCTCTTTCATCTCTTCCCATTCTTCAATAGAAATGACACCCTTTAGAATTAATTGTGTCTTAAGAAGATCAATGAATAATTCAGAAAAACGTTTGCGTAATCTTGCAACAAACTTCTGGAACTTAACTTCGTCACGTGTGATTTCAGCCGCACGTCCTATGTTAAATGTAGTTTCTGTTTCTAACCTAGAGTTAGGAACATTTAATGACTTGTATAACTTCTTCTGGAAGTACTTGACATCCTCAAGTTCTCCAAGATTTTGTCCACCTGGGAGCGTAGAGATTTCAGTTCCTCTACCGCCTTCCCTTCTTGGTAGCCAGAAGTCCTCAAGCATCG
>VTLG01012471.1_pt1 | contig 15569 bp, 22 predicted proteins | sample 4694571 | NCBI WGS metagenome assembly VTLG01 (sample SAMN12604809, study PRJNA352737) | marine metagenome | biome: ENVO:00000447; feature: ENVO:00000209|ENVO:00000569|ENVO:01000036; material: ENVO:00002151; isolation source: viral sequences binned using virsorter ...
CAGTATTATAATCTGCTGTGGTATTATTAGCTAAAGCTTGAGTTCCTAAACCTGTATTTTCAGAACCTGTCGTATTGTCTGATAAAGAACCATATCCCATAGCTACGTTGTTGTCTGCTGTGGTGTTTGCGTCTAGTGACGCATAACCGACAGCTACATTTGCAGTACCTGTACTATTTGCTCCTAAAGCAAAAGAGCCAACAGCAGTATTAGCATCAGCAGTTGTGTTTGCATCAAGAGCAGCATTACCGACAGCTACATTATTAGCACCAGTTGTGTTTACAAGTAAAGTTGCATTACCAACAGCAGTATTATTTCCTCCTGTGGTATTAGCACTTAAAGAGGTTTTACCTACGGCTGTGTTATCACTTCCTGTTGTGTTTGCATCAAGAGAAAATGCTCCGACTGCTGTGTTATCTGACCCTGTAGTGTTTATTAAGAAAGCAGACGACCCAATAGCTGTATTATCGCCCCCTGTTGTCGTTGCTCCACCAGCATTGTCTCCAATAAAAGTATTGTCTGAGCCTGTTGTTAAGGCATCCCCTGCTGAATCACCGACAGCTACGTTATCCGTTGCTGTGGTTATTCCTGTCCCTAGTGCTCCATTTCCTAATCCTACGTTGCCAGCACCAGAAGTCATAGCTAGTACGTCTGTTACTGCTGCACCTGATCCTGCTCCGTCAGTAACGATCATTTTAATACTTCCATTAGGAATAACTACGTTTGAGCCTGTTCCTTGTGAAATAGTTACTGTATCTCCTGCTGAGTTTTTAATAACCCAACATTTATTAACTGTGTTAGGTGCTAAAGTTACAGTACAGGCTTGTGATAAAGAACCTGTAAGCGTAAGTGCCATTGCTCTAGCTGCATCGCTTGCTCCGTCAGCCATAGTAATAGTTCCAGTAGAGGCATCAGAAAGTGCCTCAGAACCGCTACCAAAAGCTTCTGCAATTAATTCTAAGTTTGTATTTGTTGTTGTACCCCAAGTTCCACTACCATCTCCAGTAGCCATCTCGTTGAGTCTTAGGTCATTAACGTATGTACTTGCCATATTATTTCCTCAAAAATTATAACATTTTATGCTGCAATATCTTCCCAATTTGGTGTTTGTGAGTCAGATACCTCGCTATAGTTTGGTGTTTGTGAAGTTGATACTTCTGTATAAGTTGTTGTTTGTCCAGGAACTACATTTCCCCAGACTAATAAATTTTCTAATTGTCCTGTTCCTTCTAATCCTGTTACTGAAATACTTACAGATATAATAGCGTTTACATTACCAATCTGTCCTGTTCCAGCTAGTCCTGTTATAGATACAATATTTTGTGTTTGTATTACTAAAGAACTAATTGCTCCTGTTCCAGCAACTGTTGTTGGATAAACATTTGCATCACAAGTAACTGTTTCATCGCCTTGTGCAACAGTAGATGCTGTACCGCTAACGCCAACAAGAGCTACACCATTTGCAACAACTGTTCCTATTGCAGTAGTACCAGCTACTCCTGTTTCGCTGACATTAGCATCACCGCTAACTGATTCACTTCCTAATGCACTGGTTCCTGCTAATCCTGTAACAGATATATTTGCAATACCTGTAGCAGTTAAACTACTTACTGCTCCTGTGCCAGCTAAACCTGTTTCACTGACATTTGCATCCGCAGAGATGCTTAATGATCCTAGTCCGCTTGTTCCAGCTAATCCTGTTTCTGTAACATTAGCAACACCAGTTACAGTTAAACTTCCAATACTGCCTGTAGCTGCAATTCCTGTTTCTGCAACATTAGCGTCACAACTAACAGTTTCTGTTCCTAAAGCAGTAGTTCCCGCAAGCCCCGTAAGGCTTACAGTCATATTATGCGGCTGACCCCATGCGCCAGAACCCCATGTGGAACGACCCCAACCGACAGCCATTAGCTATTTTTACGCTATTCTAATAACAGCGTTTGAAGCATCTGCGGTTGGAAAAGATATTGTAAAACTACCTGCTGTGCTTGTTTTATCACCGCCAAAATCAAAAACAGCTACCGCTGGATCGCCTGATGCTGTGTCGTTGTAAATCATACAACCTCGCGCAGTAATTGTGGCTGTTCCGAAAGTCAAATCTGAAAAATCAGTGTACGCAGTAGTTCCAGAGGTAGTTGGATTAACATTAGTTAATGCAGCCCCACCTGCCGTGTAGTTTGTTCCTGATGCTTCTTGGTTTGTACTATACGCTGTAGTTGCTGCCGTCATAGTTGCAGAACTTGTGTATAAAGCCAGCTTAAAAGAGTTACCTCCCGAAGCTTTAAAATTATGTACTCCCTGGAGCAGTTCACTCTTGAAAGAAGTACACATTGCTTGTGTAATTGCCATTATAGTCTCCTTATTATATTTGCTAGGTCTTTATGACCTTGTTTTTCTAATTCATTACATACTGTGCAAATGTGGTTTTTTATTCCTTCACTTACATAGAATTGAATGATCCATTTACATTTATCTCTAAATGCGTGAGCTTGTGCCTTTACCATAGGATCAGCATCTTCACTTATAGAGATTAATTTATTTGTAGCCATTTCAGCTAATTCTTCTACAGTATGACCTCTATTATGAGTTGTTGTAACTCCTAGATCACCTATTGATAATTCAAATTTGTCTGTTTCCATTAATATTTATCTGGTTCAACTGGTTCTAAATCTTTTCTTCCTATTATACCTACTGGTTGTAATTTTCCGACACTTTTCATATCGCTCCACTTACATACTTTTATTAAACCATCTTCATCTTGAAATGTAACTTTTGGATTTTTTAATCTATGATAGCCATAAAGTTTATCTTTAGTTTCTACATCTGTATCTAAAAGAGTTGATCTTGGTGCAATTCCTATATTAATTCCTTTATCAATACATTTTGCTAACCAAAACTCAACACATCCCCTTCCTGACTCAGCAAAGTGCATATTAGTTTTATAAGTAAAATCAACTCCAAAAACAGATATTTGTGAAACTTCGTTCCAAAAAGCATAAGCTATTGCGTAAGCTACTGTATTATTTAGATAAGCTGTACCTGAATAACTCACTATTTCTTCTAATGGGTATTCAATTACAGCTGGCACTCTTTCGTCTAATTCGCACGAATATATTGGATAATCGGCTAAAGGAAGCCTTTTTCGCATCATTTTAGTCATTGTCCCAGCATCTTCTGTATCTAAGAAACGACTCATTGGGTCTAATATAAAAGCTCTATCTATTCTAGGCAGAACTCCTATCATTGCATTTACAGCCCATATTTCATCAAATTCTAAACTATGTGTTTGAGATAGATGAAAATCTAACTGACTTTGACCCATAGCAACTATTGCAACATTTTTGCCTTTTGCATTTTTTATTGGGGTATCATCAGACATTTAATCTTCTTTGACCACTCCTATAAGCATCTTTTCTATTGTAACCATCTGATTCTAATGTTAAACGCTGTAATGCTTCTTTAAATGTTTTTTCATAATTAGCAAGAATATCCTGCTCACCTTTCATAAAAGTATAAGCCTCGACCAAACTTGCATACAAAAGAGCTTCGGTAGCATTTGTTCCTAACCATGAAGTGCCATCTGATGATGCTGTAATAGATTGAGGTATATAAAAATAGTGTATTTCTACTGTATATCCAGAATTAGGAGTTGGTCCAACAAGAAAAGTATCATCGTCAAATTGTGCATAATATTTAGGTAAACCTGTTGTTGCCGATGCTGGATAAGCCTCTCGTATAAAATTTACATCTTTATTGATTAAATAATTGTAATTGCTGTCGCTATCTAATACAGCTAATGAATAAGGATATAAATAATCAGTAGGAGCTGCTAAATAAGAGTTTCCATTAGTAAATGTTCCAGTTTGATTCTTCCTAAAATTAGGAAGCTCAACTGATTTTATTATTCTATTCTCTGCTTGTACGATTATATTTGTTAAATTAGAAACAAAAGATGTTTCAGTATTTTCAGTATAATCTTGTATAGCTGATTTTAATGTTGTAAACGTCCAAGCCATATTATGATGTACTCACTGTTAATTTGCCGATTTTACCTTCCATTTTAAGACCCATAGTGCTTGATCCAAATTTTACATCGCCACCACCTATTGGGTCCCATGCAAAATATCTTGTTGAATCTGCTTTTCCTCTGTCTGTTCTTGGGTCATATAAAGACTGTGGATCGACAATATTTAATTCACCTAGTTTAAGTTGTGGTTGATCTTCATCAAAACACTCTTTACAAACTCTTAAACCATTCCTTTTGCTATCTTCTATTTGATAGCGTAATTCATTTAATTTATAAGTAAAACCACATCTATCGCAGTCCCCTAAAGCTCTTGAAGCTCTTGCGTAAGCCATAATTAATAACTGTTATAAGATAAATCTGGAACAAATTTAACTGCTGCTCTTTCTCTGTCAGCATCACTTACTTCATTCCATAATTCATCGTATCTTTGTTTTATCATAGGAACTCTGTTTAAGGCTTCTGGGTTTTTACAAGCAATATTATAAGCCAAAGCATAAGTAAGTGCAGGCAAATACCTAGCTGGTACATCTGCATTGTTACTTGCTGGATCACCAACATCTTCAATTCGTTGTATATAGTCATAAACTAATGTATATGTCTCTGAACTATCTGGAGTGGACCACAAAACTATATTTGTTGTAGATGCTCCTTTATCAACATAAAACTGTGTTGGCTTTGATTGGCTGAGTTTTGTTGCTTGATGATTATATTCTGTCCTAGAAATTCTATTTATTCTTTGATCGAATTGTTTATCTGTATCACCTGCATCTGTTCTGATAAAAGCATCAACAATATCTAAAGCTGAACTAGGCAAAGCATAAGTATTTGTGCCTGCTGTTAAAGTTTGCGTATTTGCCTCTATTGACCATAGATTAGTTCCCTTGTTTTGCCATTCAAGAAAAACAAGATTTAAAGCTCTCTTAGCTCCTCTGTAATCATATCCAGAGCGCATTTCCATACCACAAAGATCATAGGCTTCTTCTAATATATCGCCTATGTCTAAGTTAAATGTTGTAGTTCCGCTTGTTGCCATAATTTACCTTTTTTTTGCAGTTTTTGCTGCTTGTTTAAAAGCTTTGTTTGTAGGCGCTCCTTCTGAACCAGGTTTTCTCATACGTTCTCCTGAGCCACTTTTTATCCTTCTTCTTTTAGCGTGTATATTTGCGTATAATCCTTTTTTTGCCATTACCATTTTTCCTTATTTGCCCAATAAGCTGCTGACATTTTACCTTTCTTTATATTCTTACCATGTCTAGCTTTAAAAGATTTGCGTCTAGCTTTTTGTTTTTTAGATTCACCTTTTTTTGGTTTACCTGCTGTCTTAACACCTTGTTGACCAAAACGTATAGTTTTTACTTTGTCGCCTTCTTTGGCAACTACAATATGTGATTTTTTTGGATGATTAGGTGTTCGTTTTGGTTTATTGTAACCACTAACACCAGCTCTTTTTAGACGAGAATCTTTAGTTGCTCTCGACATATAAACTCCATAAAAATTTCACTTCTATATCTTCAAAACCGCAAGTATAACCAAATCCATTCATTTCTTTTTACCTGCTTTATTTAAAGCTATAGCTACTGCCTGTTTATTTGGTCTGCCTTCTTTAACCAGCTTAGATATATTATCGCTAATTATTTTTTTACTGCGTCCCTTTTTTAAAGGCATAAACTATTTGCTTTCTTTTCTTTTTGAATCAGCAGTCATTCCACCGCCAAACATTTTTTTAACATAGGTTTTATAAGACTTAGCTTCTTTACCTACTTCTGTTCCACCGCCACCCATGTATAAACGACCACCTTTACGATAGTCTTTACTCATTGGTGCAGTAAGATTTTTCTTTTTTAATCCCATATTTTTTGTGGGCATAGTTATCTCCTAAATGAATAAATATAATACCCTGAGCTATCAAGGTATTATAAATATATTGCGTTAAAAATTATTTCTTTTTAACAGTTTTCTTTTTTGCTGGTGATTTTTTCTTTTTCGCTGGTGCTTTTTTAGCTTTTTTCTTTGTTGGAGCTTTACCGCCAACATAAGCTTCATTAACATCAGGTGTTGAAGGATCATCGGCTACATAATGCCCTTTAGCATTTTTAGCCCTTTCTCCGTTCATCTCAGCACATTTACGTTCTGCATCTTCTAAATCAGGGTCTGGACCAAAAATTGGTCTAAATATCCCATCATCATCTAATTTAAGAACCATGTACTGAGCAGGAAACTCACCAGTTTCAGAAATGACATAATCTTTATTTTTGTTTGCCATTATTTACTCCTGTTAATCAGAATATACTTTAACCATCTCTAAAACGATGGAATAAGTATCTCCCGAAGAATGACCTTTAGTAGTAAAAAGAATATCTCCTGTTTTACCACTACCTGCATTATTTGGAATACCGCCAAAATCGTCAAAATCCATGTGTCCATTACTACTTTCAGCTAGTTCCATTAAAAGAACATTGCTAGTAGCATCAAGAAACAACTGGACCGACATACCAACAATGGCATGACTAACCCGCAAAACTCTAACCTCAGAACAGGAAACACCTGCTGCGTTAGATGCTAAAGCAGAAACATCTACTTTAGCTACTGCGGATTCGCCAGTGCCATCGCTGACATTGGTAAACTTCATAATACAGTTTCTTTCGCCATCTTGAATGGTTTGTGAAGTTACTGCATCAGCCATTACTTACCCCCTTACTCGAATGGAGTAGCTAGTGTACCATCACCATGAAGCATAGCTTCACAATGCCATACTGCTGCCGAAGTTGCTTTTAAGCGGATAATTCCACCGACTAACCAACCTTGAGCTGCTGACCCTAAATCAATAGTATCATCATCACTAGCATCAGGAATAAAAGTATTTGTGTCGCCAGCAGTTGCTGGGTCAAATATCTGAGCAAAACCAGAGAATAAATCACTAGCGTTGTCAGTATTAATTTGTCCTGCTCCTGTAAAGGTTGTGCCTACTATAAATGTATAGTTAAGCCCTGCTGCTGCTGTAGGTAGTGTTACTACAATTCCTGCTGCTCTGTTTAATGTGTAAACTTTACCTGAGTCTGTTGACTCAACGCTGTGCGTAGCACTTGTAATACTTTCTATATTAGAATAAGCAGAAAGATACCCTGTTGTAGTAATATTACCACTTGTATCTATATCTAAATTAGTTGTTATAGCCCCTGTAGTAGAGTTCTTGCTGATTTGTTCAAATCCGCCTTCTGATCTAACTGGACCATTAAAAGTTGTGTTTGCCATAATTCCCTCCTAAAGAGAAAAACTCTATCATCTTGGCTAGTCTGCTAGGGCAGTTGATAGAGAAGTTAATAATATCCCTAGTTATAAAAAAAAGGAGACCCCTTTTTTAGAGGTCTCCTTAATCTACTTACGAGCTACCTGGTGAACCCCAGATACCTAGTGGATCAGATACTCCAAAGGAATATCTTTCTCTAGCTTTGTATCTAACATTTCCAGTGTCAAAGTCTCCGTCCATGTTTGTTGTCATGGGCGCTCTGACAAAATGCTTCATGCCATCAGGTACATCAGTGATGATAAAGAAAGCGTTAGTATCAGTTAAATAATGATTAACTGCATAACCTTCTGGTATCACACCATTTGTTTTGATAGCGTTTACATCATTGTCAGCGGTACCGACTCTGTAATCACTCTTTAAAAGTCTAGTAGCAACAAACTGTAAATCAGATGGTACTATTAGCTTTTTAGGTCTAGCTGCAATTTTAAGACCTCTTTCATCAGTCCACTTGCCGATTTGAATAACCGCATCCTCGAGAGATGTTTCGTTCAAATCTGCTGCTGTAGTGGGTCTGTTAGAGTTCTTACCACCGCTTACTAATGGGTGACCATCACCACCAGTTACACCATCACTAGAAGCTGTAAATAAATTTACACCATCTCCTGATTGGTAGCTGTTTGTGAATCCATTATTAAGTGGATAAGCTGCTTTAACCTGCTTTGTGTAAGCCATTGCACGACTGAGTGCTTTGGTATATCTGCCAGAAAGAGAAACATATAGATTATCTTCCATTGCTTCTTCTGTTACAGAAAATCCCATAGCAATCGTTTCGTGAGTGTAGCGAGCCACAAAAGATTCTTGTGCAGTATCATAATTGATAGCTGAACCTTCATCTTTAACTGGAGCTGCACCGAATCCAGATAACTTGAGTTCTTCCTCGAATGATCTCTCAGAGTTCTCAGTTACATAGATGTCCTCATGCTCGTTTTCATACTTAGCATATTCTTCGCCAAACAGGGCATTAAGTCCTGGGAGAAGCTGCTTAAGCTCTTGTGCTCTTGATATAGCTGCCATAATTTATCTCCCTTAACCTATACCAGTTGCGCTTAACAACTGATGACCGCCTGTTCCGAAAGCGGATTGTGAATTGAAAGTAACCAATACATCTGTGTAAGAATCACCAACAGCACTATCAGGACCATCAATAAAGTCGATGATTTTTAAAGGTAGTGTTGCAGTAGTATTTACAGTAGATATATCGACTGCGTTTTTACTTCTTCCAATATCCGTAGAACCAGCAGTTTGCACGATACCAACATTCTTACCAAGATCATCTTGGTCAGCTGCGCCATCGCATTGCATTTGCATAATTATAAACGGATCGGAAGCAACATACGCAACAATATCACTTGCAGCTGTTGAGGCTGGGAAATATTGACTAGGCGTAAATTGTTTAGTAGTTGGGTCTGTGTAAGCACATCCTAAGAAAATACCAACAGGTGTTGCTGTGCTAGTACCAGTATCTTTTTGGATAGTAGTATTAGGATTATCATCACCAAACTTTACAAAATCTCCATAAAATATAGAGGTGCCATAAGCACTTTTAATTTTGTAATGAGTTATTTTCGCATTGTATGCACAAGACACTAAAGAACCAACAGGTACTGCTCCGTGAGGAGTTGCACTTGAAGCCATAATTGTCTCCTAAAATTAAATTAATATTAAGATTCTTATTAAGAATCTTCACCAAAAGAGGTTCTCGATTTCCTTTCAAATATTTGTTTAGGCATACGAGAATCATTATCTCTTAAATAAACATTATCAACAGATTCCATTTGATTATGAGCCATTCCTGAGAAATGCTCATTTCTTGCTTCCGCAATTTCATAAGGCATCTTGCATAATAATTGACCGCCAATTTCTACATTACCCTTTTCAGCCCATTCGGATTTATGGTCCATCATTACGTTTTGGAGTTCTGGATGATCTTCCAGTTTAGCGGGTTCCCACCCTTCTCTAAATCGTCTTGATACATTAGTGTTATCAGTTTCGCCTAAAGTAGCGGTTCTGATCCATCTAAATACCCATCCTTCCTGTGGGTCAGGGTCTGGTAAATTGGTTGGATTTTCCCAACTTTGTTTTCGTTGGTCAGCATCTCTGCTATCTAAAGCCCTGGGGCTACGCTCTTGGTTTTCAGGATTATTCTCAACAGAACTTTCCTCCACTTGTTTATCAACTGTGTTATCTTGTTCTGCCATTTTAACTCTCCTTCAATAATTGATTTGCATACTGTTCTGGCGTAATTCCCAACTGCCGAGCTAAGGCAACTTGAGTTTTCGTCAGACGTATTTGCGTGGGTTTTTTGTTTCCGCTATCCCTCGATGCGGATGCAACAACTGTTTGTGGTTGTCGTTTAGGCGTTTCTTCTATATCGACCATTTCTGAGTCGGTATTAGCTTGAACACCAAAAAAGCTTGGAAATTCGTTTCGCATTGCTTTGTCAACCGCTGAGTAATACTCTTGTGGTTTAGACGCTGGATCAATGCCTTCTTTCTGTAACCTCTGATCTACATATAAAGAATATGATGTCATTTCTTTATGAACAGGCTCTGACCCCATAAACCAGGGATTTTTTTGCGCCCATTTTTCCATATCAGGGTCCAGTTTTTGTTCTGGCATACCTTGTGGTATTTGCTGTTGTGGCATACTTTGCAATATTTGACTCTGAACTTGTTGGGCTGTTGAGCCTGACTGTTGTTCAGCTAATGTTGCCTTAGAAAGAAGTTCTTGTGCTTTTGCCATTGCATCAGCATCCCCTTCCTCATACGCCTTTTTATAAGCTTCTGTAGCACTTTGCTTTGCCCATAAAGCGTTATTATGAGCTGTTTTATTTAAAACATTGCCACCTTGCTCTACCATTTGTTGTAAACGCTGGTTTTCCTGCATTATTGTTTGCAATCTGGTAGTGGCTTCTTTTGCCATTCTATCCGCAGTTTCTTTTGCTCTGCGTTCTTCGTGATACTCGTATTTTATTTGATTTATACGATCAGCAGCTCTTTGGCTATAGTCTGAAATTTCTTGGTCAACATCATCATTGTCAACTTTAGAGTCAGAATCTTTAGCTTTTTTAGGTCTGCGATCTTCTTTTGGAGTATCATCTACCACCTCTATTTCTAAATCATCAGAAGAATTAGTATTAATTTCAGTTTTTACACCAAAAAATTTATCTTCTTCCGATTGAGGGGCATCCATTATTGGTTCTTCATTTACTATTTCAGTGCTTGATTCGCTCATGCTCTTACCACTCCTGTAGGATCATCGACAACTGCTTCCACAGTGTCATCATTAATTAAACGAAACTCTTGTCCATACATTTTGATACGAGTGCCTGAATAAGCACGAAAGATAACCCAGTCTCCTTTTTTGCACCAAGCGCCTGTAGGGAATCTGTTTTTATCTTTGTAACACTCTGCTCCAAGTTTAAGAACATATCCGCATATATTGGATAATTCTTCATCTCTCACAGTAGATTCAACTTTAACAATACCACCTTCGGTCTTTTCTTCAACTAAAGGCATAGCTACAAGTATTCTCCAGCCTTTAGGTTCTGGAAGTTGACTTTTTACATCTTCTTCCACTATAGGCTTGTTTACACTTTCAGGCTTTGGTATATCTTTTAAAGCTTCTTTTTTCATATTGCACGATCTTTTAGGAGTCGAGTTTCCTATTATTCTTGGATGTGTTTTTCAACCCAATCCAACATTTCACGTTCTGCAAGGGCTACGCCCTCGATAATGCCAGCCAATTTTTGATAATCGCTGTAATCCTTACAAGCTCCTGTCGAAATATGGTCAGCGTGTTGATTCATAATATCTCTAAGCCGTTTTTTTAAAAACTCTGAAAGGGATAACCCCTCCATTTCTTTTGCTTGCTCTATGATATTATTCTTCATTCTTATTGCTATCTTTCGCTATTTCTATTCCAATGTCAACACCTTTTTGATAATCTTCTCTAGCTTGTTTATCTTTAAGTTGTTGAGCATCTAGCAAATCGCTAGCAATACGCTGTCCTATATTCGCTCCCGCTAATTCATTTTGTGATTCTATTCTTGCTTTTTCTAACTCAGCTTGTGTCATTGCTTTTTGTGTATCAAGCTGAATCTTGGCTTGTCCTTCTTGAGCCTTGCGTTGTACTTCGGCTTCTTTAACAGCAACCTCTCTTTCCTTCATTTGAATTAGTGGGTCTTGCTGTTGTTCTTGTATTCTTTGTTGTTCTGCTTGCGCTTGTGATGTAGCAGATACTCTGGTGGCAGCTTCTGCTACCATTGAAGAAAGACGTTTTTCAACATCAGCTGGTATTGGCTCACCTTCTGGTGGAAGTTCAATACCCATCTCTCTTTCAATTTCTTTCCTATACTGCATAGTTAAATGCTCATTAATATAAGCGGATGCTGCTGCCATAATATTAGGAGCTGTAGGTGCTGCTTGTACCAATTCCATAATTTCTGGATTTTGTTGTGCAGCAACAATCGTTTGTATATGAGCTTCGTGATCTTGAAACGAAAATGCTTTAACAGGTTTACCATTAATAAGATTCTGTACCGCAGTAGCAGGATCAACAGGTTTAATATCATCATCAGTTGGAACAATGTCCTCAACATTTCTGATACCTAGCACCTCTAGCATTTGCCTATGTAATTCTGGCAAGTTATACATTTGAGGAGCTGTTGTTGCTAATTGCATTGCTGCTTGATACTGCATAATCCTTTGTGCCATAGTTGCAGCATTAGGATCAGATACTGGAAGTACATCAACTCTTTCATCAAAATCTTCTGCTTTAATGTATTCATCTTCATCCATTTCGTATGGATAAGCTGGATCAGTAAAGTCTTTTATTATATCTACCAGTATGTCAAATTCTTTTCTCATAGAAGCATGAAGCCTAGCTTGTACCGCAGACATTACTTTCATGTTTCTTTCTAAAAGAGCTAAAGTAGTTCCTACAGGTGCCTGATTATTCATATCAGAAACCTTCATGTCATTCATGCTAGCAAAACGCCTGCCTTCTTCTACTATGTTCTGTAATAGTTGATATAGCGTTCCTGATGGCTCTTTGTAAGGTAGAAATGTTATGTTATCTCGAATTGCACCACCAGGAACATCAACATCTCTAAATTCACCAGGCATGATTGGGGTGTCATCGCCTTTGATTCTTAGACCTCTTGCCTTTAAACCACCAGGTAAATTAGATAATGTTCCTGCATCTACCAGTTGTCTTAATATAGAAGTCGCTGATTTAGCTAAACCACCTACCATGTGTATTAAGCCGAAACCATAAAAGCCAATTCCAGGCAGATATTGGTAATGAACAAAGTGCATCCTTCTTAGTTTTGCTGCATCATCTTCATACCAGTTTCTTCTTATACTTAAAATAATTCCACTGGGATAATCAATCGTAACGACATAGGGTAAAGCAATGCCTGTAGTATTACCTTGTTCATCTGTATCTTCGTACCCAGCTAAATCTAAATCTACCTGCATTTCAAGTACAGTATGACGATCATCGTAGTTAAAGGTATTAACCTCACCAGTCATATCATCATATTTCTTCTTAATATCAGAATACTGACTATCTGATTCTGGAAGCTCTATGTCTCTATAAAAACCGCTAACTTGCATTTTGCGTATATCATTTTCTGATTTACGCATAACATGAGTTGCTCTTTCACAAGTCTCTAAATCGCTTGCCCCATAATTAACTACCACATCTTCTGCGGGTACAAATATAGAACAAGGTCTATTTAAGTTAGGATCGTAATAAACTTTTCTAAACGCAGAACCCGCCAAAGGCAGAGAAAAAAGCATCTTTTCTGTTTCTGTGCGATATTCTGACATTTCATGGGTCAAAAGATAATTTAAGTAATCTTCAACTCTTTCTGCCTGTTTTTCTTTATCTAGGGTAACTTTGCCCACTATTTTAGTTCTAACAGGTCCCTGTGCTGGAAACATTTCGGAGATTGACTGTGATTGGAAACGTATTACTGCTTCACTAAGCATGGGGTGAAACACGCCGCAAGCACCAGCCCAGGGAGTTGTTCGTTCTTCTATTTTAAGACCTAATTGATCCAGACCTTTAATGTAGGTTTCTTCCCACTCGGTTCTTGAATCCTTATCTGCTGAATACTCAGCAATTAATTTATTGCCAAGTTTATCTAATTCTTCCTCGTCTATGTATTCGGTTAAATTAGAATTAAATTCGCTTTGTCCTCTTTTTTCTTTAGATGAGCCAAAATCAATAATCATGCCACCATCATCGGTTTCGATGGCTACTGATTCTGGGTCCTCTATTAGAATCTCTAATTCTTCTTCTGGTTCCTGCTCTATCGTGCCATCTATAGGTGTGGCAGGTTTTTTTTCTATAGCCAATTTAACTCCTAGTGTAATACTCTATTATCAAAATCCTCGTCTATAATCTCTTGCAGTATCTCTGTAAGTTCACCGCATACTGTTAGACCATGTTCTTCTGCTATTACATTAGCAGAATCAAACGATTCGGCATGAATTTCTGGACCAGCATATTCATTGCCGTCATGGATAAAAGAAGTAATATAAATTTTCATTAATAATAATTTGCAGTTTTACCATGCTCCAAAGGCTCGTCTTCTTCGTCTGAATGAACAGAAATAAATCCGCCTTGCCTATATCTTAACAGAGCTTGCGTACTGCTATCAACTAAATCATCATGCTCCATATTAGGAAATCCAGCAAACTCCTCGATGACTTCTTCTGCCCATCTGGTTTCTGGTGCCCATATAACGCCTGATGCAAATAGATCAGACACTGCATTGACTCTTGATATTTTGTCGTTACCTCTGCTTGGAGTGTATTCTTGTACTGGTATTCCCATTTGTCTTAATTCAAAGATTAATGGCATCCCTGCTGCCTTTGCCTCAACAATAAAGGCTTCTGGCTGGTATCTTTTATATTTTTCCATCGCTTTTACTTTAAGCTCTGGAAATTCTAATCTCTCTTTATACGCATCCAATAAAATTAAATTTGGTGCATATTTACCTTCGCTTTCATCTTCTCGATAGAAAACTCCCCATGTGGTGCAAGCTGAAAAGTCAGCCCTTTCATTCTTCATAAAGGCTGTGTCCCAAGATTGAATGATAAATTCACACGCAGGAGGATTTCTTCCTTCCCAAGTTTTCCACCATTCTCTTTTAACTAAAGCACCTTCTTCTGAGGTAGGGTCTTGCTGATACTGAGCCATCCATTTACTATTGGGTAGCTCTGCTCTCAACGCACTTAATTCTTCTAAACTCCAGAATTGCGACCATAATGGGCTTCCAGAGGGCAATATTGCAGGTAATTCAATAACTTCCCACTGATCTGCACCACCTCTCTTTATGCTAGCATCAACCACTTGACCTGTAAGGTCTTTGTTATGCCACCTGGTCATTACCACAACAATAGAGCCATTTGGCTGTAAACGCTGTCTAGGACCAGAGGTGTACCACTCGTAAGTTCTATTGAATACGTTTATATCCGCACTCGCACCCTCTTGTTCTGAATGGGGGTCGTCAATTACTAATAGGTCAGCACCTTTACCAGTAACCGCCCCGCCCACCCCAATAGCGAAATATTCTCCGCCTTTGTTAGTATTCCATCTTCCCGCTGCTTTGCTATCAGCTTGCAAGCTTACATCTGGGAAAACTTCTTTAAAATCTTTACTATTAACTAAGTTTCTGACCTTCCTACCAAAACCAACCGCTAATTCCGCAGTATGGGCAGTCTGAATGATCTTCTTATCTGGGTATTTACCTAAGAACCACGCAGGGAGCAAATAAGAGGCGAACTCACTTTTAGTGTGTCTAGGGGGCATATTGATAATTAAACGCTTTAATTCGCCCTTAGCGACCCTTTCAAACGCCTCAGCCATTATTTCATGGTGTTTACCATGTATAAAGGCAGCCCACATCTCATTAACAAAGGATAAAAAGCTATCATTGCATTTCTCCCTGGCTTGAGATTTTTCGTATTCTTCTAGTAAATCTATAAATTCTTGTTTCTGACTACTAGATAAACTTTGTATTTGTTTTAGTAGATTCTTATTCATATCTATACACAATATATATACTCAATAAGTAAATACTTCCTTTTTTTTAAAAACTTATTAGGTACATACTGTAGGCACTTACTAAGTATATACTGGGTATTAAGTAGATATAGGGTATATCTACCGCTGGATTTTAACATTTTGCATGACTTCACAAAAAAATCAAGAAAAAAGTGA
>VTLG01003723.1_pt1 | contig 15567 bp, 21 predicted proteins | sample 4694571 | NCBI WGS metagenome assembly VTLG01 (sample SAMN12604809, study PRJNA352737) | marine metagenome | biome: ENVO:00000447; feature: ENVO:00000209|ENVO:00000569|ENVO:01000036; material: ENVO:00002151; isolation source: viral sequences binned using virsorter ...
ATAGAATAGAAAGTATTCTTGGTGACGTTGATAGAACAGTTTCAACATCAGATTTTCGTGAGACATTAAAGACTTGGACACAAATTTATATTTATGAGACAGATAGATTAGCAATGCATCTTTATGTTCCTAATTATCGTAATCCGGAACAGGCTAGATATAGATTTAACAGAGAAGGTGCAGAGTTTATTCAAGCTTTACCTGGACCAGCTGATGTGGCTGTAGGAACACGTTTATTCCTAGAAACTAATCATAGGTAAAACATTTCCCCCTGTTATTCTTAAGAAAAGGATTGTAAATTTGTAATGGCAGTAACCTACTTTCAAGACACAATATTTTTTACAGATACAACTTTATCTGCCCCTGGAGATGGAACAGTTTTACAGGTAGCTTCTAATAATTTTTTTGCTACAAAAAGTTATACTTTGACAGCAACAGTAGCTTCAATTAATACTAATGTGATTGTTCGTTTGGATGGAAGTATAGACGGAACTAATTATGCTCCAATTATTGCAGCTCAAACTATAACTTCAAATGGAACATCTATTTATAGTGTTGCTGATAGACCAGTAAAATTTGTTAAAGCTGTATTCGTTAGTGAAACTGGTGGAACAGCTGCAACAGTATTATTTAATATAGCTGCTATATAAATGTCTGTTTTACCAAGAACACAACTTGGATATACTTTAGGTATAAAAAGGGATAAAGACATTATTAGTCAAGGTGAAAGAGTTCCTGAAAACCCTTTTGAACAAAGTAGAGGTCGTACTAGAATGGCAGGAGATAGACGAGTAGATCTTTTTACGGCAGAAAGGGATTATATGAGAGCTCCAACTGTCCGAGGAGATTACTTACCTAATCGTTTTGTGGCTTCCATACCAGTAACTAGATTGGAGATTTCTGATGGCTAAAGGAAAAATGCCTCCCGAACTTCTTGAATATTTTAAAAATAAAAATAAAAAGAAAGAAGACGGTAAAAATATGACTGATAAAGAAAAACGCAAGGAAGCTTTAGATAAGGCTAGAGATGCTAAATCTAAAAATATGAAGAAAGAAAAAAAATAGGAAAAAAACCTTCCTATATAATTAAAGTAAGTCTCTTAGAAAGTAAAAGTGTCAAGCAGTAGTTCAAACAAACAACCATTAATGGTGGATCGTCCAGCAACCACCTCCACATTAGTTACGGTTTCTTCTGGACAATCCTTTTTAACTAGTCTCATTCCCACATCAGTTGGTAATGCTACAAAGGTATTTGATGTTGACTCTGCTTTGACAGACACTGCAATTAGTGGAGCATATATAGATGAAATATTTTTTAGATATACAAAAAGAGTTTTACAAACAATTGATGCAGTAACAGCTTCTACAGGAACCTACTCAGCAAACAGCACTACTTGTACAGTTACTCTTTCATCTGGACATAATTTAGAAATTGGTCAAAATGTATTTTTAGATTTTAAAACTTATAGTTCAGGAACAGTTCCAAAAGATGATACATTTACAGTTTTAGATACAGTAAATTTCACAAGCACTACTTTTGATGTAACAATTCCCTCATTAGGTGGAACGATAACAGGAAACGTAGATATATCTTTACCCACTGATTTTTGTTTTTATCTTGTAGATACAGGAACTGTAACTAATGTTAATCAATTTTTTCCATTATTTGTTTCAAGTATTGACTCCAGCCAACAATCTTACAGCCTTACTTTAAATGAAATATTACCTTTTATAAATCACCCAACTGTTCAGGCTGGAGCTAATTTTGCTTCTGCTAATAATGAAGTGGCTCCAAAACAAAGAGGATTAATGTTAAAGAGAGGACAAGCATTATATGTAGCTGCAAGTGGTGCAACCGCTTTAACAAATGGATTTTTCTGTAATGTTCAAGGTGGTTTCTATTAAAAAACATGGCATTCGAAATAAAAGGTTTCGGTGAGCCATCAAACTTTAATTTTAAAAGTTTTCAAAATTTTAACAATAAACCAAAAAAAGAAGGTATATACCCAAGAGGATCTGACGGTTATGAATTAGAAAGTGAAGTAAAATTTTATAATCAAGATTCTTTGTGGACTAGATGGAGAAGAGGTTATGAACTATATGTAATGATGCAAACAATATTAGGGTCAACTTCTAAAGAAAGAGATAGAAGAGGAGATTATAGATTATTTTTTACATTTCAACAATTTCCCGGAGTTTTTATACCTGCAAGAATATTTACATTTCCCTCTAAAAATAAAGAATTAGGTGAGCATGTTTGTGGAATGAGAGATACAGATGGTTTTAGTTTTTATAATTTTGGTTTACCAATACTTGAAGTAAGATATTTAGCTCCATCTGTAGATGCTACTTATCAACAAAACGGAACAACTTTAGTTATTACAAAAACAGATCATGGGTTATTTCAAGGAGATGATGTTTTTTTAGATATATCTACTGGAAGTGCAGTTGATGAAACTTTAGAAATTGTTAGTAAGACTCAAAATACATTTACAGTTACAGCAACTAATTCTTTAACAACTTCAGGTAATGTAACTTATCATAATTCCACAGCATTTAATGATAGCCGTTGGAGATTTGTAAGAGTTAAATTAAGAACTCTTCCTACAGAAGTAGCCTTTCTTGCAGGTGAAAGAATGGCTGATCGGATAATAGAAAAAGATCCTGGAATCTCCTCTACATATTTAAGATCAGGATCAGAAGTTACTATAACTTGTAGTTCAGTTCATGGTTTATCTACAGATAACAAAGTATTTTTAGATGTAAGTACAGGTAATGTTCCCTCTGGTAGATACACAATAGAAGTTACGTCCCCCACACAATTCAAAGTCACTACGATAACAAGTGGATCTACATCAGGTAATCTTACTTTAAGTAGATTATTAAAAGGATTTAGATATGACGATTATGTTGGATATACAGTAACTGGATCTGATGTTAATACTAATGAAATAATTTTTCAAAAGAAAGATAGTTATGGAGCAAAAACTGTAGATACAATAGCCAAGACAACTGTTCCAGCTCATAGAGGTTTTGCAGTAGGTAGATTTTTAACTACAGAACTAAGATGGAATTGCTCATGCCAAGATTTTTCTAGGAGAGATAGTTATGATTTATTTAAAAGATCTAATAGTTCTAGATTTCCAGTAACACCAATTAGAGATACAAAACCCGGAAATGTATTACAAGCAGATGGAACTCTAAGTGATGAAAGAGATATTCCTGGTACCTTTAGAGATTTAGGATATGTGACTATTAATAATTTTTATGAGTTACCAGAATATGAAGATGAACAAGAAAATTCTTTTCAAAATTTACAATATTATCAACTTCGTTGGTGTAAACATATTTACGCAGCAATGTGGTCATTAGTTCATGATGAAGGTAACGAGCCACTTAAATTAGTAGCTAAATACTCTCAATCTAGTGTAAATATTACAGTTGATTTTGAGAATCATAATTTAAATAAAAACGATAAAATTCAATTAAATTTTACAAGTGGGAATGCAATTTCAGGAGAGTACACAATAACTGATGTTCCAAATCCAAATAGTTTTGTAGTCATATATCCTTTTGAAGAAACCACAAGTGGCTATGTCACTGTGGAAAATTTAAAAAAACATGAATATGTAGGAGCATGGTTACTAGAACCAAATGATAAACCTATAGGAAAAGGTCTTGAAGTATGGGAAAGAAATTGGAAAAAAGAACAAGAAAAACTTAGAGAATCTGCAGAGATATTTGCTTTATATAACCGATCAACAAAATGGGAGGGTAATAAAGAAATAATTGGTAATTTTAACAATAAACAAAATGTAGCTAATTTTGATCCATCTGTTGTAGCAATGACTTTGACAGATAGTTTAAAACGTGATTCACAAGGAGGATTGGATAGATCAGGATTATCTTTGAATACCACAAATAGGATGATTGCTATGGTAAACAAATTATTTAATAAATCTCCTACAGTTTTAGACGATATCAAATTTGGAATTATAAATAAACCTTTAATTGAATTTACTGATATTTTTGAGTCTGGTTTGATTAATGCAGGCGATTATATAAATGGAGAACTAGTAGATTCTGCAGCAAATACTAGCGATCTTGATGCCAGTACTTATAATCCAGATACTGATCAGGATACAGTGGTAGATGCAGGATTATACATAAATGTAGAGAGTTAATTATGGCAGTACAAATTCAAACAAGAAGATCTAGCATTGTAAATGATAGACCGTTTCCAACAAGATTAGGAGCTGGTGAGCTTGCATTAAATAATAACAGCACAAGCCCCGGATTATTTTTTGCTGATAATATTGCTTCTCCAAGCACTGGACTAATAAAGGTAGGACCTGTTCATATTGGAAGCACTGCACCAAATAGCTCGGCAGCTGGATTTACGTCATTAAGTAAAGGAGAAACTTGGTTAGATACTGCTAGTACTCATATATTTAAGATATTTGATGGATCTTCATTTCAATCTGTCAAAGCTGTGGCATCTGTGTCTGCTGGACAACCTGCTAATCCAATTGATGGTCAATTACATTGGGATACATCTGGAGGTGGTAGTGGAGTATTAAAAATATATTTAGCTGCTAGTTCTTCTTGGGTTAATGTTTAATTAGTATGATTTAACAAATGATCTAATATTCTGTCTAATTTAGTATGAACTGCCTGCATTTCTCTTAAAAAATCTTCTTTTAAAACATAATCATGGATGACAGTATTTTTTAAATCATCAACTTCTCTTTGAATTCTATCAAATTTTCTATCTATTTTTTTATTAAAATTACCTAAAGCTCTACTGATACCAGCAAAAGCACCTATGCTTCCGGATATAATTGCAGCAATTACTTGAGGTTCCATACTTTTATTATAATGGTAGGCACAGTTTAAAATAGATATTAATAGAGGTAAATTATGTCAACTGCTTACGAACCTAATATACAAGGGGCTATCGCAGTCTTAAGAGACTTAATGATAGCAAATGATTTTACGATGACTCGTGAACCATATGAACCTAACTATAGAGGGTTGGTAGATGCTGTTATAGATGTTAAAGAAGGATTTCCAACTTTTGCTCCATTACAAGTAGGTTTTGATGCTACTGCTTTTGAGAATGTTAGTGAAGGTGATGCACTATATATGAGAACGTCTGATGGACAAGTTGGTAAGGCAAGTGCAGCTGATGGAACAGTAGAAAATTCAATTGTTGTCGGATTTGCTAATGCTGCTGCAACAGCTAATTCTACAGTAAAAGTAATAGTTGTTGGTGTAAAAACTATGAGTGGTTTAGATGCTGGTGATTTATATTTTCTTTCACCTAGCACTGCAGGAGCTATTACTCTCACACCTCCATCAAGTGCTGGTCAAGCTGTAGTTAGATTAGGAGAAGCTGCCACCACTACTTCTCTTGCAATACAAATTGAACCTCCTATAAAATTAAGTTAATGACAATTATAAAAAATTATGAGCCTTATGAATCTAATGCACAAGGGTTAACAGAAGCACTTTTAGATTTTAAATCAACTTTTGGAGGAACTCCTGTAACTAAAGTAACTGGATATGTTACTACAACTTTTGAAAATGTTACTCAAGGCGATGCAGTATATGCACGAGCATCTGATGGGTTTATTGGTAAAGCAATAGCGAATGATACATTTGACAAAGCTAAAATTGCAGGATTTGCAGAAACGACACAATCATCTGGATCTCAAGTTAAAGTTTTAGTTAGAGGCATAATTGCAACATCAGGTTTGAATTTTGGAAATGAATATTTTTTATCTGCAAGTTCTGCTGGCTCTATTACAGAAACACCTCCTTCAGGATCTGGCAATTACTTAGTAAGGGTAGGGGAAGCAGGATCTACTGGTCAATTTATAATAAAAATAGAAACTCCAATTCTTTTAAGCTGACAATTAACTAGACGTAAAATAAATATAACTAGCAATTCAATAATGTTGAATTGTATCGGAATATAAAATGGCAACAAGAAAGGCACTTGTTTTAGTTTCAGGTTTGTTTCAGGAGTTAAATTCTTCTTCTGATAAATTAGATTTTGCTGGAAATAGTACTTCTGATTTAAACGAGGGTACAAATCAATATTTTACTACTTCAAGAGCTAGAGGTTCAGTATCAGTTACCGATAGTGGTGGGGATGGAGCTTTAGCTTACAACAGTACTTCAGGAGTAATTACGTATACAGGACCATCAGCTTCTGAAGCCAGGGCACATTTTAGTGTTGCTTCTGGGTCTGGATTATCATATAACTCAGGCACTGGAGAGTTTGGTACTTCTGCAATACCTAATTCTCAACTGGCAAATGATGATGTAACTATTGGAAGCACTGCAGTTGCACTTGGAGCTACAGCTTCTACCATTGCTGGTTTAACATCATTAGCATCTACAACATTAATTTCTGGGGTTGCTGACGCAGCAAACTCTATAAAATTAGCAAGTGGAAATATTACTTTCGAGGGTTCTACTGCTGATGCAAATGAGACAATTCTTACTGCAGCTGATGCGACAGGCGGTGATAAAACTTTAACTTTACCGAATGAAACTGGAACAATATTATCTACAGCATCTTCAATTACTAATAGTAATTTAGCTAATTCCGCTGTTACTATTGGATCAACTTCTGTCAGTCTTGGAAATACAGTAACTACGTTTACTGGTTTGTCTTCTTTAACCTCTACGACATTAGTTGGAACAACACTTATTTCTGGAACAGCTGATGCTGCAAATTCAATAAAAATTGCAAGTGGCAATATAGTTTTTGAAGGATCTAGTGCGAATGATTTTGAAACAACTATTACTGTAACTAATCCAACAGCTGATAGAACTATTACTTTCCCAGATGCAGCTGGAACAGTGGCTTTACTTGGATCTTTAAGCGTAGCTGCTGGATCAGGATTGACTTACAATAGCGGAACTGGTCAGTTTGGAACAAGTTCTATACCAAATGCTCAATTAGCAAATAGCACAATTACGATTGGTGGAACAGCCGTTGCACTTGGAGGAAGTATTACAACACTTACTGGAATGAGTTCTATTACATCTAGTGCTGTCGTGACTAATGATAATCAATTTAGAGTAAGAGATAATTCTGATAATACTAAACAATTAGCATTTGAATGCTCAGGAATTTCAGGTAGTACAACTAGAACTATGACTGTCCCTGACGGTGATGGGACAATCAGCACTGAAAGTTTTGCTACCGCAATAGCAGTAGCGTTATCATAGTATTATGGCAACCCAAGTTCAATTTAGAAGAGGAACAACAGCTGAGCACTTATCATTTAAGGGTGCAGATGGAGAAGTAACTGTAGATACTTCTTTAAGGACTGTTGTTATACACGATGCAATTACAAACGGTGGTTTTCCAGTATTAAGACAAGATGGAACTAATTCTCAGTTTGAAAGAGGATCAAATACATCCTGTGCTCTTAAATTTGCCGGTGATCCAAATACAGGTTTAATATCACCAGCTGCAGATGAGATTGCTCTAGTCACTGGTGGGTCTAGTCGTCTTACAATAGATTCTAATGGAGCTGCCGCTTTTACAGGTAATGTTCAAGTTAATGGATCTTTATCAGTAACAGGTGGGTTTGATTCCGGAGAAAACTTAGCATTAATTATTGCTTTAGGATAATATGGCAAACACCTTCAAAGTCGATACAAAATCTAGCTGTGTAACCGACGCACATACAAGTTCAAGTGCCAATGTTGTAACAGCCGGTGGCTCTGCTACTTTAGTTCTTTTAAGTATTTTAGTTGCTAATAAAACTGGAGCTAGTGCGGATGTAGATGTTTTCCTAGTCACTAATACTGGAGAAGATGTTTTTCTTTTAAGAAATGCTCCAATACCAGCTGGATCTTCACTTGAGTTAATTAGTGGATCAAAAGTAATTATGGAAAGTAGTGATGTTTTAAGAGTTAGAACTGATACTTCTAGTGCTATTGATGTAACTGTAAGTTATTTAGAGCAGACATAAAATGGGATTATCAGTAAATAACGACCTTGTAAATTTATCTGATAATTTTGAAAGTCTTAAAGCAAAAGTTGAGGCTATTGAGATTATAGTTTATGGTGAAAAAGTTTTAGAATTAGATGATTCTACTTGGGAAAATATTAGAAAAAAAAGAGATTATATTTTAAAATCTACAGATTGGACAGTGATACCAGGATGCTCTGTTGATCAGGCACAATGGTCTGCTTATAGACAAAATTTAAGAGATATTCCTCAGACATACACAGTAATTACCGATGTTACATGGCCGACTCAACCATCTACTTCAGGTCCTAATAGTTAGAAAGTTCCCATATTTACTGAGCTTAAAATAATTAAAGAAATAAAGAAGACTTCTAGTTTAATCTGCTATGCCATATATTGGAAATACTATTCGTGCTGCTGACGATTATAGATTAATTGATGACATAAGTAGTGGATTCAATGGCAGTACTACAAGTTTTGCATTACAAGTTGCTGGTTCTGCTCCAGTTCCTTTTCCAAAATCACCTCAACAGATTTTAATATCAGTAAATGGAGTAATTCAAGAACCTGATCCTACTGGAGCTTCAGGTTTTAACTTAGTTGGCACAAATATAGTTTTTAGTTCTGCTCCTACAAATGGGCATGCATTTTTTGGAATAATATATGCGACTGCTGATTATCTAAATGCAGGTGGTAACTTCCCTGCAGGGTCACTTGGTGCCCCCTCCATTACGTTCATTGGAGATGAAAATACTGGTTTATTTAGAAAAAGTGGTGGTAGTGTTGGTTTTGTTTCTGATGCTACTGAGATAGCTAACTTTGATAGTAATGGAATAACTATTTCATCTGGTAGTTTAGTTATTGCTGACAGTATTATTCACAGTGGAGATACTAATACAAAAATAAGATTTTCAAATACTGATCAAATTAAATTAGAGACAGGTGGTGTTCAAAGATTAAAGATAGATGGCACTGAAAGTGTATTTAATGATGATGGAGAATCTGTAGATTTTAGAGTTGAAGGTGATGGAGATACAAATTTATTTTTTGTAGATGCCAGTACTGATCGCATTGGTATAGGTACAAATTTATCAAATACACCTAGTTCAATTTTAACTGTTAAGCCTTTAAATTCTTCTAGTGGACGAAACATCTCATTATACACATCAGGCTCAGTAGGAAATAAAGCTGGAATATTTTTTAATCAAACTCAAGGTTCTGGAAATTTAGCTGAAATTCAAGCAGAGGTAGAATCAGGTACTAATAAAGGTAGCTTACATTTCAGTACCTCATTGGCTACAAGATTGAGTATTGATGAAAACGGCCAAGTAGGTATTGGTACATCAAGTCCAGGAGAAGATTTACACATATCTGCTGATACACCTGTTATACGGCTTACTGATTCTAGTACGAGTAGAAATGCACAATTTGTTTGTATTGATGGCAGTTTAAGATTAGATGCTGATAATGATAACCAGCAATCGAATACAAATATTGCTTTTAGAACTGATGGTACAGAACGGATGCGTCTTAATGGAGCCAATTTAGGTATAGGAACAACAAGTCCTTCACAAAAATTAGATGTAGCAGGAGGAATAAAAGCGACTACAGATATTACACTTGCATCAACTACGTCTGGACAATCGATTTTTGTAACAAAAGATGGAACTGAATCTGTAAAAATAGGGCATATTGGTACTGGTAATGAAGGATTCATTGCTTTAAAAGATGGTGGTACAGATACAGTTGTTCTTCACGGTGATGCACCAAGTGGAGTAAGTTATTTTAATGCTGGAAACGTAGGTATAGGTACAACAAGTCCTACAAGACAACTAGATATTAATAATTCAAGTCATGCAACACTAGCTTTAACAAGTTCAACTCAATCAAGTTTATTTTTTGCTGATGATGATACAAACATAGGGCAAATTTCTTATAATCACGCATCAAACTATATGTATTTCCGTGTAAATGATGCAGAACGTGTGCGTATAGATTCGTCTGGAAGTTTGTTAATAGGTGGCACATCAAGTATAGGTTCTAACTATCCGTTGCAAGTTTATCATGCTACTGATGCCAGAATGTATCTTGCGAATACGACTGCTGCTAGTTCACAAGATGTTAACCTGCAATTTGCACCAGCAAATTCTGTTACAGGTGCATCAATAACCTGTACTTCTGAAGAAGACTTTTCTACATCTGCAAACAGAACTGCAAGACTTGCTTTTAATACAAGAAAAGATGGTACTTTAGAAGAACGGATGCGTATAGATTCTTCTGGAAATGTAGGTATAGGTACAACAAGTCCTGATGGTAAATTAAGTGTTACTGGAAATATAGTTTGTAATAGTGGAACAGTTAGAAGCAATTCTGGTTTCAGTTCGGATACTGATTTAATTCTTAATGCAGATGAAAATGATAATGGCAGTAATTCAATAATTTTTAAAGAAAGTGGTACAGAAAGAGCACGTTTTAAGACCGATGGAGATTTATTATTAACAAGACAAACTGGTGGAGGAGGAGGAGATGAAACTCTCCTTATAAGTGGTAATTATGGTTCTGGATCATCTCAGGCACTTGTAGCTTCTGCTGCTTTTAGGATTTATTCAGGTGGGACAAATGAAAGACTGCGTATTAAATCAACAGGTGAAGTAGGTATAGGTACAACAAGTCCTGACGCACAATTAGAAGTTTCATCCAGTTCATTTAGTACAGAAATAAAAATCTCAACAAGTGATCAACAGGATGCTGTTGGGAATGTACACGGTCAATTAGTTTTTGAAGGCAGAAATCAAGCTGGAACAGTATATGAATCTGCACAAATTCGATCAATCTGTGAGAGTAGTATTGGTACTAGAAGGGCTGGATTAGGATTTCTTACTTCTGGTTCAACTCCGGGAGTCCTTACAGAAAAGCTAAGAATTACTAATGATGGAAAGGTAGGTATCAATACATCTGACCCACAAGCGAAGTTACAAGCAAATGACACTAATCCCGTAGTTGCTGAATTTTATCGTTCTGATGGTGGTGACAATGATGAAGCAAGAATTGCTTTAGGAGCATTATCAACTAATATACCAAGTCAAAGAGGTGTACAACTAGCTGCCGTAAATAATAGTGCTGGACATGATTTTTCTATTAGAACAAGTAGTAGTCACAGTGCTGGTCCGACAGAAAAAATGAAGGTAACTTCTGGTGGAATAATTTTTCTTAGTACAAATACTAATACATCAGGAGGTGGTTCAGCTACTTGGTATGTATCAGGATCACAACAGCAAATTTTTAGAGGTAATGCAGGTGATTATATACATTTTAAAACTACATCTGGAACTGGTATAGGTAGAATTACAAATATTGGTGATTCAAGCACAAATTACAACACTAGTTCTGATTACAGATTAAAAGAAAATCAAACTGCTATATCTGATGGTATTACAAGGTTAAAAACATTAAAACCTTATAGATTTAATTGGAAATCCGATAGCTCAAGAATAGTTGATGGATTCTTTGCCCATGAAGTAACAGCAGTACCAGAAGCAATATCAGGAACTAAAGATAAGATAGCTGTACAAGCAGATGTAGATGAAGGATTGGCAATCAACATAGGAGATCCAGTTTATCAATCAATAGATCATTCAAAACTTGTACCTTTATTAACTGCTGCACTTCAAGAAGCAATTACAAAAATAGAAACATTAGAAACTAAAGTCGCAGCATTAGAAGCAGCTTAAAGATAAGCCAAAGTAAAATAAAAATATATTGATTATTTTTTAAAATGGCTGTTACATGGAGTGTTGTTTCTTTAGATTCAACAAAAACAGTAGGAAGTTTATCTGACGTAGTTACTAATGTTCATTGGACTGCTTCTGATAGTGAGACTGTTGGTGAAAATACATATACTGGGAGCTCATATGGATCTATAGGTTTAGCTGAGGCTGACTCATCATCTTTTACTGCTTATGCTGATATCAAAGAATCTGATGCTATTGCTTGGGCAAAGGCTGCAATAGGTTCTGATGAAGTAACAACTATTGAAACTAGGATTGCTGCTCAGATTACTGAAGCTAAAACACCAACTAAAGCCTCTGGAGTTCCTTGGTAAAATTAGCCATTTTAAACTAGATATATTAAAACTAGTTATTTAGATGGCATACATAGGAGCAGAGCCTGTACCAGGACAGAATAGAGAAGTAGATGATATTTCAAGTAGTTTCAACGGAAGTACTACTGCATTTACTTTACAAGTATCTTCTGTAAATGTAAGTCCAGAAAGTGCAAATAATATCATCATTTCTCTAGGTGGTGTTATACAAAATCCCGGAACTGATTATACAATTGCTGCTAGTACCATAACATTTACAACCGCACCTGCTTCAGGTCTTGATTTCTTTGGATTACTTTTAGGGGCAGGCATAAATACTGCTACTGTAGCTGATCAAGTTATAACAAACGCAAAGATAAGTAATACTGCTGGAATAGTGGGATCGAAAATTGCACCAGATTTTTCAGCCGTTAATGCTGTTACTACAAGATTCATGGTTCCTCCAAAAATTACCACATCGCAAAGGGGTAATTTAACAGGATTAGTTTCAGGAGCATTTATTTATAATACATCTTTAAATAAATTACAGGTATATAATGGCTCAGCATGGGAGACAGTTACTAGCTCTACTTAATATGAACTGTTGCATGAGACATATCAATTTAGTAAAATTTAATTAAATACTTAAAAAAAATGCAAAAAATTTTTAATGCCATCGCTGTTGCTTCAGGAGTACTTACTTTAACAATAATAGGAGCTGGTATCTATGGTTATAAATATATAACCAGCGAGAATTTCGAAAAGATGATCAAAAATAAAGTTATGGGAGATATTCAAAATGTTCTTCCTAAAGCTATACAAAGCGAGATACCAGACACCACAGGGATCTCTATTCCCTTCTGATGAGCATCCCAGATATATCTATACCAAATATATCTATACCTCATATACCTGTTCAAGTAATAGAGCCAGTAAGAGTATTTGGAGATTATGTAGTTCACCCATCTTTTAGTGAGCCATCTCTTCTACTTCCTGGCTGTTATAAAACTCATCGTGATGCCAGTAGAAATTCTAATCTTGTAAATGATGATCCCAGAGGTACATTTTGGAATTGTCCTTGGGGTGAATTACCAGAGATAAAACCTCTACAGTTTGATAGATCTAAAATGATTTATTCAAATGATGTAAAGGAAGAAAAGAAAACAGAAGAACCTGTAATACTTAAAGAACAAACAAAAACAGAAATTCCTAAAGAAAATAAAAAAGAAACATTTTTTCCTCCATGTCCAGATCCTAATTCAAAGCTTAGAGTGGGCTCGTTTGCAAATGAGAAACGCTTAGAAAAAATTAAGGAATTTAAGTACAATGAAGACAAGACACAATGCTTAACAATTTGGGAAGATGTGACATATGTTGATCAATGGATGCCAGAGCCAACCCTAGTCATAAACACGGTAATAATAGCTTCTATAGCTGCTACCAGCCCTGCTTTAATTAATATTATTAAGGGTATTACGAAGAATATTATGAAGAAAATTACTTCTTCTCAGGGATCGAAAAAGAATGATAATGCTTCTCAATCTGATTAGGCTTAGGGGTCAAATAAACGTCCTTACATACGTTATAAAAAACAGAATCTTCTCTTACATTTATACCTTTTTGCATTAATTCACCACAATGTTTTACTCTTGCAACATGCCATTCTAATTCTAAATTTTTAAGTTTCTGATTTTGTATACCTATTTGAGTTGAAGCTGCATCCTTACACAACTTACCAAGTTTCCGATCTAATGGGATACTAAAATTTAAGGTGATTCCTGTTCCAATAGAATAAGAATCCTTGTTAGTGCCTGAATAATTTTCTTGATAATATAAAATTCTACCGGGATTATCAGGTGTTCCATCTCCTATAGGATTACCACTATCATCAAAATCTCCTACAATATCAGTTGGATCATATACTGGTGTACGATATCTGTGATCAAATGGTTTTTGAAAATTTGTATTAAAGGTTGAAAAGGGAGTGATGTTCATCATAGGCCCCTGACAGACTATGTTTCCACCATATTGATTGGTATGAAAGTTACCATTATTGACATTGTAATTTTGGTTTGTAACTGATCCGGTATTTGATTGACTTACTGCGTTAGCTAATACTGGTGCTGGAGAGAGAAGTATAAGTAAAGCTATTTTTGAAAAATTGATTGTGACACTTGAGTGCTTTCCACCGTTACGGTTCGATTTATGGTTGTGACATTGGAGAGCCCTGGTCCAGAATAATGTTCGCTTAGTTGAAAGGGAGCTCCGTTTTCTGTTTGTTTGTAGGTTGGTTTTGTACTGAAATCTAAACCAGTCCATGAGTAACTAACTCCATCTGTAGTTCCATTCGTCTGAACAGCACTTGGTATCATACTACCGCTGTTTTGCAGCTCTACGCCAGTCCCAGACACACTGTAGGTATATCCTGTATTATAGTCTTTCGAAACGATTGATTCAACTATGGTTTGAGTTGTTGTAGTAGTAGAATTCATAGTCCCTGTAGTAAAGGCACCAGTGATTGGTGAAGCTTTTAAAGGGACAGGTAAAAATATAAGCAGCAATAACAGCCGTTTCACTATTCCAAGGTCAAGCCAACGACAAATTGACCAGTTACGCTAGTACCTGATCCCCCGGCTACTAGTGTTATATCATTTTTCGTATCGATAGTACCTGCAAGATCCCCTGCTGTACCTGCTGATGTACTAGTAAGGTCACCGAATGGAGAAACTTGACCGACTGTTAAGCTTGTAGCTACAGTATCGCCAGCCAAATAGCTAGCACTAAAACTATATGCGTCCCCTGAGGTCAGTTGGGATGCTGTAATTGGTGTATAAGAATTGACCCCGTTAGTGGCTGTTCCTAGACCGCCTAAACTCCCTGTAGTTGTTCCGTCAGTTGTATTAACCCCTGTTCCAGAAATACTATATGAATTTCCGATCCGGTCTGCATTCGATCCGGCAGCGTGAACTTCCAGCTTTACTGATGAGCTGATTGAATGATAGATATCTGCCTTCACACTAGGGGTTAGTAATAAGATTAATAATGGGAAATACTTAACCATTTGTTTAAAACTAGAATTAATACTTATAAGTTTACATGAGGGTAAACTTAGTATGTATACGACTAATAAAATGGCTGAAAATTTAAAAGAAAAACAAGAAAAAAAAGGTGTTTTTTCAAAAATAAAAGAAAATATAGATGATAAAGAAGAGCAAATGGCTTTTCTTGGTACCATAATCAGACTTGGAGTAATGGTATGGGCCGGATTTATAATTTCTTTAAACTACATCACATTACCTGGCATCACTGAAGATAGAGAGGTTAAGGATATCACTTTCATAGCCAGCGTTTTTACAGGTTGTCTGGCTTCGTTCAACATCACGCCAGGTGGTAAGAAAAAGAAAACTGATGATGCTAGTGGAAGTAAATCATCCTGTCCTACTCAGATCTTGCGTATTGAACAAGCTCCAATTAAAATAGTGACAGAGA
>VTLG01007229.1_pt1 | contig 15566 bp, 22 predicted proteins | sample 4694571 | NCBI WGS metagenome assembly VTLG01 (sample SAMN12604809, study PRJNA352737) | marine metagenome | biome: ENVO:00000447; feature: ENVO:00000209|ENVO:00000569|ENVO:01000036; material: ENVO:00002151; isolation source: viral sequences binned using virsorter ...
ATAGAATCAATCTACAAGTCTCTTGGTTACTCTGTTCTTTGGTTTCTCAAAACTAATAGAATTCTATTAGTCTATTAGAAACTATGGTAAGATTCTCTAGAGGGCATGAGAAAAACTATTAAAATAGATTATTTTATAATAATATAGTAATATCATTTGTCACACGAGGAGATAAGATGAAACAGCTAACATATACTTCACTCATGCCTACCGAAGATGGTAAATCATTCATAGATGATAAGGGTAAGATTTGGCAACCACTCAACTCAAAACAAAAAAGATTTTGTAAGGAGTACTTCAAAGGACAAACAGCTACTGAATCCGCTATAAAAGCAGGGTATACGAAGGATAGGAAGGGAGCGAAGACACAGGGCAGTGTACTACTAAACCATAACCCTGTTGTACGAAACTACCTCATCGACTTGGAAATCGCAGCCTCAGAGAGGGACGCAGTTTCTCTAGAGAATCATTTATCTACTCTACATGACCTCAGAGAAGAAGCCAAAGACCAAGGACAGATATCCGCAGCCATCACAGCAGAGGTCCATCGAGGCAAAGCCGGTGGACTCTACATCGATAGGAGAGAAATATTGACTGCAAAGATTGATATGATGTCCAAAGACGACATCCTCACCCGACTCGAACAGCTGATAAAGAAAAGAGCGACGGAGTCCAATGTTATAGAAGGAGACTTTGCATCCAAAGATTGATGGAGCGAGTCTCTCTTGTTCTTTATACTGCTTTACTTTGGTACCAATCCGCGATATGATATAGCTATATTAACGGGGTAGTTCCCACTATTAGAAAGGAGAAATTATGAAAATAGATAAAGACTTTAAAGCAGGCACTCAAAAGAGTTCTGTGAATTATAGTGCAGTGATTACATTGATTGCTACACCTAAGGGGAAATTTCCACCTCAGGCTGGAAAGATTGTCGAAGCTTTACTAACTGCGAAAGACTACAGTCTTACAGTTGGTGAGTTAGTTGGGACTGATGGTTCGACTGATTCTGCTTTAGATAAAGCTGGATTGGTAACAGTCCAAACACCGATGGACATCTGGACTCATTACAGAGCTAGGCTCATCGACGAAGGATTGGTAACAGTAAGCTAGACTTACTGACTGGTTCCAAAGGGCGACTTCGGTCGCCTTTTTTGTGCTCGCTCTACTCTACTCTATCACTCTACTCTATCGCTCAATCTACTCTACTCTATCCCTCACTCTATCGCTCCCTCCCTCCCACCCACTCCCTCGAATAAATATAATCCGTCCGTCCGTCCGTCGTTCCTAAAATCTTAATACTAACCTAGCTAACCTAGCTAACTTATATAACCTAACTACGCTAAAAAAGATCTTTTTTAGACTAATTAACCTATATAAATTAATTAAACTAATTTACCTAATAGTATTGACATCTAACTTAATGAGAGTAATATTAACAATATGAATACAAAAATAAACGCTAAAAAAGCTGAGGTTGATACAACCAAGAAACAGAATGTATCTAGGTATGCCAATAGAGTTAGCTCTAATGGTGGTAATAGACTAAATGATAAAACAGTAATTACTGTTAATCATGCAGTTGCTGATAGAGTAATTGATACTATGCCTACGCAAGTTCAATTACTTATTATGAATGTTGATGAGATAACTGAACAACTAGGTAAGTGTTCTATGTTATCACTCAATAATAAGTGGTCTGACAAATATAACTATGAGCAAGACGCAACAGTTGTATTAAGTCATTACTTATCAAAGTTTAATAGCCTTAAAGATAAGACTTATAAAGGCTTTGATAAAGAAACATTAACTGACTTGTTTAGTATAACTGCTAGTTAATTTAACTCACTATTCATACAAGGGCTACTTAGTAGCCCTTTTTTTATGTCTTAACACTAGCCTACTACCCTATATAAACCACCCCTTAAAAAGCCCCCTATACCCCCCTAGCCTACCGCTATCGTCCTGACCCTCCGCCCCCCTTAGTTTCAGACTTTTAATTGCAACTACTTTACAAATAAGTCCCTAGTAAAAAAATTTTGCGAAAAAATATTTTTCGATTATACTTTTGCTATGGCTGGCATAATGGATGTAATCGGGGATATGAATATAGACTCCTCAATTTATAATTTAATTAAACCTGAAGGTCCTTTTGCGGGTCCTTTGTCGATAACCCCAAAAGAAGCAGAGCAGCCTTCTATTGAAGATTCTTTACAACAACTTTACAAATCAGCTGAGGAAAAAGCGTTTAAAGAAGCGGTAAGCGGAGTAGATGGAGATTTAGATAATTTCTTAGATGACTTCCCATCTTTTTCTGAGATTGTGAATGAATATAAAACATTTAGACGTAAAGACCTAAGCCCCGATTATATTTATAAAGAGGGTTTATTAGGACGTCCTAAATACAATAAAACCCCACAAGGATTATTTACCGATAGTTACGACCCTGATAGTAGTAAAACGTTAAATATGAAACAAATAGAACGTGAGTATGGTGATTTTAGAAATATTTTATTAAAATCACAAAAAACTGGTGGTGATTACAACCTAGATGATTTATTTTATAATGAAGTTTTTTCACCAACAGGTCAAAGCGTTATGGAAATGATTAAACAATATCAAAATAAATATAATGATAGTGAGTATTTACCAGAAACGTTCGAACAGCTTATTAAAATGAGTGCACCACAACTTTCAGCGTAATGGGTTTCAAACTTAGTTTAGCTCTTGGAGTCCTATTGGCGGCATCTTTGGCGGCAAACACTTATCTGTTTAACCAATTATCACAATCTAAAGCTAATCAAATAGTTTTAGAAGATAAAATATCCGAACAAAACGAATCAATAAAACAATACTTAGCTAAACAAGAACAGCTGTCCGCGAATCTTAATGCGTTAGAAATTGACAAACAAAACGCACTTCGTGAAGTTAATAAACTTAGAAACACATTTGCTAAGCATGATTTAGATAATCTTGCTTTAAACAAACCTAAACTTGTTGAAAAAATAGTTAATAAAGGTACGAAAAAAGTAATGGAAAACTTAGTAGATATAACAACGGTAAAAGAAGATGAAGAAAATACTGATTAGTATTAGTTTGTTAATCGCGGTTAGTGGTTGTTCTTTATTACCTACAGTTAAACCTGTTGATGTTAATACGATTGCGTTACCTGCTCCTATGTACCACCCACCGTTGCCCATGGAGATTCAAGCGACGGAAGTAACATTTGAAGTGTTAACCCCAGAAATCATGGCTGAATACTTACAACTCGTTGAAGAAGGTAAAGCTCCTGAGGTTGCTTATTATGCGTTAACTACGCAACAGTATGAAAACTTATCTATGAACATGGCTGAAATAACCCGTTATACTAAGAATATTTTATCTATTATTGAGTATTATAGAGATTACGATAAAGAAGAAGATGAAGAATAAACAATGGCATGGAGGCAAGGGCAGTAGACCACGACCCGTGGACCGCGATAAGTTCAACGAGGCAAAAGAACGACAGGCAAATAAAACACGAAGAAAAAGTATTTAATCATATAAAACCGTCCGCGAACCAAGAACACCACTCTAAAGATTAACTACTTTACTTTTATTTTATTTACAAAGTATCTCTTTTTAACATATACTTTCTAACATGGCAGAACCTTCCGTAGAAGAATTAAAGAACGATTATTTACGCATGCGTAAAATCGAGGATTTATTCCATAGCCCCCAACAAGTTCAAGAAGTAAAACCAATAAACCCTTTGTATGATAGTAAACGTCCTTTTTTCGATTATATAAATAATCCAATAAAAACTGAAGACCCTATGAAAAATCTTTTAGCAGGAGTTATAGGTACTGATGAACGGATGGGGCTTGGAGATTTTATTCCTGGATTATCACAAACATTAGCTAAACGTAGACAAGATAAATTAGGGGAGTATTTAGGATATTTAGATTTTATTCCTGGAGGAGGTATAGCAGGAGAAGCAATATCGTTTTTAACAAAAAGACAAAAAGCAATACGAAAATTAAAAAGAGAAAATGAAATACAATCAAATACAACAGACCCGACTGAACTAGCAGGGTCTGCAAAAGAAGTAACAAGGTTAAAAAAAGTAATTAAAAATATAGACGCAGAAGAAGCAGCACAAAAAGCAAAATTTAGAATTCCAAATGATTATGTTCCTCCTAAAGGTTATACGTATAAAGCTCCACCTGAAGGTGCATTATTTCGTGGGGATAAAAGCGGTTTCTTAAAAAGAGGTAAAGGTTTTGATATTACCGATAGTTCTGATATTGTTCCATCTTCAGGTATTTATTCTGTAATAGACCCAACAGACCCTAGATTTAAAATATTCGCACAAGGAATGCCTAGCAGAGGCGGTACTGGTTCAGGTTATGTTATAAACCCTAATTTTGAAAATATTTTAGATATTGATAATATTCCCCCTAATTTTTTAAAAAAATTAGAAAATTTACAAAAAGGTCTTGGTGATTTTCAATTAGATACTATATTACGAGGCGGTCCAGGAAGCATAAATAAAACACCTTCAGGATTTTCACAAGAGATGTCTGATATTTTTAGAAAAGAAGGTTATGACGCTTTACGTTTTCCTCCTAGACAAATGAAAGGAGAGTTAGATACTGTAATTTCGTTAGACCCTAAAAATTTAAATATAGTAGACGAAATACCTTTTGATGATTTAGATGATTTTATAAGACAATTTTTAAGTGAACAGTAAAGATAAATTAAAAGCTTTAAAAAATATAGACCTTTCGCACTTAGATAAAGCTGAAGCGAAAGAGTTTACAGTTCTGTTAGAAGAATTAAGTAAACGCGAATTCCAAGAAAAATCAACAAGCACTTTTATGCATTTTGTTAAATCTATATGGAAAGAATTTATCAACGGCGACCACCATGTAAAAATGGCAAAAGCTTTTGACGACATAGCTACAGGTAAATTAAAACGTTTAATTATTAATATGCCTCCTAGACATACAAAGTCTGAATTTGCTTCACATTTGTTTCCTGCGTATTTATTAGGCAAAAATCCTAAATTAAAAATCATAGAAGCAACCCACACCGCTGACCTTGCAATTAACTTTGGTAGAAAAGTTAGGGATTTAATTGACGGAGAAGAATATAAAGAACTGTTTCCTGAAACAGAACTAAAAGCAGATAGCCGTTCTGCAGGTAAATGGTTAACAAATAAAGGCGGCGAATATTACGCGGCAGGTATTGGTGGTGCGTTAGCGGGTAGAGGTGCGGATTTATTTATTATTGACGACCCGCATTCAGAACAAGATGCTATGTCTGATAAAGCGATGGATGAAGCTTACGAATGGTTTATGGCAGGTCCTCGTCAAAGGTTACAGCCTGGAGGTGCAATCGTTATAGTTATGACCCGTTGGAATAAAAAAGATTTAACAGGTAGGTTAACTAAGAAAATGGCACAAGACGAAGGAGCTGACCAATGGGAGATTATAGAATTTCCTGCAATACTACCTAGTGGTAATTCACTTTGGAAAGAATTTTGGAAACTAGAAGAATTAGAAAGTATAAAAGCGTCTGTTAGTCCATCGAAATGGGCAGCACAATATATGCAAAGACCAACAGGTGAGGGTATTTCTATTATACCTAAAGATTGGTTTATGATTTGGGAGGAAAATAAACCACCTAAATGTGATTATATAATCCAGTCTTATGATACTGCATTTTTAAAATCAGAAAGAGCTGACTTTACCGCTATAACAACTTGGGGAGTTTGGTACCCTGAAGGTAAAATCGGTGATGAGATGTACGCGGGTAACGAAGCACATTTAATTTTAATAGACTGTATAAAAGAACGTTTTGATTTTCCTGAGTTAAAACAAGAAGCGTTACGCTTGTATGATTATTGGGAACCCGATACTATAATTATTGAAGCAAAAGCTAGTGGTATTCCATTAGTACAAGAACTACGTAGAGTAGGTATTCCTGTAAACACTTTTAGTCCAGGAAAAGGTCAAGATAAAATTGCAAGATTAAATTCTGTATCTCCTATTTTTCAAGATGGAAGAGTTTGGGTACCTGATAATAGATTCGGTGAAGAACTTATGGAAGAAGTTTCAGATTTTCCCGCAGGAGAAAATGACGACTTAGTAGACGCAACAACTTTAGCATTAGCAAGGTTTAGAGAAGGTGGTTTTTTACAATTAACTACAGATTATTTTGAGGAAGAAACACCATTTGTGGGAGAAAGGGTTTATTATTAATTAAAATAGGTTATGATTTGAAAATATGGCTATAGAAAAACAATCTTTATCAGCTGTTCCTATGCAAGAGGAAGCTATTGAACTTGAAATAATGCCTCAGGTTGAAGAAGAAACTGAATTATTTGTACAACCTGATGGTTCTATTATTCGTGGTAGTGAAATGCCAGACCAAGCTACATCAAAATTTGGAGAAAATTTAGCAGAAACTTTAGACGAACGTGAATTAAATACAATAGCTAATGAATTAATTGGAAATTTTGAAGATGATTTAGATTCACGTAACGATTGGTTTCAAACTTACACAGAAGGATTAGATTTATTAGGAATAAATTCTGATTCAAGGTCGCAACCTTTTATTGGAGCTTCAGGAGTTCATCATCCGATACTCGCAGAAGCCGTAACCCAATTCCAAGCACAAGCATACAAAGAAATGTTACCAGCAGGCGGACCTGTTGATACAGAAGTTTTAGGAATTACTGATAATGCTAAAATGGAAAAAGCAAATAGAGTTAAAAACTTTATGAATTATCAAATAACTTACAAAATGGAAGAATATGACCCAGAAATGGACCAATTATTATTTTATCTTCCGCTTTCAGGTTCAGCATTTAAAAAAGTTTATTACGACCCTGCGGTTGGACGGGCAGTAGCACGTTTTGTTAAGTCAGAAGATTTAGTTGTTCCGTATTACGCAGTAGATTTATTAACTTCCCCACGTATTACTCATGTAATTCACATGAATGAAAACGAATTACGTAAATTACAGCTGTCTGGTTTTTATAAAGACGTTGAAATGATGTCTCCAGGAAGTGGATTAGAGGAAACAGACGTAGATGATAAGATAGATGAGTTACAAGGGTTAAGTAGAACGATATCTGATGAAGAATTTACACTTTTAGAGATGCATGTTGACCTAGATTTAGAAGGATATGAAGATATAGGTGAAAATGGCGAAGAAACGGGGGTAGCTTTACCTTATATTGTAACTATTTGTAAAGATAACAACGAAATTCTTGCAATTAGACCAAATTACGACGAAAAAGACCCGATGAAGAAGAAAATTGAGCATTTTACCCATTATAAGTTCCTTCCTGGACTTGGATTTTACGGTTTTGGCTTAATTCACATGATGGGGGGCTTAACTAAGTCAGTTACAGCGATTTTACGTCAATTAATAGACGCAGGAACACTTTCTAACCTACCAGCAGGGTTTAAATCACGTGGATTAAACATTCAAAAGCATGATGACCCGTTACAGCCTGGAGAATGGCGAGATGTCGATGCTCCTGGAGGTAGATTACAAGATGCTTTCCTTCCTTTGCCTTATAAAGAGCCAAGTGCAACATTATCTACCTTATTAGGGGCATTAGTTGAATCTGGAAAAAGATTTGCAGCTACAGTAGAAGACCCAACAGGAGATGGTAATTCTGAAGCACCTGTAGGTACAACAGTTGCATTAATGGAAAAAGGACAAAGAATTATGTCCGCTATCCACAAAAGATTGCATTACGCACAAAGATGTGAGTTTAAAATACTAAAAAGAGTTTTTGGCGAGTTTTTACCCCCACAATACCCATATCAAGTACAAGGAGCTTCTGAAAACGTATTTAAAGAAGATTTTGATAATTCTGTAGATGTTATTCCTGTTAGCGACCCTAATATTTTTAGTATGACGCAAAGAATAACTTTAGCTCAAACTCAACTACAAATGGCACAAGCAGCACCAGAATTACATGATTTAAGAGAATCTTACAAAAAAATGTATATAGCTTTAAATATTAAAGATATAGATGCATTATTACCCCCAGAAGCTGAAGTACCTCCGAGAGACCCGATTAGCGAACAACAAGCTGCGTTAACAGGAGACCCGATAAAAGCTTTTGATTTTCAAAACCATGAGGCGTATATAGCAAGCCATAGTGCATTTTTACAAAACCCTATGGTACAATCAAACCCTCCTGTAGCTCAAACTATAACAGCTAATATACAAGAACATCAGTCTATGTTATATAGACAACAAATAGAACAAGCTATGGGTCAGCCTTTACCTCCTATGGAAGATGGTCAAATGCCGCCTGAAATTATGAATCAAATAGCTATGATGGCAGCACAAGCAACACAACAAGTTACAGGTCAAGCACAGGCAATGGCACAAGCACAAGCTATGGCACAAAAAGACCCACAAATGGAAATGTTCCAGCAACAACTACAATTAGAAAAAGAACAGTTAATGCAAAAAGAACAAGAAGACGTACGTGATAAAGAAGTACAGCTTACAAAAGCTGAACTAGATGCACAACTTAAACGTGAGAAAATAGAAGCTGATGCTAAAAAAGAAGATACAAAAGCTGCTATTGATTTACAAGAATTAGAGCAAAAGTCTAAAGCTGATGCTGATAAGAACTTTACTGAACTAGTTAAAACTGTTCGGGAAAGTAGAAATAAAAATGGAGAAAAATAATGCGTAAATATTACGACAACGACAAGTACCCTTCTCCTTCACCTAAGAAAACTAAGCCAGCCCCTAGTTTTCCAAGTGTAGAAGATAGTACGAAAACTCAATCTGTTAAAGCAGGAGAATGTTTAGAAACTCCTGAAAAAGCAAAAGTAAAAGCTGCTTATGGACAGACTAAAGGACTTCTTTGGTATAGGTCAATTAAATAAGTGGACTATATCTTAGCTACGGAGCATTTGCTTCGTAAATACCGTGAGAGAAAAGAAGCTCTTACGCAAACACTAGCTTCTGGAAGTATTGAGAATTTTGAACAATACCAAAGGATAGTCGGTGAAATAGCAGGTTTGAATTTCGCTGAACAGGAGATTCAAACTTTACATTCTAATATGGAGGATGCAAATGACTAATAAAGTCGAACCAAAAACTGTTCCAGATAGAGTATTAAGAGATTTCGGAAGTAAGGAAGCTCCTGACGTAAGTTCAGAACCTACAATTACTCCAGATAACTTAGACTCTCATGCGGAATCTTTACCTAGACCAACTGGGTATCGTATTTTAATATTACCTTTTACAGCGTCTACTGTAACTAAAGGTGGCATACACTTAGCTAAATCAACTGTTGATAAAGAAAGACTTGCAACTGTTGTTGGTTATGTTGTCGCGTTAGGACCAGATGCGTATAGCGACCCACATAAGTTTCCTGAAGGAGCTTGGTGTAAAGAAGGTGATTGGGTAATCTTTGGCAGATATGCTGGAGCTCGTTTTCAAATAGAAGGTGGCGATATGCGTCTTTTAAATGATGATGAGATTTTAGCCTGTATTGATGACCCAGAAGCAATTTTATCATAACAATCTTGAGGAGGACTCATGCAAAATAATGAAGTAGAAAAAATAGAATTAGAACTTCCAGAAGGGGAAGTTAATATTCATGAAGCAGATGTTGATGATTCTATAAAAGAAGAAACAACACCTGTCGTAGAGCAAAAAGACGAATTAGACGAAGTAACAGATTCAGTACAAAAACGTATTGATAAGTTAACTTATAAAATGCGAGAAGCAGAAAGACAGCGAGATGAAGCTGTAAATTATGCTTCAAGTATTAATCAAAACAATACTCAATTAAAAGAAAAACTAAAGAATTCTGATTCTTCCCTTTTCAAAGAGTACGACAATAGGGTACAATCAGAAATAGCAGGAGCCAAAATTTTATTAAAAGAGGCTCAGGATTTAGGAGATAGTGTCGCTGTTGCGGATGCAACAGAGAAACTTTCTAGAGCTAGTGCTGAAGCAGAAAACCTTAGAAGGTTATCTGCACAACAAGCACTTAGAGAAAAGAAGGCTTCTCAAGACGTTCCAGTAGATAATTATCAACCTAGATTACAACCTCAGACCAAAGGACCTGACCCTAAGGCAGAACAATGGGCTGAGAAAAATAAATGGTTTGGAGATGACCAAGCAATGACATTTGCAGCATTTGGAATACATAAACAATTAGTTGAAAATGGTTACGACCCTTCTTCTGATGATTATTATTCTGAAGTTGACAGACAAATGCAAGATAATTTTCCACACAAGTTTTCAGAAGAGCAATCTGCCCCCGTGCAACAGGTTGCTGCCAGTAGCAGAGGTGCTAGTGGTAAAAAATCATCACGCAAAATAAAGTTGACACCTAGTCAAGTAGCAATAGCTAAAAGACTAAACGTGCCGCTAGAAGAATATGCTAAGCATATTGAAGGAGTATAAAAATGACAGACGAAAATAAAACAACAGAAGTCGTAACGGACAGAAACTCTAGGTCCGCAGAGACACGAGACTCTCAAACTCGCAGAACGCCTTGGAAACCCCCGTCAATGTTAGACGCACCAGAAGCACCTCCTGGATATCAATTCAGGTGGATTCGTGAAGCTACTAGAGGACATGATGATAAATCTAATATGTCTAAACGTATTAGAGAAGGATATGAACCTGTGAGAGCAGAAGATTATCCTGATTTTGAAGCACCTACAGTAGATAACGGAAGCAATAAAGGAGTAATTGGGGTTGGAGGTTTAATTCTCGCTAAAGTACCCGTTGAAACCGCACAAGAACGTACAGAGTATTTTCAAGACCAAGCAAAAACTGCTATGGACGGTGTAGACCAAAACTTTATGAGAGAAAGTGACGCTAGAATGCCTATAAAAGATAGTGATATCCAAAGGACTTCTAAAGTCGCATTCGGTAGTAAACCTACCGATAAAGGAACTTAATAATAACAATGTATTTAGACAAAGGAGAAAATCATGGCTAATACAAATAAACCCGATGGTTTTACCCCTGCGTATCATATGTACGGTGGTGTTATTCGTCCTGCTAAAATGAGAATCGCAAGTGCAACTAACGCATCAATCTTTTCAGGTGATGTAGTTAATTTATCTAGCGGATATGTCATTCAAGGCACGGCGACAGGCACTCCTGTAGGTGTGTTTTACGGGGTATACTATACTGCAACTGACGGTACTCCAACTTTTTCAAAAGTTTGGACTGCTGACACTGCAACACAAGGTAGTGCCGATGCGGAAGCTCTTGTTTACAATGACCCTGGAATTGTATACGAAGCTCAATTTACAGCAGGAACTCCTGCAGTAAGTTTTATCGGTTCTAAATACACTCTCTCAACTACTGCTGGCAGCACGCTAAACGGTAGGTCAAAAGAGGGTGTGACTGCAACAACATCAAGTGGTGTAGCGTTATGTGTAGGATTCGCTTCGCAACCAAGCAACTCAATAGGTGCTTATGCGAGAGGACTCTTTACATTCCCGACTAACACATTTGCTGTATAATCTAAGGAGAATAAATAATGGCAATTAATAGAGCCCAACTAGTCAAAGAACTAGTACCTGGACTTCATGCTCTCTTTGGATTAGAGTATGAAAGATACAATAATGAACACGAAGACATCTTCGACACCGAAAGTTCTGAAAGAGCGTTTGAGGAAGAAGTAATGTTAAGTGGGTTTGGTGAAGCACCGACTAAGGGAGAAGGAGCAGCAGTCGTTTACGATACAGCTCAAGAATCTTGGACATCACGTTTCACACACGAGACAGTAGCATTAGCGTTTGCGTTGACTGAAGAAGCTATCGAAGATAACCTCTACGATACACTTTCTTCAAGATACACAAGAGCTTTAGCTAGGTCAATGCAAACTACTAAACAAGTGAAAGCAGCTAATGTATTAAACAATGCATTTAGTTCTTCATTTGTTGGTGGTGATGGAAAAGAGCTTTGTGCTACAGACCATCCAACTGTTGCTAACGTGGACTTAAAAAATGAGCTAAGCACTGCAGCTGACTTAAATGAAACTTCTCTTGAACAAGCGTTAATTGATATCGCTGACTTCAAAGACGAAAGAAATCTTAAAGTTAACGCACAGGCGAAAAAATTAATTATTCCGCCTGCTTTGCAATTTGTAGCTGATAGACTCATGGACACTCCTGGAAGAGTCGGTACTTCTGATAATGACATCAACGCAATTAGAAACATGGGAATGATTTCTGAAGGCTATGTTGTAAATCATTATCTTACAGATACTGATGCTTTCTTTATCAAAACTGACGTTCCTAACGGATTAAAACATTTCGTTAGAACTCCTGTATCAACTAGTATGGAAGGCGACTTCGAAACTGGTAATGTTAGATACAAGGCTAGAGAACGTTACAGCTTTGGTTGGAGTGATTGGAGAGGTATCTTCGGTTCACCTGGAGCATAACTCACTTTCGTGAAAAATTTAAGGGGACTTCGGTCCCCTTTCTTTTTTATAACTTATGGTATATCATGAGAAAAGTTCTAGGGAATATATTAACTATCTATCGACTGCCCTAGCAGACAAGCCAAGACGATAGAATTTATTAAGGAGACTTAATATGGCAAAATCAACCTTTTCAGGTCCTGTACAATCATTAGCAGGATTTATATCGGCAGGTAATGCAAACATAGTTAGCTTAACAGCTGACACTTCACTTACAGTAGCTTCTCATGCAGGAAAAATATTAACTTGTAATGACGCTGATGGTAAATTTACTTTACCTAGTATTGTAGCAACTGCTCCAGGAAGAGACGATGACCCTAATCAAACAAATAACTTAGGTGCATCTTTCTTTTTCGTAGTTGAAACAGCAGCAACAGACATGGATATTCTTACTGATGGAACTGATAAGTTCGTAGGTGGTTTATACACAGGCGTTACTGATGCAACAGGTAAAACTTTTATATCTGGGGCTAGTAACGATGTTATTACTATGAATGGTTCAACTAAAGGCGGACTTGTAGGTAGTATTGTAAAAGTTACTGCTATGGCTTCAGCTAAATATGCTGTAGAAGGTATAATTCTAGGTTCAGGAACTTTAGTAACACCATTCGCAGACGCGTAAGGGAGGTAAACTATGGCTAATACAGTCACAGGACCAACTAATCAACTAGACGGTGAGAAAAAACTTATTGTTTACTGTTCTGTTTTATCAGACGGAAGTGCTAGTAGTACAACCTTAGTGGACGTTTCTGCTTTAAACTCTTCAACATTGAACGGTAATTCATGTGCACACGTTTCTTTAAATAGAATTTGGTACACTTGTACTGGAGCACCTGATGCTCCTGCTTCTCTTGATTGGGACGCTACTACAGATGTAACTTTTTTAACGCTTGGTTACGATAATTCATTTGATTTTAGTGATATCGGCGGTTTAAAGAATACTGCAGCTTCAGGATATTCGGGGGATGTGCTTTTAGTTATTCCTTCAACTTCTGACGCAGGTAATGAATACACTGTTTGGTGTGAATTTTTAAAGTATTACGAAGCTCCAGGTTCATAAACTATGGCGACTTCTGGTACTCGCACATTTAGTTTAGATGTAGCAACGGCTATTGAAGAGGCGTACGAACTTGCAGGTTTAGAAGTTCGTACGTCTTATGACGCTGTTACAGCTAGACGTTCTTTGAATATTATGTTTGCTGATTGGTCAAACAGAGGTATTCAAATGTGGGAAATAAATAAAGTAGAACTTACTTTAACCGAAGGAACTAGTGAATACACTATTAATGGTTTCGATATTGATATCTTAGACGCGTATATACAAAGAAATGTCAGTGATGTCGTTACAGACTACACTATAGACAGAATAGACAGGAATGAATTTGTAGGTATTCCTAATAAAGCAACTAAATCTAGACCGACTGAATACTGGTTAGAAAGATTAAGAACTCCAGTAATTCATCTTTATCCAACACCAGAGAACTCAACAGACAAACTCATTTACTATGTTTGGCGTAGAATAGAAGACGCAGACGCATCAATACAGGATATAGATATACCGAGCAGGTTTATGCCTTGCTTAGCTTCAGGATTAGCTTATTATTTATGTTTAAAAAAGAACACACAAAAACTGCCTATTATAAAACAACAATACGAACAAGATTTATTAAACGCTCTTAAATACGACGAAGACAGGTCTCCTTTAAAAATAGTACCTAAACATGAGTATATATAATGAGTTACGCTTCTGGTAAATTTGCTAAGTTTGTTTGTGATACGTGCGGTTGGGCGTACTCTTATAAAACTGCAAAAACGACTTGGGAAGGTAATAGAGTTTGTGAAGAATGTTACGAGCCTAAACACCCACAATTAGACCCACCCAACATAGGAGCTGATGCAGAAGCTCTTTGGAAACCAAGACCAGAAGTTAAATTACCTAAATCTCAATTAGGTGTTGTAATAACAAATAACGCTTCTGCTGCGGGAATGACTTTTAAAAGCGACCCTATAGGTAGTACACTAGAGGGACAGGAAATAACTGGAGCACTTGGAGACGTAACAGTGAGTATAACATAATGGCAGGATTTACATACAGTGGGTTAAAAACCTCAATACAAAATTATTTAGATAGTACAGAATCAACGTTTACAAGCACACTAGATACGTTTATTCAAACAGCAGAAGAACGCATATTAAAATCGGTTGAATTACCTGTTTTTCGTAAAAACGTTAATGGGAATCTTACATCAGGAAATACTTATTTATCTATGCCTGATGATTTTTTATCTCCATATAGTTTAGCTTTGATAGACGGAAGTAATAATTATTCTTATTTATTGTTAAAACAAGTCTCATTTATAAGAGATTACACCCCAGCAGCAGCAACAACTGGCAAACCCCTTTACTATTCACAATTTGATGAAAACAGTTTTTTAGTTGCTCCAACACCTGATAGTAATTATTCGGTAGAATTACATTATAATTATAGACCTGCTTCATTAACAACAGTAGGAGACAGTAATCAAAGTTGGCTTTCTGAAAATGCTCCTAACGCTATGTTATACGGTTCTTTAGTAGAAGGTGCTGTCTTTTTAAAACAAACCCCCGATGTTGTAGGTTTGTATGAAAGTAAATTTCAAGAAGCATTAGCTACGTTAAAATTATTGGGTGAGTTTAAAAATGTAAGAGATGAAGCGAGGAATGACCAAATAAAAATAATGTCTAAAGGGGTAGGTAATGTTTAGTGTTGATGTAAAAACAACAATGGGGGACGTTAATGTTCAAACAACGAAGAATAAAGGTTTAAGCCCAGAATACTGGACTGAAAGAATAATGGAGAGACTTCTTAGTATTAGCGATAATGCAGACCCTATGGTAAAAGCACAGGCACAAGCATTTAAAGATAGTATGACACAAGTCGTTTTATTATATTTAAAACAAGCTATTATGAGTGATAGAGCTACAGTAGCAGGTTTATTAGAAAAACAAGGTCATAAAGATATGGCTGATATTATAAGGAGGCTGTAATGGCAATAACCCAAGCAATGTGTACTTCATTTAAAAAAGAATTAATGACAGCTAC
>VTLG01009933.1_pt1 | contig 15565 bp, 30 predicted proteins | sample 4694571 | NCBI WGS metagenome assembly VTLG01 (sample SAMN12604809, study PRJNA352737) | marine metagenome | biome: ENVO:00000447; feature: ENVO:00000209|ENVO:00000569|ENVO:01000036; material: ENVO:00002151; isolation source: viral sequences binned using virsorter ...
TGATTCAAACTATCAAATATAAATCTTTGTGTATGTGATATTAAAGGATAGATAATATGTGGTACTGATACTGTTTGGTTATTAAGTTGAGTTACAAATGTTTCAACACCTTGCTTAACAGTAGTTGCATTATAATCGTGATTAAATTGACTAAAGTCTAAACTACTTAGTTTTCTATCTTTTACTCTATCTTTTAATCTAATAGTTTGGCCATAAAATGTAATATTATAACTATCAGGTACATTGTTTTTTAATTTTACACCATTCATTACAATATACCCAGCTCTAAATGGTTTGTAATTTAATTCAAGTATTGCATCAAGTTTTGAGTTTGCATCAAATATAGCATCAGGGGTTGCATCACTTACTATGTCTCTTCTGTAATAGTGTTTAAATAATCTATTGTTTATACTACTTGCAGGAAGATTAAATGTTCTACTAAAATCTGTAAATACTTTTTCTATATCTCTAATATCTTGTATAGTTTGTGTAAGTGTGATCTGCTCATCTTCAAACAAATCTAAATGCTGAAAGTTTATATCAGTAATAAGATTTATTTCATCCCATTTTCTAAAAGTATTTTCCCAAAGAGTTTCTGTCAAATTCCATAAGTCAGGATTTGGCTGAGGACTTTCTAGTATTATACTTGGAATTGATAGGCCTACTTGATTCATTATCTGATTGTATTTATTTTATCAAATGCAAATTTAAAATTGATAGTATAGTTTGCTAACCTATCATTGAGACTTGTTTTAAATACTACTTGTTTGTCTTGTGGTACAACAGGAAGCTGCTGACTATCTTTAAATATCCAACATCTTGGAGACATCAATAGCTCTTCAATTACTTGGTTGTAACTATCATTCACATAACCTGTATTAACTACTATGCTTTCTCTACTCATTACATTTCTTGTTTTGTATTGATGGTTATTTATAGAATAACTCGCACCTGTTGTTAATGTATTTGCTTTGTACTCTTCTCTTTGTACATCAATACTTTCTATAGATTTTAGAAAAAAGTTTACTCTTTGCAAAGCACCGAATCTATTGACAAATGTTACAGGTAGATTTGTAAATTTATTACAAGGCTGTTCTTCTATTAGAATCGTTTCTGTAGTGCCTCCTTTTACAATATCTACACTTGTGAGTGTGGCCGTGTTACTTGTTGCATATTCTATTGCTGTATTTGTTGTATCTATTCCTGTACCTACAGTAACACTTGTAACTGTGCTTGAGCCATTTTTGAAATTAACTGTTGTTGCTCCTGCCAAAGTATCTGCACCTGAATTTACACTAAGGTTTGCTAATACAGGTATTTTAAGAATCTCTTGGCTTTCTCTAAATATTTTATTGTTTGACATCAATACAGATGTGCTACCTACAAAACTACTTAGAGATACAGTTGTTCCACTATTTGTCTGTGTTTCTGTTGTAAAACCATTTTCAAAATAACCTACACCATCAAAGGCCAACATATTTGTTGTTACTGCACTTAAGTTTGACGATCCGTCATTTGGCGTTGCAACAGTCTTTACCCAAAGGTTTAGTCCATTGTTTCCAAACGTACCATTGAAACTATATGTGATATAATCTTTTATCAGTTCTCCTATCTCAAATATTACAAAGTTATTGTTAGCTACTTCGTTTTTTCTAAGTGCATAAGTTGTACTTGGACTTGTTTGGTATGTTCCTGAATATATTGAAATTGTAAGAGTACAACTCGCTAATGATGCGTGTGCAACTTTTATATATACAGGACTATTTATGTTTACTTTATATATTGCCATCTTCTATTGTTTTTTCTGCGTCATTTACAAATGCTGCTATTAATTCTGGGGGTAAAGTTTTAAATCGTTTCTCAAAAGGTTTTGTAAAAAATAGACTTGGCCTAATGCCTTGTTCAAATATTGATTTGGCTATAATAAAATTTAGGCCTTTTCTTTTTGTAAACCTACCTCCTTCTTCTCTTGGTGCAATACCTTTTCTTACTGTCCATTTATCAAAAGCTGATGAAGGTGGTCTTTTGGTTGTATATTTGAAAGGTGTCTTATATTTCTTCTTTGTACCTGAAACACCTTGATCTTGATACGCACCATATTCCTCCATCAAGAATTGTAAGATAAAACCTGAACTATCTGACAATATTTTATAGTCAAGAGAGTTATATAGTTTCTTGGAAACATTCTTATTTGTTTTTGTAAGATTGCTTCTTGATTGTTGAATTACATACTTAGCAAAACTGTTTAATATCTTTTGTGTTTCTTGTAATTCCATCAGCATTTACTTATATCATTCTCTATTAGTATATTCATTGTAGCTGCCCATCCTGCTAACTTGTTTTCAAATCTTTCATAGAAAGGTTCGCAAGAAGGGTCTCCATCTAATTGGTATTTGGTTGTATATAAACTACCTCTTCTTAGTAATACTATAATTCTATTAAGTACGGCCAACTGTGTATTCAGAACATCTTGTTCATTGTCATTTCCTACAAATATATCTGTCTCTGCATCTTTGTATTCATTTATCATATCCATAGCCATAATTGTAATATTAAAAGACAATACTTGTTCTTGTGTAGTTACGTTATTTACTATTATATGAGCAAGAGGAAATATTGTTTGTTTGTTCAAATCAATATCTGTTATATCTCCTGTTGTTACTGTATTAATATTGCTGTCGTTTAACAGGTTGTCTTTTATAGTTGTTGTAAGTTGATAAAACCCTCTTATACCTTGATTACTCATCTTGTTCTATTTTTTAATTGTTTTGATTCTAATTCGCTTTTCTCTTTCATAAAACTTAACATAGTCAAACACTTGTGTACATTTAATTCAACGATATGCTCAAATCGTCTAATATCCCCCTGAGAGAGTGCAAAAATTGATTGATACCATCCCCATTTCTGCCCAAATTGAGAGACGGAGGTAAGGGCTTCTCCTTGTTCTGTTCCAAATAAACTGTCATAAGCCTCGACAAGTCGATTCCTAAACGATAAAAAAAAAGCATACTACCAAGTACAATATCCATTGGCATATCCTTATATACATCTTGACCTTCTGCTTTATACTCCTCTATGGTATATTTGTTTTTATAAGTGTTTATGATTGGCCTATAAAGAACTGCCATAGCTTTTTCTACTTGTTGCCATTTACCTAAGTAAGTATCAAGATCAACATACTCTCCCAAAGTCATATCATCTAGGTTTGGTATAAAACCATACTCTATACCATTGAGTACAAACCTTGTTTTTATATGTGGCTTTTGTTCAAACATATCTGCAAGTATTCCTGTAATTCTATGAACGTCTTTTGCTTTTAATGTGTAGGCCTCTTTGAGACTTATACCACAAAATATTTCTATCATTTTAGAAGCTAGAAAGTTCTCGTCTGTATTATCCTCTTGTATCTTGACAAACTTCTGATACTGCCATAATTTGATTTCTGACAAATCATTTGGTACAGTTATTTTAACTCTCATATATATATATCGAAATCTAAAGTGGATTTTTGACAAAAAAAAAGGAGGCCGATTTAAGACCTCCTATCATTCAGTTATTATGAAAAACTAAACTAAATATGTTGCAATTAAATTAAACAACTAACTAATTAACTGAATGTATACTCCTATATAAAATGCTAACCAAAGTAGTAATGCTTTTATAAAAAATTTAAAGTGATTCATTGTTTTACGATATTATTTTAAATGTTGCTAAATCTGATTTATATATTCCATCTTTTAGCAACTTGTTATAATTTTCTTTTCCTATTTGTTTTATAACATCTTGTTTAGTTTCAGTAAACCAAGCATTAGATACAAGACCTGTTCTTGTAAATTTGTCGGCAGATTGTCTAATTACTTTCATTTCTTTTTTCTCAGTAATTTCTACTTTAGGATTTTTGTAATCGTCTGTGTTTATAAATATATCTATTTTACTCATTGTTTTGTTTTAAATTAAAGGGGTTGGGTGCATCCTTCCCCATTTTTTTTTTTATTTTTTAGTGTTTTCGCACCGAGCAAATTGCACTCGCTTCTGTTTTTATATACACAAATATAGTCTTTTTTTAATTATCCACAAATTTTAATAACTTTTTTTTTGTTTTTTTTATCTACTTCTGTTATCTTATAACATATTTACCTTTGTTTGGCCTTTCTAATTGCATCATAAGTGCATATCGAGCTGCATCAATGCAGTCAGGATGTAGGCCTGTAGGTTTCTGTATATTGTTTCCTTCTTTATCTTTATCCCATACATAGCCTTGTAGTTCTCTAATAAGATTCTTTGATCTTGATGTTACATACACTTCATTTTGATTAATAAGGTTTATACCATAGATTACAGAATCTCTACCTTTTGTTACAGGGAATATTCTATGGCCGTAACTTCTAATCTCTTGTATTGATTTAGGTTCTGCACTATCTGCGTATATATGTTCTAATGCTCTGCTGTCAGTTATAAAATTACTTATGTCTCTATTTAACATACCTTTTCTATACAACAGCTCATCAAATATATAGGCATTGTTCCATTTATATAATCTAATATAAGTTGTAGGGTCTACAGAATATCCAAAGTCAAGACCTGCACACAGAAGCCTTGCATCATCTGGTAATTTATCTATTGACTTCCAATCAGGAATACAAGCACCCTCCAAACTACCTATCTCTCCAAGTCCATATACTTTCCACCAATTAGCCCAATATGTAGATGTCTTAGCTTTTACTCTTGCTTTCTCAATTTCTTTTACTATTGACTTTGGTAAACTATCATTGTCTTTGTAAGTAAGTGTTACGAAGTTTGTATCTTCTTGGCCTATCAATTCTTTATCTACCCAAAACAAATTAGTTGGATTATAGTCAAGCCATATATTACCTGATGTTCTTACAGCTAATTGTTGGTAGGCCTCAAAGCTAATATTATTACACTCATTGATAAATAAGTCTGTTCTTCTTGCACCTCTCAGTTTGTCTGGTTGGTCTGTGCTAAAGAACTCAATATAACTACCATTACTAAATTCGTATTTTAAGATACTTCTATTAAACTTTCTTTCATCATACCTATTCAATACCTTAAGTATATTAAGAAAGTCTTTTAAAGCTCCTCTACGCAAGTGTGGTACTGATTCTGCAACAACGCTTATTTCTTTAAATGGATAACGCATACCATAATCTATCAAGATCATAAGTATTGCAATAGTCTTTCCTGCTGACGAGCCTCCTCTAATTATTCGTAGTCTTTTATCAAGGCCTCTAAGTTTGTCGAGTGCCGTAGTTTTGGTAAACATTAGTCTATAAATAACGGCATATCCTCGTTTATACTAATGTCCTTAGTCTCTCTTGGTTTGCCGTACCTATAACCCATATATAAATTCAAAGCTCTCATATCTCCTTTATCAATTAAATGTTTTAGTTTTTTTATTACCTCCTCATTGTTGATTATATTATCAAGTTTTTCTATGAGTTCTTTTTCTTGTGTTTTAGGTTTTCTACCTGCTCGTCCTTTTGTAGAATGGCCTCCATTATTTTTTCTTCCGTCCATAGTAAAAATTAATAAAACATTAATTAATTAATTCTGTTTATATCTATATATCGTAAAATTTAATTAATTTTCGATTGTTTCAAATTCTTTTTGTTCCATTGTATCTACAAGCTCTACCATCGTCTTTATACTTTCATCGCTTAAATAATTCACTTTAAGTTTTATAAATTCTATTTTGGCCTCATTGTTTACATCTTTGATATTCTTTGTAAGCATTGTCAGCCACTTTCCAAGAGTTTTATTTGTAGTCAAGTATATCTCAAACATATTGAGTGCGTGTAATACTGATGAATGGTCTGAGGTTTTTCCATACTTACGAAAGAAGTTTGCTATTTGTTGTAACTTCATCTTTTCATATTTGTATAGTATGAATACAAGTAGCGATCTTGCTTCTACTACATCAGACTTTCTTGAGTTCTCAAATACATCTACCTTTGCTATTTTGTTTATTCTGTTTGCTATTCTTAATTGTTTATTCATATAAATAATCTTTTTTGTTGTTTATGTATATTTATTCGTTTCTGTGCATCTTGAAAGTATTCTTTATCTATTTCGTACCCTGACAAATCATAATTTAAATTGTAAGCAGCTATTGCAATAGAGCCACTACCTAAGTGTGTATCAAGTATTTTATCTCCTTCTTTTGCATAGTTCATAAGCAGCCATTCATATAATTTTACAGGTTTTTGTGTAGGATGGATTCTTTTTTCTAAACCTCTGCCATAGTCATTTATCATTTTTGTATTCATTGTACCAGCTTGAACGTTCCCACTCCATTGAAAATCAAACATAGTAATTCTGTTTTGACAATTTGTAGCTGCAATATCTGCGTGTGAATAAGTGCTTTTTAGGAAAGGTGTTACTAATTTATTGTGTATTATTCTACCCTGACCAAATAAAGATTGTGAATCGTTGTAATAATTACATCCCCATATTATATGTTTTTTTGAAACCCTTAACAGTTCTTTGAAGTATTTAGTTGTGGGTGGAGTTTTATTCCAAGATTTTTGTTTATGTCCTTTTAAAATATAATCTTTTTTTTCTCCTGTTCTTAATTTACCTTTTGTTTTGAATCTTTTTGTTTTGCTAAAAGTCAAGCCTATGCCGTATGGAGGATCTACAATAGCTAAATCAAATTGGTTATCTGACATTTCTTGCATAGCTTCCATACAGTCTTGATTGTAAATATTTATCATAATATACCTTGTATTATATAATTATCTAAGTCATATCCTTCTATAAAAAACTTCTCAAATATTTTAAGAGATTCCATAGTTTTACGTTCTCCTTCTGCATAAAATTCTTTACTACATTCCCATTTACCAATGTCCAAACTACCTTTGTCTATTACAAGAAAAGTAAAGTCTTTGTAACTAACATCATATAATTTACAATATAGAAAGCATTGTATATCATAAGAATACTTCTTTGCTGAGTATGGGAAACCTTTTATGTCAGTTGTTGTTTTTATATCTACTATTCCTCTACTGCTCAATACATCTGCCTTGCCTCTAAATGGGTAGCCTAATATTGTATCTATTGCAGGTACTTCAAATTGGCAGTCTGTTATGAATTTCAAGGCTTGTTCATTTCTCAAAAAGGCATCTGCGATCTTCTCTGCATTTTCTTTTTCTGTTCTTGTATATACCAGACCATATTTTTCTTTTGCTTCTTTATATGCCTTAGTATTTTTAGAAGATACATTTACAAATATTTGTTCTTGGAATTTATCAGGTTCTAATATACTTAGATGTACTAATCTACCATCTCTTAATGGCTGTGTTTCTGGACTACCATATTCTGTAACAAACTTATATGTTTTTGGACTTGACAATAATAATTTTAAAGAAGAGCTGCTTAATACAAGTCTAGCAAGGTCTCCATAATAAAAATTATCATCCACCATTTTTTCTAACAAATCTTTCTTGTTGTATTCGTTTCCGTCTAAAAGTTGTATCATTCTCTTGTTTTTTGATTATTATATTTGATTCTAATTTGTTTGTGTACATATACATTACATTCAAACATTTTATAAAGTTTCCTATTTCTTTTTTTCTTTGTGGTTCTGCTGATTCAAATGCTTTTGTCATAGCATTACCAATATAGTTGAAAGCTAATTCAAACTTTTGTTTTTCTTTTATATCCATAGTTTTAGAATTACATAGCTACCAATAGAAATTATAAATAGTATTAGTGCAAACTTTAAGGTTTGGTAGGTAACTTCTTCTTTCTTTGGGTTTCTACCTTGATTGCTTCGATATTGTCTTTGTTTTTTCATACTTGCAATATAGTGAAAATAATTAACATTTGAATATAACTAAGATTTATGTACGATACTTGCCATATCTTCTGTAAGTAAATATACTTTCTTAAGCAGCTTTTTTTTTGTCCATAAGGTCGTATCAGGACAATACAATTCTTTTACTTTTGGCATTTCTAAATAGTTTATCCAATATAAGTATGTTCCCTTTGGGTCGCTAACAAAATAAAGTTTCACGATCTCAGAATCCATTTCCATAAGTTTATCATACTTATACTTTTCAAGTAGTTTGTCTTTGTAGTATTTGTTTCTAAATTTCATCTCCATTACGCACCTGTGGCCTTTTGGCGTAAGACCAGATGCGTCATAATGTTCGTACTTTCCTTCACTCCATTTCAGATCCCATCCTTCAAACTCATTAAGGAATGATACTACAGTTTTTTCAAACTTATTTATCGTTTCTATACCCATTGTCGTAAATAGTATTTATATCACTAATCCATTGATTCCATTGTCGAGGTGTACAAGAGCAAGGTATATAATAATCGTGTATGAAATACTTAGAATGTATTTTTGCTATTAGTACTTGTTCCTCTTTGTTTATACTGCTACTATTTACAGACTTGAATACAGTCCATCTGTCGTATTCTTTCTTATTTAGTTTTTTCCATTTTGTCGCCATTTCTTGATATGTTGTTTAAGTATTCTTTTCTATCATCACATCCACAGTCATCATACCCTAGTTTATTTGCTATCCAAGTTGCTATTGCTTTACCTTTTCCAAATGTAAGGATGTTTATTATATATTCTAATTTATCGCCTAGTCTCATAATAATTCTTTTAGTTTCGATTTAACTTTGTTGAAAGTATTATAAAGTGAGTAGTAAGATATATCTGTTTTCCTTGATAGCTCACTTATGCTTATGCCTTGCTCATCTACAATTTCATATACCTTTCTATCGTACCAATATATTTCCTTAAGTGCATTTTGTATTTTTTCATATACCTCTACATAATTACAAGAATCTTGTTGGGTAATTTCAAGACCATTCAGTTCTACTAAAGTGTATTTCATTTTCTTTCTAATCAAATCGACATATAAACCTCTAAGTATTCTAAAACAATAATAATAATTTATGTCATCTCCATAACTAAAATCAATACCTTTCTTTGTATTTCTTATTAGTAGAATGTATAATTCTTGAACAATATCTTCTACCTCTGTATCTTTAAGGCCACCGAAAGACTTAGTTATTTCTAACCATTTGTCGTGTCTATCGTATGCCTTTTCTACAGGTGTTTTCAAAATGGAAAATTAAGTTGTTCTATTATTGATTTATTTATTATGTCTTTATCTCCTAGCTTATAACCTACATTGTTGGGTATGCTTTGTAATAATAAAGGAGAATCGAAAGGTGTAGGTTTTGTTCCTGTATCGTGATCTTTAATTTTTTTTGAATGCAGCTCTGTATATATCCATCTTGATTCGTGCTGTGTAAGTCTGTGTATCGTATAGAAGTCATCTGTTCTGTTTCCAAAAACATTACCTCCTTCTACATCACTCATAGCAAGAGGTAAGGGATGTCCAGCAAATTCGTGATTAGTTGCATAACGTTTCCTAAATGCTTCAGTAACTGAGTGCATAATTAACCATAGACCTACATTGTATTGTTTGACAAATATTCTAAAATCTGTCATACATTCATATAGATACTCGTAAGCATTACTATATTTCATCATACCTTTATTCTTTCTTAAGCTGTTTATTGGATCAACAATTAAGCAGTCAAACTTATATTGAGGATATACAACTTCACATAAAGATAATAAATCTAAGTAATCATAGTTCTTTTCGCAGTCAATAAATTTAAAATGATTAAATATAAATTCTGAATGTTTTTCTAATTCTTCTGATGAAATTTTGTTTATAGGTTTGTAAGATTTGAACTCTATAAGTTTTCTTATAATGCCATAAGGTTCGTTTTCAGAACTAAATACCAAGAACTTAGTTTTATGTTTCATAGCGAAGAGTAACATAAAATAAAGTATGATAGATGTTTTACCTACGTTTGCGTGTCCTGCAAAGCAAGTTACATTTCTTTTGAATCTTATTACGTTATCTATTTCATCTATGCCGATTCTTGGAGCTTCTTTTAGTAAACCTTGTCTTATTTTATCTACCTTATCTAATTCGTCTCCAAAGTTTATTAGCATTATTCTTTTTGTAATTTATCTAATTCAAATTGTAAATGATGTATTGCTTTCTCTAAACATCTATTAGGTGTTTTGTGTTTTCTATATGCTCTTAATATATAAGTACAAGCAGTTCCAAGATTATAATTAAGGTCAAAGTTTTCTACAACTTCACGAGCTGTATAACCATTCTTTCCATTATAATACTCTGGTGTTTTTGGCATCAGAAGGGTAATGGGTCAGGTTCTACTCTATCAGGTTGTTGATTTTGTAAAGTAACAACTTGGTCGTGCTGTATTCTCCATCCCACTATTGTATTAATATATTTGGTTACACCTTCTTTATTAGTCCACTCCCTGCCTCTTATATTAATGTTTACTTTTGCTTCATCTCCTACAGAAAAATCATTTACTAATTCACAGTTTTTTTGTTGAAAAGCTATTTGTATTTTTTGTGGATATTTCTCTTTTGTTTCAAGCAGTATGTTTCTGACCTTAAAATCATTACTACCAAATGTTTTTGTTTCTTCTATTTCTTTTATGATTCCTATTAGTTCCATTATAATTGATTTTTAATTTGTTTGTGTTTTTTGTATAATTCTAAAGCTCCATCGTGTATTTCTTGTACAGATAAATTTCTTCCTTGATTCATAAGAACAAAGTCTCTTCTTGCAGATTGAAAAAAAATGTTGTTATCCTTAAATTCTGTTGGACTTATATACTCCTCGCTTTCTTTACCAAAATTATTGTTTGGTTTATAGTTTCCGTGCATAGGCTTTTTTACCTTTTTTAATTTTTTCCAATTATCAAATTTTGGTAAATCTTTATAGGTTGTGTTATCTCTTTTGTGATTATATTCAATAACATCTCCCTCTTTGATTTGCCATTCAGGATTTTTGCTTATCCAAATTATACCATTGTCTCCCTCAAAAGTAGAGACGTTATATTTTAATTTATCGCCAAATTCTTGGCCTGTATATGTAAGTAATTTTATTTTACCTTGTTTCATTGTTTTATTTTAAATGTTCTTCTAATTGTCTTTCGTTAGTAATTTTGTTTTTATTCATAACTAATCTGACTTTTATTTTTAAGTCTTTGTTTTCACTTTTAAGCTCGTTGTATAAATTTATTAAAGTATTTACTTTCTTGCCTAAAAGTTTTATTCTGTTGTTTAGTTCATCTATATTAGGAGCTGACATACTTGTAATTGTTGAGTTTCAATGTAGTGTCTACTTCTTTTTTATCTACTATACATTCAATATGTTGTATAATTGATTGTACGTCTACGTTTCCTTTTTTGTATTCTTTTAAGAAAGTTTTTAATAATGTTATTTGTAATTCATTCATAAGTTTTGTTTTTTAATGAGAATCTAAATTAATTAAAAAATGTGGATAAAACAAATCATAATACCAAAAAAAAAGGGGAGAAAATAAATCCTCCCCTAAAAACAAAACGCTTACCGAAGGTGGTAAGAACTCACAAAGATAATCTTTTATTCTCTATCTCTAACAATTTTTCATATTTTTCTACCATCTCTTTAAGATCACTTATAGAATACTTTATTGTTTTTTTAGATTCGTTATAAAGATGTTTAGGGAGGCCTTGTTTCTTTTTTTCTAATGCAAGACTATAGACATACTGCATACCATATCTATATCTATTGTCATATCTACTCTGTGGCCATACATTGTCCTCGTGCCACCTTGTACTCATCTCTTTACGTGATATAAAATGTCCTGCATCTACTTCGCTATAGTGATAATTTTTACCAGAAGTGATGCAAGTTACAAAACCTCTTTTATCTGCATTTTTTTTTCTTATGTATTCTGAGAATATAGTATCGAGTTTTTTTATAAGACCTTTACGAGATATTTTTCTCATCTGTCCATAGCTTGTAGTAAACTATTACCTAATCTCTCATCTAATTGCTTTATAGCTCTGTATATAATTCTGCTTTGTTTTTTTGCTTCTTGTCTTTCTGTCTTTGTAGAATCTATACCTAAGTTACAATATATAGTAGCATCCATTTCAAGAAGTCTATCTATTTTGTCTTTTAAAGATATTGAAGTATAGCCTAGTATTTTTTCTATAACATATTGTATCATATCGCAAATATATTTAAAATTAAAGAAAAGAAAGAAAAAGTAAACAAAAAGAAAGAAAAGAAAAGCCCTACCAAGAAAAGAAAATAATTAAAATACCTGATCCAAGTGCCTTCCAACTTTATTAGGTTGCACAAGTTTTGCTATAAGCAAGACAAATATATAATTATTTTTTTAATTTATATTTTGTAAAAGAAAACATAACAAACACAAACTTTACTAATGCTATAAATAATATAACTGTAAATATGTTAATATGTGATTCTCCACAAAATCCTAATATATGTTTTATTGTTTCCATTATCTACCTTGACCTCTATATCTTTTTTTGTAATTTTTACTTTGCTTTACTTTACTCATTTTAGTTTTTGAGTGTACACCTTTACGTTTTCTGCTGTTACTTTTGTATATATGTACACTAGCTCTTTTTGCCATTTGTTATTTTTTCAAATGATCTACCACCAAAATATGCACCTAATGTAACTGTCAAACTTGTCGTAAGAAGTGCTTGGTTACTTTGACTTATTTCAAAATTAATCCAACCTGCATCAATAAAAACCATTAATACACTAGATACAACTAAGAATATTAAAACCATAGGTCTTACATTGCGACTTAACCAACTATCACTTTTTGAATCTGCAACCCACCTTGTACTGATTTCTTGCATCTCTTTAGTTTGCTGTTCAAATAACATTTGTTGTAATTTAATTTTATCATCGTTTGATATTTTAGATTTACCTATTTCTGCAATAGCTTCTTTAGGACTTGTAACGCCTTGTAGTACACTACCTAGTGTTGGATTGATTAATCCTGCTGCACCAAGCAACATCTTACCTACTGTTGTATCTTTAAATTTTTTCTTGTCAGACATTTGTTATATCAATATATTTAGTTCTACCACTTTCTCTTACTGCTCTTAATATTTTTTTTCTGTTTCTATCTGCACCTACATAGCTTACGTGAATCCAGTCAGGGTTTTCATCATTACCGAACTCCCATATCATCTGGTCAAAGTCTAGGTTTTCTTTAATATAATGAAACATCTCTTTATTTGTTTTATGTCCATATACATCATCAATATCCATTGCCTGACCTTTACAATGTTGGCTTGATGTACTGCCACCTATTGCTTCATTTAATGTCTTTGATCTATAAAATGAATTAATCTTAATAGCACCACCAACCCACTCTCTTAGTGGCTCAAATATCCAATGTGCCACTAATCGCATATTTCCTATCACATTCCCATTTGGTGTGTTGTCAATACCTAAACGTAAAGCAGTAATACTTTTTGTTGCTTCTTTTTCTGATATATGTTTACTAATCATAATCTAAAATTAAGACCTACCGAGCTGTTTACTATCTCACTATCCCAAAACTTTATGTATTCTCCTTCTATGAATATGCCGAGTGTTTTACTTATTTTCCAACCAGCTATTATACCACCTTGATAATCTGACCATTGCTCTCCATCTAATAAATTATTATGGCCACCTTTACCCCAAGAGTTTCTATGTAAATAACTAAAATCAACATTACCCTCTATGTATTTGTGATATGGTAGTATCCAATTTGCGTATGCGTGTAGCCAAAATTTTGGTCTATAATGATAAAAGTCAAATCCAACAATAGGTGCAACTTCCATAAAAGGATCAAGCATTGCCCATTGCTCTTGATTAAATCTATTCATTAAGCTACCATAGATACGATCTCTGAAATCTCTATCTCCGTAAGCAACTATTTCACCATTTGGGTTTTTCCATATCCAATCGTAAAATTCATCTCCTGTATCTAAGTTTGTATATCTTGTAAACTCATCCGTATAATTATAATAGTAACCTAAAGTCCACCAAGAATTGACAGGGTACTCTATTACATTACCATCTTGGTCTAGTATAGGGTTTCCATTTTGATCTTCTAGTATTTGTAATTCATTTAACCATATCTCAATAGGATTATATCCATATGCTTTTTGGTGTGATCTTGCTATAACACCTGCACTTATACTAAATTTTCTACCTATTGGTAATCTAAGTCTTGCTTCTGCACTTTGATATTGAAAATCTACGTTACCTTGTTTTCTTGATTCTACCTTTACAATATGATATTTACCTGTATGCCTTATAAAGAATCTTGTATTATCAAATTCTTCTCCTCTTTCTCTTTCTTTTTCATAATGAAATAAATATTCTAATCCACGTACTGCTGCTGTTGGTGCAGATAAACCTATTAAGTTTTCTGACCCATCTATATAGTTTTGTTTTATTTCGTAATCAAATCTAGCCAGTTTTCTTACACCTATACCTACTCTATAATCAAAAGGGTGGTATATAGTTTCATCAACAACATCTGGTATATCATATAGATCATCTGGGTTTGTTCTTATAAAATAGTCAGGATATTGTGTTTCGTATGCTTCTCTCATATCTCCTGCTACATATACTGTTGCATACTTAAATATCTTATCGTATATCTTTTCAAACACTTGTGCATTTATATTCAATGAAAATAACAATGCTAATAATATAATCTTTTTCATAACTAAAATCTATCTTCTATAAGTTTATCTAATTGTTTTTGTAAATCTTTTTCGTATTCTTCTGGTAGTCTAAGTGTAATACCAGCCTCTACTCTATAAACTTCGTTACCATTACTATAAAGTACAATGGTTGGCAAAAACTCTATACTTTCGTTTATAAAGTAATCCTCGTGTTTACTGTTTTCGTAATCAAATATATGCGTGTTATATTCTCTATACTTTTTTAGAGATACTTCTTCTACAAAAGAAGCCTTAAAAAGCACTACGCTTATATTATCTTTGTAGTATTGACTACTGGCAGTTGATACAAATAGGACAGTTAATAGGACACATATTTTTTTATTTAAGTTCATAAATTCTTTCTTCTATCTTTTCGACAGTTTCTTTTATTTCTTTTACATCCTCTTGGATGTTTTCTACTTGTTGTTGAGTGAGGTCAATTTGGGATCGTGTTAAACGATCTTTAAATTCTATTTCTTTTGAGGATACAGGGAATTCAGGAAGTTTCTTAGCTTCATTTATATCATTCTGCATTACAAAATACATACTAGCAAGTGATATAGCACCACCTACAATTATACCTATTGTTTTTAAATCTAATTTTACTTGCGTATCTTCATTAACTACTTTGCTCATTTTCCTCTATTTCTTTAATAGAGCCATCATTTAAATCAATATTGACCTTGCCATATTTACCTTCTAACTTTTGCATATATTTATTAAGGTCTTTTTGAGTTTCTAAGTTTTCTTGCACAAGACTATTCATCTCTGCTTGTGCTATTTCTCTTTGCTCATACTTTTGACCTATTGCAATATAGTTTTTAGTTTTACTATCAAATGAATCTTTGATGTACTCTAATTCTGATTTTTCTAATTTTTTACTCATAATTTTATATTTTATTCAAATATAGTAAATTTACCAACTTGGTC
>VTLG01011682.1_pt1 | contig 15565 bp, 14 predicted proteins | sample 4694571 | NCBI WGS metagenome assembly VTLG01 (sample SAMN12604809, study PRJNA352737) | marine metagenome | biome: ENVO:00000447; feature: ENVO:00000209|ENVO:00000569|ENVO:01000036; material: ENVO:00002151; isolation source: viral sequences binned using virsorter ...
TTGGTGAATAAAGTTCATTAGCAATCTGATTAATATAAACAAAAATCATTGAATTTTCGTTACCAGAATGACTAACAAGTTCTGTTCCTGTTGTATTAGCACCATGTGTGCCTTGGCTTACATTTCTATATAATCTTATAGCAATACCTGCGTTGCCGTCACTAGCGTATAGTCGCAAATTACAAGTAGCATGAATCAAAATATCACTACTATCTTTAACATTTGTTAATTCTGTATGTTCCAATAATTTCCAATTAGAATCATCAAAATCAAAATAATCAGCATTCCAATTAGACTCGACCTGAATAATATGACCATCAGGGAAAGTCGTATTTGACCCTAACGTAACTGTAGGATTATTTTGATTTACTGTTATCTGACCATCTGATGCTATTGTAATAGCACTATTGGCATTTGCTTGGTCTTTTATATTCGATACTTGTAGATCGCTAGGCATGATTTTTATTCTGGTTTAGGGGGCCAAGTTAAATTATCTAAATCTGAAAAATCCATATCCCTTAATGCTTGTCTGTATGCTTTCCATTCTGTTAATTTTGATTCAGAAAGTCCTCTGTCAGAAACCATCATAGAATCTGAGTCTGCAAGAAAAAAATTACGTTTAGCTCTTTGTTTCATTTCTTTATGAAGTGATCTATCTGTGTAAACTACTTCATCACCATTCCCAACTCTGTATCTCATTTTAATCCGATGTAGGTAATTTTAATCCGTAACAACTCCACCAAGATCCTGCTTGGACATTAGTTGAAGATGCAAATTCTAATTGAAACCCACTAACATACGTTGGGTCTACGTCATACCAAAGGAATCCGTGAACCAAGAGATCGTAAGTTCCGTGATCATTTCCAGTATATCTAAATATAGCGTGGGGAGATGCAGGATGGTCTCCACTATTGTTTAATTGAAAACCATCTATTTGTGGATAATCTGATGAGCTTGCAAAACAGTTATAAATAAGAAATTCTCCGTTCCAGCCTCTTTGTCCCTTAATTATATCTTCTCCAACTTGAGCATCTGAACCTGGCCCATTAAAATGATTAGATGCAGATCCACCTTCACTAATTCTACTAGCACCATATTCATATTTGTTAGAAGCGGATAATTGATTACCACTAGAATCTAAAAACCTAAAAAATAAATCTGATGCATTTGTAACAGATCCCCATTGAACAATTAATTTGTAAGCTGAGTATTTTGAAGAAACGACACTTGCCATTTGTGTCGTAGTGCCAGAAGCAGTATCACTATTATAAGATATAGTTTTAATATGTTCCCATCCGTGGGGGCTTGCACCATCTGCTATGTTTACATCAGAATGCAGTGTGATTGCACTACTTGACAAAGTTGCTAGTGTTTTAGTGCCAGATTTATCTTTAATTAAATCAGCTTTTATTTCAGAACTCATGATGCCTTATTCTTTAGGATATTTTTTCTTGATTTCATCAACATTAGTTTTCCAAGCATCTAAACCTTTTTCTGTAATAAATTCTATTTGTTCATTTGCAGATCCATACTCTTTTAAACGCTTATCTTTGTAGGTTTCTACATAAGGTTCAGGCTCTTTTTCTTTTGGAGGATCTGGAATTTTAGTTGTCACCCATTTTGATCCATCAAATTTACAAGTATGAGTTTCCTTATTAAATTCTGGTGGTTCTACATCAGTACAATTCCCAGGCATTAAATAGCCTCCACCTAACGGATCTTTTTGTCGTTCTCTTGGTGATGCGTTGTCTTTGTTGTAAGCAATCATTTCAGTATTTTATACAGTATTTAACACCAGCGTTAAAAGGTTGGGTTTCGTCACCTGTTCTTGGGGTTCCATTACTACCATCGGTTGTTGCCTCATATACGCCAAGTACATCACCACTTGAGGTAGCACCACCTCCTCGACCCATATTCCAATCTGTTCCAGCCGCACCAGCGTCTACTGAGTGGAACCGATGTTTATGCCCTTGCATATGATCATCTTCAAAACTACCAACATTAGGTCCAGTAAATTTATTAGATTCACTTGTAGCCTTTGCGTGAGTCTGATTTGCACCAGTACCCCTTAAAAAAGCACCAGCTAAATCTGGTAAAGCAAACGTGCTAGATCCATCTCCTGCACCCCATGTTGTTCCTATTGCAGTAAATAAATCTGCATAGGTTGTTCTTGAAACCGCAGATCCGTCACACGCAAGCCAGCCAGTAGGAACTGAAGACATACCAAATGGGGCAATCATGCCTACAAAATTATTAGGATTTATATCTTTGCTAAATGTAACTGCACCAGATGCACTTATTGCAATAGCATCAGTATCAGATGCAGATCCTATTGTCCCATTATCAGGGATTACTATTCTTGTCATACAATTACCAGCGTTCCATTTACAGTAAGAGTACCATTTGTGCCTATTGTTACTGGACCAGCCATTACCGCATTTTCATCTGCACTTATGGTTACAGCAGAGTTAATGGTTGCAGGGTTTCTTAGCAATCCTGATACAGTTGATGACACATGGCCTGTGACACCAGATGAATCATGATTAACTGTAGTAAAATCACCTTGGTTGATAGAACCAGCTCCTTGTCTTTTCATGCGTTCTCCAATACTGAAAGTACAATATCTGCTTTAGTATCTACACTACACCTTGCGTGAAGCGTTGTTGTGTCAGCATCAATTACAATCTTACCATCTACCAAATCAATGTTACCCCCAACAGGAATAGAAACATCTTTGGCAATATAAGTTTTTGTATTGTCAGAATTTTTAATAAAAGCAAAATCTACTGTTACTGTAGCAGTATGTATGTTTGCTATGTTGCATCCAATAATAACATGACCTTTATTGGACTCTAATGCGGTCAACGTCCCAACTAAGGTGTTTGCCGTATTGTGAGCAGAGAATGCTGTGTCTTTAAGATTCCGTTTTAAATTTACAAATTTTGCCATAGATTACCCCAGAGCGATTGCGAACACGATTGAGTTTGCTTGAGAAGCTGATGCTGAATTAGCAGATTCAGTAGCATAATGTTTAGCAGAATAAAGACCTGATGTCCCACCATTTGTTGAAGATAAAGAAAAAGTTGTATTATGATTTGTAACTGCATATTTACTTGCATCAGAACGATGATCTGAGGCTAACCCAGCTTGTGTTGTTGCTGTAGTTGCAGATGTTGATGCTTCTCCTGCTAAAGTCTTTGCTGATTTTTCACTCGTTCCATCTGGACTAGAAGCATCTATTGCCCAAGCTTTTGCTGACCCTCCACTTGCTGTAAGATCGCCAATAGCATGTTCTTTGGCAGAATAAGTATTTGATTGATCTGCTGGTGAAGTATCTGAAGTATTGTTTGTTGCACCATCAAATAATCTTACAACAGCTCCAGTTCTTGTCGCATAATCAACTGCTGTATCTTTAGAGTCTAACGCATCATTTCTGTAGGTATTTGCATTAGTGGCTCCTGTTGTCGCAGTAGTAGCATTAGTCGTAGTTGTTGCAATATCAAATACTAATTGCCATTTAGAAGAATCATTTTCTGTTAGGTATGCTCCTGTCGATGTATGAGCAGTTGTACAGATATATATATTGCTGTATGTGGATGTTTGACTAGATACATTCTGCTTTACAATATCTCTTAATACATAAGCAGTAGATGTAGCCCAATTCCCTCTATTTGTACCAAGTTCAACAGTTGCAGAAATATTACCACTAGAATCAAATCCTAAAATTTTATTAGAACGTGCTGTACCACCTGTGCTGATTTCGGTTACTGTACTTGTAACACCCGTGACATCATCTGCAAATTTAATGGCTCGTTCTGTTTTTGTTGAAACCTGCTGAGACTTCATTGCTTCAAGGTCAATGCTTGTCTCTAAGGTTTCCGCATCAAAGATATTATTATTTTGGTAATTTGTGTTTTGAGTAAGAGAAACTTCTCTAACAATAATTACTGTATCACCTGATACTGGCCTATGATCAGAAGGAGAAGATACAAAAGTTACAGTACCTTCATTACTACTGTTAATTGATACTGTGTAATGAGTTGTTTTTGTTTTTAATACACCATTTACATAAACTTTTAAATCATCATCATCAAAAACAGTAAAATTTACACCACCTGATGCAAATAGGAACGAAGCCGTAGTTCCTGTTAAGCTGTATTCTGCTCTGTTACCAGTAGTCGATACGGTCATTGATAACCTCCATACGGAACAAAATTAGTAGGCTTTGCCCAATCCATATATGGAGAACCAGCCATTGTTGCTGAAAAATTTTCCAATCTTGAAAGATGTCCAGGGTTGTAAGTTTCTAACATTGGATAGTAAAAAGCATAGTTATAAACATGCTCTACTAAAGGTAGGCCAACATAAGGAGTATTACCTCTCATTTTTTGGAGTACGTCTTTTGCTCTTAAATCATCATTGACAAGACCAACCATGATTTCTCCCATGTCTTTAAACAACTCATAGTTCACCCCCAATATACTCTCATCAAGAGAAGAATCCATCTTATTCATAGACTCTAACAAGAAATCTCCTGCTACTCCAAGAATACCAGACTGTACACCTGAGTCAATAAAAGTTTGCGGGTCTGTAACATCTGGTGGTTCTTTCCCTTGTATAAGCTTTTTCGTTGCTAAACTTGCATACCCTAAAGCAACCATCGGCCCAAAACCATGTAAAGCTAATTTATGTACTGGTAAAGTACCGATCCTTGGATATATATCGGTTGCCATTTTCATTGTCAAGGATCGAAATGTCCAAAATAATTGAAGGAACGTACCGAATGCTGTTCCTTTGTTGGACATTAGCATCATATTTGCTCTTGAAGAGGCTCCAGCTTCAGGAACAAAATTCCTTGATTCAAAGACAAAAAAATTTCCTATCTTATCTGATAGCTCTTTGTTTTGAGTCGTTGATAAAACGTGATCGGCAGTAATATACTCATCTGAACTTAAATCCACATTTTTATAATCTGCATCATCTTTGAGCATATCTTTTAAATTAAATGTAGAATTGCTGTCCCTTAACTGGTTCCATTCTTTTTCAGAGATATTGTATTCTTCTAGTCTTTGTTTAAACAATTTGCCTTCCAAGGTTTCATCCAGTCCTTTCCAAGAACTCTTCAATTTGGTAGCAAAATTATTTGAAGCAACCTTGCTAAATGCTTCTCTCCAAAGGTCTGTCCACGCATTTAGTCCATTTATTTTGAAAAAGCTATCGGCGGCGGTTGACATAAATCCTGGGTTCATTCCAATGTCAGCCCATCGGTTTACTGCTGAAGAAATCAACGAATCGAAACCAATGCCAAGCTGATGCGTAACATGCATTAGTTCAGCTTGCCGAGCTTTGTCGCTTTGTGAAAATCGTTGTTTTAATATCTTAAAAGTAGATCCATACGATCCAAGAAATCCTTTGCCATGAGTATCTAAAACTGCATTTCCTATTGCTATATCACTAAATGCGGAAATAACAGCTTTAGGTAATTTGGTTATGATTTGGAATGCTTGTATAGCATTTACCATTTGGGATAATGCAGGATTACCAACAATTGTTGCTTCTCCACTTATTTGTCTCCAAGCACTTTGAATTCGTAGTTTTTGTTTTGTAGAAAGATTTGGCCCCATCTTTTTATACATCTCTTGAAACATCCCTTCTGGATCTGGCCCCCAATCTTCCATTAACGCCAACCTCTCGTCAAAAACATCCATCCCTTTAAAAATAGACCCTATTGGATCAGGGTGTCCGTATTTAGCGTTATATCTCATCCAAGAGTCAGCATCTTTGAAATGCAACTCTCTGGTCGAAGACATTCTTTCTGCTAACGACTTGTTGGAAAGCGTATGATGCAACTCAAATTCTGTTTTTCCTTTTGTAAACGCACGATACACCTGACTTAGATATTCAGTTGTTATTGGACGTTTCATTTTCTTTTCATCAAGCAAAGGACGAATAGTATCAATCCATTCTGCTTCTGCTAACAATCGACCCTGCTTTGTAGGTACAGACCCAAGCATTTTGACAGGATTATGCCATTGAGTGATCAAATGATCTTCCAGAACTTGCATTCCTGCACCAAAGGAATTTGCTTCTCCAACTTGGATCTTTTTAAATTCTTTAATTATATCTGACAATTTTTGGGCTAAAATATTTTTGGTAGATCCTTTACTAAACATTTCCCTGATAAGGTCTAACCCAAAATCTACATCTTTTGTCAATTTATCAAAATCTGCTGGTCCTAATCCTGTTCTCTTTTGCCATTCATTCAACATCCTCCCAAATCTAAGATTTTTCCTAGCATTCATTCGACTCGCGGTGGAATCTGCGTTTCTATTGTGTGCAAATAATAATTTGAAGTTCTTTATTTGAACACCCTTCCATAAATTACCTACCATTTTTGCTAAGAAGTTGTCGTAACTAAGATCGTCACCTTCTCCAAAGATAGCGTTTTGAATTTTTTGATATGTCTTTTTGATATGTTTTTTAGCTCTTGCTCTGGCTTTTGTGTTGTTTTTCCAGTTTTCTTTGGTCCAAGTAAATACATCTCGAACTTTTGAAGAATCTTCCATTCCAAAGCCCAAAATCAACTCATCTACTTCTTGTTCAGTTATATTCTCAAACTGATCTGCTATTTCTTTACCGCATTTCATGGTTATTTCTTTTTAGCACCAAAGTTAGTTAGACATTCTTGCACTCTGTCAAGCAAGTCATAGACGTTATCACCCATATTCTCAAGCGTATCAACAAGACTCTCAGACAATTCTTTTTGCGTTGGATCTTTAGCAAACGAATCAAAAATCTTAGACCATAAACTTTTTTCTTGTTCAGGTTCAGGCATTTCAGCATCTATGGTCTGATCTTTTTCTCTTATTTTTTCTAATTCTTCTAAAGTATTATATTCTTCTGGTTTGGGAGTTGGTGTATTAGCAGAATCTAAATTCGGGTCATTGCTGTCAATATTTGTGTCAGGATTAAAATTAGCATCTCCGTTCATATCTGTAGCAGTTTTAATTATATCTCCCTGTCTTTTAGAAGCATTAAAGTTTCTAAAAGTTCTTCCTGCTCTAGCAAAATTACCAATAGCAAACCCAGCCCCAAATGCAAAAGCCATATCCATACCAATGTCGCTAACACCATATTCTTCCTCAAATACGTTTTTCTTTCCGTAGATAACGGCCCCTGCTAATCCTGCTAATCCTGCTACTTCAGCACCCTCTCCACTTATAGTTAATGCTCCTTTAACTGGTTTCGATAATATCCCTGCTCTAGTACCTTTAATAGCTTTATGAGCCACATTACCAATTTTAGCTAAATGCGTAATACCCATTCCTAAAGGTATAAAGTTTATCGGGTCTGGCAACGAACCTACTAAATATCCACCTATTTTATATCCATCCCATGCTCCAACATTTTGGAACCATGTCTCGTAAAACAACTCCCTGTCATAACTAGAAGATAATATTTCAGCCTGTCTTTCCGTCATGTCTTTTCGGTAAGACAAACCTTCTCTAAAATTAGGATGTTCTTCGTTCCAATCTTCTTCGTTGATAACAGGAGAATTTAGTGCTGTTTCATAATTTAACCAATCTAATCCTTGTACCATCCATATATCACCAAAACCTTGAGCAATAGAATCTCTAAACGTATTCCAATCGTCTGGTCTAAAATTCTGAAACGCTTGCCCTAGAATTTCAGGATTTACATATGGATGCTGTGGATCAATCATTCTACTGGAACCATGCTAGGGGGAGATAATGGTGCATCACCTAATGGGCTTCTTACTCCATATGTTATTTCAACTCTTCTACGATCATCTTCGCTTAACTTAGCATGTGACGTTACAAAAGCATTTTGTACACGTTGACTTAATGCTTCTACAGTAGGTCTCCATTCTTTTTCTAAATCTCGAATAGCTCGTTTAACATGTGCATCTGTTGTTTCTGTTTTAGAGTAACTTTGTGCTTTTCTAATAATGTGCTTAACAGTAGCCAAATCTCTTACACCATATTTTTGTATAGCAACAGGAACCATTCCACCCAAAGCATCTGGATCTGTTCCTTTATTTGTTTTATTTACAATATCTGGTCTCATTTCTAATTCATGATACAACTGAATAATTCCTTCAACTGTAGCATGTTCATCCATTTCTTTTAGAATATGCCTACTACCATAAGCTTGTATCCAAGGATGAACGTCTAAGGGATCATTAGGATCATGGCTTATGTCTATAGCTTTATCAGTCCATTGGTATAATATTTTCCCACCATTGTCTTGCGTAGGATCTACTTGAATTAATGATGGTACTAATTTTGTTCCATCATCTGTACTATCCATTGTTAATTTTAGTGCGCTTGCACGATTATATTTAATCGCCATAGCAAGATAGTTTATTAACTCTGGATTTTCCCTAAACATAAAACCATGAGATTGAAATGCGGGATCATCTTTAATATTAATTATGTCTTCTTCTGTAATAAGAATATAGGGTGCATTATCTTGTATATAGGCTAAAGCATTCTTTTGAGTCAATTTATCGTTATAAACTGCATTAAATCCTGCACCATTTACTAAAGTGACATTACCCGATGCTGGTGATCTTGCGTTTATATTTCCTCTATTAGTACCGTCAATTTCAGAAATAGCATGATCTACTGCTTCAGTATGTGACAAATCTCCTGCATTGCTTATTTTTGCATTTGCCAAATCAGTATACAATTGAACCATGTTTTCTTTAGTTCTACCAGTATGTCTATTTGAATCAGCATTTATAGTTTTTGATCTTTTTCTAACATTAAATGTTGTATCCTTAGCTTCTTTCTTAATTGGAGCATGTCTATCAGCAGGAGGTGTATCGTAATAATTAAGTAACGTAATTCTAGTTTCTTCTGGGGCATTATCAAAATAATGTCTTACAAACATACCTAATTGAGGTCTGCCTAAAGCAACTAATTTTTGTTCCAAAGCAGACTTAAAATTATCTCTATCACCTACCCATTTTGATCCCAAATCAAGTGCTTTTCTAATTGTCCCTGTATTAAATTTAAATTTTTTATTTTCGCTATCAACTCCAAATCCGAATTGTACAGCTTGATCTAAAATCCTATCTGGTATCACTAAATCGGCATCTGGAGTTCCTGAACGTATTCGTTGTAAATTAAGAACTTCATCTAATTTTTCTGGTGGTGGTGGATCTTCAATATTTAAATCTACACCTTGCCTAACAAATAAATCATTAGATCCAAGTTGGCTTCTTTTTGATTGTTCTTGACTAGCAAGACCTAAAGCACGATCTAATATTCTATTTTTTAAATTATCTTGAGTACCTTCATTTCTTTTTTTATGAATGTTATTTATGTTGTTTCTTAATCGCTCGTTACTCATACCTTTATATTGTTCTGGCGTATGTAGTAACTCTGCATACTCATCTTTTATCGTTTTATAACGATTATAATGTTTTTTAGTGTTTTCACCATGGTTGTAGTCACCTAAAAAATTAACTGATGCCTGTTCATTAGTTCGTTCATCTACTATCGCATCAAATATAATTTGATCTAAATTTCTATTAGTAACTTTGGTTAAACTACTTTTATCTGCATTATTATGATTTTTATGTATTGAAAGGACTTGTGCGCCATATTTTAGAGATGCTTCTTTATTTGCTCCTGTTGCTGGCATCCCTTCAGATTTTAAATGCTTATCAACATCCCAAGTTCCATCTTTTTTAAAAAATGTTTCAAAAGCTTCTCTACTTGCAATTTCATTAGCTTGTAACTGTATTTTATCAGCCAGCAATGCTCTTTCAAAAGTTTTAGTAGATCCATCTCTTTGTTTATTTTTTAGTTGAGTGATTATTTGTCTGTGTTGGTTTGTGTCAAACCCTAACTCAACTCTTCCTGTTTTACTTGTATGATCTTCTAAGGATCTCCCTTGTTGTGAAATTCCTAAATTTCTTATTTGAAGATTGTAATAACCTGACTCAATTCTTCGCATGAGTAAATCAGCACCACCTTCTCGGTGTGCTAATTTTGCAATGTCGTTAGCAAACATTTGTCCTTGAACACTTTTGTATACTTTTAAAATATTCTGTTTGCCTAAATTGGAATCTCCACCTTCTCTATCGTAAAAAGTAATTAATTCATTTATATAAGCAGTTAATCCAGATTCGTCTTCCCAATCTGGTAATTTACTGTTTATATCTTTGTTTAATATTTTATGAATTTTATCTGCATTCTTTAATCCTTTTTCAGATAAAACATCTTCATCTTCTTTAAGAGATTCTTGATGCCATAATGTTACTTTATTTCTAAGATCAGTTAGACTATTGCTTCCATGAAAATTTATACTATCTTCTAAATACTTTTTTTCTAAAGCATTTGCCATTGTTTCAAATTTTAGAACTATGGCATTCTCTTTATCTGATAATCTTCTTTGCAGGATTGCTTGTACGTTAGGAGAGTTTTTGTACCAGTTTAATATTTGTTTACCTGAAACTTTTGCTCTTTTATCTCCTACTGTTAAATCTAATTCTTGATCTAACCATCCTTCTTTAGTTTGACCACCTCCAAATAAAAAATGGTGTCTTGGTGATTTACCATCATCCTGATTTTTCTCAGTAGATAATTGACCATGTTTTTCAGGATCTTTATATGTGTCAACAAGTGTGCTTTTCACTTGTCGGTTCATTTCACGATCCCATTCGTTAAGCCAATTGATTCCTGTGTTATATTCTAAATTTTCTCTTCTATCTTTTTGCTTTTCTCCTATTTCTTTACCCCAATCAGCTAAATCACTAAACAATCTCCTAGCTGAATCAATCCCTTGCTTGACTTCATCATAGCCTCCAATCATTCCTGGCCCCCTTACTGTAGGTGCTTGATACCTACTTCTAGGGCTAGGAACCATACCCTTCATTAAATCTTGTCCAGTAAATTCAGCCATTACATTGCCCAATTAAATGATCTATTGGAACCTTCACCAGTAAAAAAATCTTCACCACTACCCATAGTTTTAGCACCTCCTAATATTCCACTAGCCATGCCAGTAGTGTAATTAAGATCAGCACCTTTTCTTTTAAGTCTTATTCTGGCCTTCATTTGACGTTGACTTACCTTATGTTCCCAATCACTTACGGATTTCCAATCATGATGAGCATGATTTAAATTATCTAAAGTAGTGTAAGTATTATGGTCATCCATGCTCATTTTCCATTGCGTGACCATAGCTTCTTGAACCATTGTGTCCAAAGCAGTACCTTCTGTTAATTTAACACCACCTTTAGTTGCTATTTTAGTTCTTTTCTTTGCTTCTTTTGTTGATCCTTCTAGTAAAGTTGCTGTTTTTTTATAGGCTCCCATTTTTCTAGCCGATGCAACATCACGCTCAAACTGCTTCTGTTTAAACACTACAGTTAGATTTCTAGCAATATCATTTTCAGCCATTACGTTTTCCATTTCATTCGCGGCTTGCATATCTAAAGCTCTTTTCTGCTGTGCCGCCCAAATAGACATACCCATATTAAGGCCACCTAATATTGCCATTCCTATAGCCATATATTACCCCAAATTGACTTCAAATTGTTGTGCTATATAAAGAATCGTAAATGGAAATGGTTGATTGCATCGAAAAGAAACTCCTTCTGATTCAAAGGATCTTGCTATTGGAGCCATTTCTTTGTTGCCAGTAAATAAAGGGACCATGTTTCCATATTGATCTTGCGAAGGATTACGAAAAATAACCTCTTCATAATCCTGACCTTCCATAGAAAATTCTAAACCTAAGCTGTTTAGCATTTTTATGTTTATTTTAATCATCCGTTTATTTCCAATTACGAATGATCCACCACCATCTCCCATAGTCATCGGAAGGGTGACTAACTCGGAGGTATAACTTAGTCCTGCCACTACAGTATTAGAGGATATAAGGGCCGTAGTGGAACCTATAACACCAGAAGCAACTACTTGATCTGGTTGAATCGCACCATCTCCGAGTACAGATAAAGTCTGCCCTTCCAAATGACCATAACCGCTTGCTGTTGTAAAAGCACTAGAATTATAGGTTTTTAAACCACTATCTACAAAATGAGCATCTACTTGAGCAATTTCTTGTGCATCATGAAACCGAGTCATGTACTCGATTTGCCTTTTAGTGCTAACACCTATAGTTCTTTTAACAATCATCCATGTTTGTGATCTATTATCTTCTGGGATTGTAATAATAGATTCTACTTTTGCATGATTACCATGAGTAGCATCAGTATGAGTACCACCTATAGTGTGTGTTGACCATGCATACATGTTCAAAGATGATTCATGTGTCAATGCAATCAATTTCCCATTTCCAAGCCTTCCCCAAACGACTGAAAAAGGTTGCTCTTGGTACGTCATTTCTTTAACACCAGAATAAGTAATATCTTCTGATCTCAAAGTAAGATCCATTGCACCATATTCTGCTTGTTGTTCTCCTGCTGTTTTCATTTCACGGATTTTACGTTCATTTTGTTGAACGTATAACATTTTTTCACCAATCTGTAATGCATCTGCTGATCCTGCTGGATATGCAGATTCTTTTACAACCGTAAAATTAAAAGGAGTTAAAGTAAGATCATTCTCTGAACCATATATAGTAAATACACCACCAGTTGTACCAACTGCCAATTTGGTTCCTTCAGATAACCATGAAATCTTGTCAACTGTATCTGAATCAATGGTAAAGGTAAGTGCATTGTCATCTAAAATTTGTTCTCCAAGAATTACAGCACCAGTTGGGTCAATATTCCCTGTGGATGATCCTAATAATTCAGATGAAGCAAAATTAAAAAAATCACCAGTTTTAGAAAACCAAACTGTTGCGGGATATTTTTTTGTGCCAGCAAATACTAATCGTTGTTGGTATAGCGAGACATCACTAGGATAGCCATTTGTAGAATTAAATACTCCTGCATTCCATTCTAATGTATCAGCACTATCTAAAACGCAATCTTCCTGAAGAGTTCCTTTTGCTTCTCCTGTGTTGACAATTGATGTTATTTTTATAGAAGTCCAACGTATGCCTTTAATTTTATCTCTAATATCTCCAGCTAATACGTTTACTCTGTAAATAACACCTATATCTGGAGAACTACCTCCTGTTGTGAAAGGCGTATGGCCTGTTGCTATTAACCGAACTCTAGTTCGGTCTTTTTTTAAGATCATTTTTACTACATTAATTTTCCCAGTCCATTTTGTGTCAGTTGTACTCGCGTCAGACATTAATTTAAATGTAATTGGAGTACCACCAGAATCTTCTGAAATTTGAAATGTTGTTGCAGTTGGGTTTACTACATAATAAGTCGTGCTATTACCTTGAGATGTAGCAGTTGCATTGTCGCTACTGGAAAAATAAGCAAAAGCAGTAGCATCATCATCTGTCACTAAATTACCAACACCACCTCCTGTTATTCCACTTTTGTGGAAATAGACTTTCATCCCTGCTTGTAAACCATGAGATGAATTTACAAATGCATCTAAAGCTGTATCTACACCAACACCTCCAATTTCAACCATATCGTATGATCTATTCCAAACAACCGTATTTCCTGCACTACCAATAGAAAAAACACTTCCACCTTGAGCAGTTGATATTTTAAATGTGTCAGTGGTCTTGCTGATAACGTAATAATTAATTCCTGCCTCAATATTAGTTGGCAAAGTTGTTGCTGTAAATTCAATTAAATCTCCATTTTCTAATCCATGAGCAGTTGATGTGATTATATTTGTTGATGTATCAATTCCGCTAATAGATCCACTACCTCTTTCAATCTTTAATAAACTAGCATCAACTTTATTTAGCTCATCATACGGACCATCTACAAAATCTATATTAGATATAGCCCAATATGATCCGTCTTCTGCTCTGGAGCCATAACCAGTTTCACTAGATGTTGGAACAGTACGTTCTATTTTTTTAGGAGGATGATTGGGATGGGCTAAAAAGATAACATCTGCACTTTGGATATATTTAATGTCAGCAATTTCAGTAGCCGTATATCCTGTGCTGGCAATAGTAAATTGTGTGGCATTATTGGATTGAAGCCCTAAAATACCATTGTTGTAAAATATCTTAATATTGTCGGCATAAAACTCTAGGACATAACTCTGTCCTTGTCCGTAGTAAAATGGGACTAATTTGGACTGATAATCTGTAGTAGTAGATGCTTCAGAAACGTAATAAGTTCCTGGCCTTCTTGCTACAGATCCCTGTGGAAGGACTATAAAGTTTTCTAATGTTTTAAGAGATGTTTTGTAGGATGGTATATCTATCTGCCCATGTAATCTGGGCGATATTCTACCTTCGGAAAAGGAACTTTGGATATTCTGTACAGTTCCCATTTAATATCACGCTTTGCCCCATGAATAGGTAGTACCATAGGCAGTTCCATCACTAGGCCAATCAACAGGACGATAATCTGTTCTGTAATCGCCTAATCTGGAATCCAACCATGTATTTATTTCAATTCTTTCTACTGAACCACCTTCTTGTGCATCAAGACTTCTAGCTTCTTGTAGCGAAGCAGAATACTTACGGAACATTTCGTCTTTAAGAGCAGTTTTACCAGTTAAAGGTTCCGCTAACTCCCAAGCAATCCTAAGACCCATAACATTTCTTAGGATAGGATCTAAAGTTGTTAAATCCGTAACTCTTGCTTGCCATTTAACATTTAAAGTCGATGCATCCGTAAGAATCTCATTGCCTTCAATTCGATACGGAGTGGTATGATCCTGCAACGACAATATTCTTAAACATTTTTCGGCAGGGTCTTTAGTAGTATCAGTTGGGAATGTAAATGCATACTTATAACCCCACGCAGGAGTTGAAGTATAAGCAGATAAAACAGACCGCCTAACAGTAACATTCCAAGGATGGGAACGGAGGACAGAATCCCTAATATCGTCAAAACGATTATTAAGAAGTCTTGCCCTCTCGTTATTATCCGTCTGAACGTCCGAAATAGTTGCTTCACCTAAATTAGTTAAGGCGATATTAGCAATTTCCGTAATTCCAGATCCAGTTGCCATTATCAGTCAACAGTAAATTGTACGTTGATAGCTAATGTATATGAACCAGAAGATCCAGCATCTACACCTTCAAATCCCAAGTAGTATTCGTTTAATTTATTTGCAGTCGTATGACCAGCATCTAAATAAACTTCCTGACCTAACTTAGAAATATCTCTTGTGTGATTAGCCAAATCTACAGGCAGTTTAGTAATAGCTGTAGCTAATGTTTGAGCATCAGCATAGCAATTATCATCAACTTTTGTTCCAGCATTGTCAGAATACAATCCAACATTAAAATCGGTTGCACCTGAAGAGGTGTCACAGTGAGTCCAAATATGAAGCACTCTCCACTCTGGAAGCAGTTTGCACATCATATAAGTGTTTGCATCAACACCTAAATGTTCAACAGTTGCTACGATGGAACGAAGTCTCGCACCATAGAGTCCAACTTTATTATATATAATTGGTACATTAGCTTCATTTGAAACTAAGGTACTTTGTACATTTGCCATATTTTAGCCTTCTGGGGGGGC
>VTLG01015164.1_pt1 | contig 15564 bp, 23 predicted proteins | sample 4694571 | NCBI WGS metagenome assembly VTLG01 (sample SAMN12604809, study PRJNA352737) | marine metagenome | biome: ENVO:00000447; feature: ENVO:00000209|ENVO:00000569|ENVO:01000036; material: ENVO:00002151; isolation source: viral sequences binned using virsorter ...
GTATTAGCAGGAGTGTTACCAACGGCCCCACTATAAAATGTTCCCATTTTAATACCTCTTTAAAATAAACCCTCTATCAACTGCTATTGCCTTCAAGTAGGGTTAGTTATTATTTGAACGGATTCTTACTATTAAAATCCGTTATCATTGAATCCATAACTTGGTCTTCTGTGGTTCCTGTCGCTTCTTGACCCGTGCTTGGCATTGTTCCCATAGGAGAAGGTACTTGCTGAGCTCTTTTAGTCTGTTGAAACGTTTGAGAAGGAACATTTGGCGCTTGGTTAGTAACCGAAGCTCCCTGCCCTTGTTTAATTCGCCACAATTGCACCAAATTATCCATAGTTAATGAATCGGATGATGACATGTCTTTTATAAATGATTGAGCTTCTTGAGGGTTTAACCCATATTTAGACTGTACTTCAGTGCTAATATTAGCAATTTCTTGCTGTTTTTGAGCATAAGCCTCTCGCTTTTGAACCTCTTCAACACGTGCTTGTCTTTCACCTTTTAACTGTTCTTGAATGATAGCTATATCGTATTGATGTTTTAACTCTTTATATTCTTCCATGTTATCACGCCATTCTTCTATCTCGTCTAAATAACGAGCGCTTTCACTAGAGGAATCAGCATAAGCTTCTTCTCTATTAAAAGTACGTGGTTTACTAGGTCTGTCAGGAGCTGCAGGAAATTCTTCAACTTTTTGCTCAGGTTGAGCAGGAGCCTGTGGCTGTTGTTGCATCATTTGTTGTTGCATAGCCATCATTTGCTGCTGCTGAACTTTTAATTGTTCAATTTCATTTTCTTTTTTAGCTGCTTGAGACTGCCAATATTGATAACGAGTATCATCATTTTTAGGCTCATCAGTAAAAGTTTCTACTGCTTCTGTGCTTTCGGGTGCTCCAAATGCGGAGGCCGTATCATCTAGGTTACCGAGGATTATATCATCAACGGACAATTCGCCTGAGGAGCCTTGACCTACATTTGCTGGAGCATCAAAAGCTTGCGATGCATCTTGCGATGGTTCGGTGTTTGGGGTATCCTGTACATTTGCGTTTTCCATTATTTGTCTTCCTTATTCTTAGCTGCCCCTGTTCTACCTGCAGGAGGTGAGCTATCTTTTATTGAACGAGCGATATCGCTCTTAACGGTAGATAGGTTGTCATCAAGACGCTTTTCAAAAACGGTACTAGCAGCTTGCGCTTTATTGCTAACTTTATCCATATCTGATTTAAACTTCTCAACTTCAACCCTTTTACGAAGATTAACTGATTCTCTGTCACGAGTCTGTAAATCTCCAGATAATTGTTTTATCTGCCCTTGAGCTTGTTCTAATTGTTGTTGTAATTTTTGAATTATATCAGTTCTTTGCATTACACCTTCAATATCGAATACTTCGGTTTTCTTAAGAACTTCTTCTCTATCAATAAGTCCTTTTTGATAAGCATCCATATAAAACTCAAGTTCAGCAAATCTATTTGTAGGTAAGGTAGAACCTGCTACAACGATTACGTCATACTTACCAACTGTAATATTGTTAAGTACTTTTACTTCACTACTTTTATCATCATATAAACGTTTGTTTACTGCATATTCAGACATAGAGTTATTTGGTTGAACCACTCTAAATATCTTTTGTACTGTATACAATTGCTGCATTAAAGGTATAGCTACTTGCCCAACACGGGTAAGACTAGCTTCAATATCAGCTAATTTTGATTTAATTTTTCTTTGACCAAATTCGTCTAAACTCACTGTCGCTTTGTAAGTTTGTGGAGCAACTGATGAATTACCCATCATCATTTCATATAAACCTAATTGATGGTCTATATCATTCTTTGCATCTATTTCATTTTTATAAAGCTCATTAGGAAGAGGTACTGGCTGAACAGGTTGCGGAGTTCCAGCATCCATATCAACAGGTATCGCAACTCCAGGTTGTGACCATTTCTCTTCAAATTCTTTCATATCAACACTGCCTTCAGGTATTAATATCTTTGTATTAGTACTAGTTGTAGCATGAGCGATAATTAAAGAACGTGTTTTGTTAATATATTCCTGCATATTTTTTACCATTCTTACATCAGATACAGGAAACGGTGTTCTAGTATGTATATTACAAAATGGAACAATAGGATAATGTTCGGTAGGCAAGATACGACTATATAATTTTTGGTCTCCAACAACAACACATTGATGAACCCTAGAAACTTGAACCTTTGCCACTTCAATCATTCCATTCAATATTAATTGTTGATAATCTATTTCTTCAATTTGTGGCTCTTCAGGCGCAGGTAAATCATCTGGAGACATACCCTCAGCAATTAAATGCTCAACAGAAGCTTGATATTCCATCATAATCTGTTGTTGTATTTGCTGAATTAACTGCTGTGCTTGTTCTGGGTCTGTAACGGGTTGACCATTAATAATCCATGCAGGCCGTTTAATATATTCGTTAAATGCCTCTTCATCCATTAAATCTTCATAACCACTAAAAGATTCAAATATACGAAATTGTGTAACTAATTCTTTAGAATACCACTCATAACCACGTACATACTCATCATTCTGTCCAAATGTACCATATTGAGTTTTAGTCTCTGTATCCTCAGGGAAAATTGTTTCTCCATTGTCAGCTCTATCTGTAATAGGCCTGTCACTATAAAGGTCAGATTCAGCATTGTCAATAGCTTTTTCATAAATAGGATATAATTTTTTGGCTTGGTCACGTGTAAAAAATCGAGATATTATAATATTCTCGGCATCGTCAAAAAATCGACTTCTAGAATTAGGGTCGACATATACATCTAAAGGGTCTACGCTATGCATGCACACTTCCCCTTTGCCCATATCCATCATAGGGTCTTGATACACATGAATGTAACCCAAGCCAGTTACATAATAATCATCTACTACATCTCTAATAACAGACCTACCATCTGAGATATCATACATATAAGATAATAACGCACTCAATGTTTGAGCTACCTTATTATCAGAGTCTTCTCTAGCAGCAACTCTAAAGCTAGGACGTCTTGCAGTTATCATAGCCTTGGCCGCTTCAACAGCAGGGTGTATCCGATTAACTACAATAGCAGCTTGACCACGGGATTCAAGGATTCTTTTTTGCTCTTCTGTCCATTGTTTCCCTAGCCTAAACTCTTTATCTTCCTGAGCATGCTCTGCCCATTTTTCTCTATTTTTAGAATAGGTTTTAAAAAGGTCTTGTACCTTCTGTACAATCTCTTTGTCATTTAATTTTGAATATTTTTCATCTGACATATTTCGTAATTTAACCCTTACATTAGCTTCCAGTCAAGCATTTTTTTAATTATTCCACTTTTTTCTTCATTTTCGACATATTTTTTGACTCTACAAGCCCTATGGCCATCTAATGCAGTCCATACTGCATCCATAATATCATCATGCTTACCCTTAGGATAAGATAAGAACTCTTTTTGAGCACTTAAATCTTCAGGCCTAAAGTAAAAATCGCCTTTTGCAAAGACAGGAACTAGTGAGAGCAAGCGCTCTGATTTCGCATTTCTAGGTTTAACGCCTCTTTCTAGTCCTGGAATATATAAATTCTCCTCTTGCATCAATTGTTTAGTCGCAGTCCTTAGCGCTTCTTGATATCCGACTGTTTCTATTTTCATCCGTTTAGGCCTGAATTTCTTATATGTAGATATAATTTCATTAGGTTGCTCTGCAGGAGATATACGCTTCTGTACAACATCCAACATATACTTCCTATTATTGCTGTCAACACCAATGGTAGCGATGACAAAAAAATCAGCCCTCCTTGATAGAGAGCTAGCAGGGTCAACACCGCAATACACATCAATTGGTATAATTTTTTCTTCATCATCGTGCAGCTCCTGAACTAAACATCCTTGTCCTCCTCGTCTTTCAAATTTATAATGATGCATCTTTATCCACTCAGGCTTAAATGGCGCATCATCAGGAGACTGTGCTATATTCATATACTCCTGATAAAACCCGTTCAAATTACCTACTGATGCAAATTCTTCTTTAATACCTAATATACGTTCTTTTGGAAATCTTTCTGGCCATATGGACTTTTGTTCATCATCCCATATAGAATACCATAAAGTTTTCCATGCAGTACTATCTTTAGCCCAATATAAGAAACAATCCTCTGATATTACTGTTCCAATCATGCATATCTTACCATCATCCGATAAAGAAGGTATAACAGCCTCTGTCATCCATTTCCTATTCTTTGCACGTGCTTCTGGTGTATATGCATTAAGTTCTGATTCAAAGTCATCAACGATAATTAAGTTAGGCCTTGTATCTCCTTCAATAAAACCACGAACTCTCTGTCCTGTACCTACAGCTATTATCCTAGTACCATTAGCTAGTAGTACATCTGTATTAGTCCAACGTTGTGCAGTATTAGGCCCCAAGTCCCCAAATATTCCTCTAAACTTATCTGAGTTAATTAAATGGTATTTAATACGTGATAAAAAGTTAATCGACTGTGCTTGCGACTCAGATACTATAACTATAAACAAATCTTCTTTAGATGATTTAAAAGCTGCTCTCCATAATGGATAAATAAGAGTGGTAACAGTACTCTTCGCCGTTCCCCTAGGAGCAGCTATTAGCACTCTTTTTGTGTCGTCATCCTTTAAAGAAGAATACACCTCGTGATGGAACGGGGGTGTTTGTTTGCGGAGGGCTGTCGGGAAGCAGTATCTTCCAAATAGTGCCATATTCTTCCGCATCTTCTTTAGTGCTTCTAGTTGAGCATATTTTTCTTCAAAATCCATTAATTATTTAATCCAATTTGAAAATGCCATACTAAATGCATCCTCAGCATCATATCCCTGCTCAATATACTTATGCATATCACCGTATACTTCGTATTCTAAACCCCACTCTTTAACTTCTTTCTCCATATTTCTAAAGGGCTCTTTCGATGTTGTTTGTTTCCAAACTTTAGCACCTTGATTATTCGGCAGCTTTGACCCTGTTCCATATCGTTCAGACGCCCATTTTGATGCATCTTCTATTGAAACACCGCCAGCCTTAGAGGCAGCAGTTACCTCACCAGTCTTCTTACCTTTGAATTTTGATAAGATTCTTTGTAGTAAACCACCACCACCTTTAGCTACCCTACCCATTGCCATAGGAGCACCGCTTCCACTGGCTATATCATATAACATCTCGTGGTCAACGCCGAAATCATGCATGCTCGCATCATACTGCTCTTTAAATAAATTTCTTGGTAACTGGTCTTCAGGTATAGCACCTATATATCCTGGATGCTGTGGATTTATTACATTAGCACTACGAATAGATACTCCTGGGACATCTCCTTTTTTCATTAATTCTTCTATTGGATTACTCATTTTTTACCTTCTTTCTTTTTACTTCATCTTCTTAATTAATTCAAATAAACCACCTAAACCTCTCGGGTCTCCCATAGCCATTCTTTTATTTACTATATCAATATAATTATCGTGATAATTAACTACTTCATCAACATTTTGTTGAATTGGAGTTCCATATCCGTAAGTTCCTTTAAAATCTGTTACATAATCACCTACCCTGCCTGGCTTAGGAGTTAACCTTGCAGAATATTGATTCCTGCTTGTAATAGCATTAGTATAAAATCTATCTTGTCCTAGAATTTTTGCTACCGGCTGCTCGTCCGGCCACCGGAGCGGCGAAGTATATTGACGTGGATTCCATCTTTTACTTGTATCAAATAACCTATAACCACCTTGAGTTTTATACAATCTAAATTGACTGTCTTTACCTTTAGAAGAATATAAAAACTTATGTAATCTTTTCATAAAATCACTATAACTCTTCATTCCGTGACTCATTTGTGCTGCCATATGAGATGACTGCCCCACAGGTAGGTCTACATCTATCATAGGGGTTTTATCAAAATGAACGTAATTCATTCTACCTACAGTATTAGTATATGGATTCATGCTTAACTCTTGACGCAACTGAACCCCAGGAGCCACTGGAACCACATCTTCAGTATTAGCCTTTATTCTACCAATAACCTTTTTTACTGTAGGGTCTTGAACATATTTAAATGGAGTGCCATGTTCTAAAACATCAATTAGATTATTTGCTAATTCTTTCTTTCCTGGACTAGCTCCAGGTACTTTTTGAATTTCAGTTAAAAATTTAACCACATTCTCTTTACCTGCTGGAGTATCTCTACCTGGACCGCCCTTTAATTTACGAGCCAATTTTGCTATTTTACTATTTACTACTTTACCAGCAACTTTAGAAGCGGCCCTTTTACCGCCGTCCAGACCGACGCCCGCTAACAACCCTAATCCAGTAACCCATTTATCAGGTAAATCCAAAGATTCTACTCCAAACATATTCTGTCCACCTGTAGGGAAGAATCCATAACCTGTATTGTCTACTTTTTCTGGTCTAGGAATATTAACTCGTTCAGCTACTTCATCCTGTATATTCATCATTGCCGGAGCAAATGGAGTTAACTCTTCAGATATATTATTATTTACTAATAAGGCATTTAATGGCGAAATATTGCTCATTCTTCATTATCTTCTTTCTTCTCCTCAATTTGTACTCTTTGCATAGTTAGCCCTTTTTCTTCTTCTTTTAGCTCATCTATAAGTTTTACACTAGAAAAGGCCTCAATTGTATCAGTAGTCTTAACAAGATGCTTCTCTTTCATTCCGTGCATATCTTGCAGGTTATCTACTGCCTTTAAAAGATTTGATATATCTTTTTTGTTTTGTGCTAATTCAATAGCTTGTTTTAATAAATCTAACGTATAGTCCTCGTCTAGACCATGCTCCGTTAATCTTTTTGCTAATTCGTCTCTTACCATACCTTGAAATATCTCCGATTTCATTGTTCTCTTCCACTTGCGTCTCTGAGAATCATTAACCTCACCTAATGCCCATTCTATTGCCTGGTCATAATCAGGCTTTAATGCAAACATCATAGCAAGTGCTTTCATCTTATTTTGCTTAGACTGTACCTCTATATAAGATTTACCAGTCATTGTTACGTTAGTTTTCCTACCTTTAACGTATAAAGGCTTATTACTATACTTTGGATTAAAAAACGTATATCCAAAAGGAAATCTCATGTAAATATTCTTACGACCTGTATTATCAGTATACTCCCTGCGGGAAAGTACATTCGATACATATCCATCATCAGATAAAGCAAATTGACCAGGTTTAGCCTTTTTCCAAGGTCTATACTTGATATTCTTCTCTTTTGCCTCTTTCTCCTTGTAAACAGGATATTCAGTCTCTTTTTTATCACCTCTATGTTTAATCTTGATAATATACACTATTTAGCAATCCACACTACTTTAAACGTAGTTGTAGTCCAATAATCCCTTGATAACGTGATATTATTTCTTTTTCTTGAATATTCTATCATAATTCTTTTTATACTCTTTATCAGTAAAAAACCGTTGTACTGCACCTTTTCCTGCTTCATGATGTCTATTATCATGTAGTTTATCCATCTTTTTCACTAATAAGCTCCATGATTGACAGTAGAGTACTCTGGTCTCCACTTTTGCACCATATTAACAAATTCATCAGCTTTGCCAGTTCCTGACTTATTCCAGTGCTTTTTCCAATAAACACCCTGTGCAGGCAATGCAGTAGGTACTTGTTCAGGAACTGAAGCTAAACCTAGCCTCGCTAAAAAGGCATTTGCTAATGGATTATTAGCATATTCGCCCATATCTCCATAACTATAGCTATCGCCGTCTTTTACTACAGTAGCCATATTGCCTATATCAAATCCTTCATGTCCTTGAGATGCCATATACTGATTAATAGCAGCGGCTCTTTTTTGATATGTTTCCGAATTGGCTATATTCTGCTGTATATCATACATTTTGATAGGGTCTATCTGCCATGGTCCCATAGTATGAGTAGCTGAAGTATCATACCCTGCACCTGCCCAAGTCTCTTTTAACGCCATATTAGTCATAAAATCACCTACAGGGTTTAATCCTACTTTGCCCATCACATCATCTACCGTAGATGTTGCATCTTCTATTCTTAATAAACCATCATTTACGTTTTTTGCTGTAAAACTACTCATCATTCTCCAATCTTGGCCATTTACCATTATTATCAGGGCTAATATTGCGCTTATATGCCGTAATATAGTCATATTCATCAGTATACGGGTCAATAACCCCATTCTTACGTGCCCACTCCCTTAAAGTTAATAACTGTATATTCCCCATTAATCTTTCCATTCTATGATAATTAGATAAATAAGTATTAAAACTACAGCTAATACAGATAAAAAAGCCCATAACTCTATTAATAGCTTAATCCAGTCTGGAATCACTTCTTCTTCTTTTTCTTCTTGACTGCCTTTTTCTTAGGTCTACCTACTTTACTTCCATATGTACCTTTACCGTACGGCATATCACTCTCCTTCCATTAATTCTGGGTGAATATACGTGGTATCTTCTTCCATATCCTTAATAGCTGCCTGTTTTGCAGTATCTAGCAGTGGGTCATCAACATTGCTATATTCGTTATTAAGGACTAAAATAGGCGTTTTACGGACGTTTTTCTTAAAAATCGACCAATGACCCCTGTTTATCGTTATATCGCCATAAAATACCATTTATAAATATAATAATAAAATAATATATAAAACAAGAAAAAAAGAAAAAGCTTGACTTATATACCATGTTGGGTTATTTTACTACGTAGTAGTTATATATATTATTACTATATATTAGAATTAACGTGTTTATATAGAATAATAGATACTAGTAGCTATATAGACGTCCCCCCTTTTTTCAGCGATTTGCACATAAACACGTTGAAAACAAGCCTTTTCAAAAAATTGCCTTAGAATGCGTGCACGAGATATACACACATACCTACCGGCAGATGATAAGGCCATAGGTGGGCGATTTTCGTTGAAAATTTTGCTAGGGCAAAATTGTCCTCGAAACTCAAGCAGCCCATTCCTATGGACTTCTCTTCTGTGCTAGGTATGTATTGCACCCGTTGGCTTGCTCTGCAAGCTATATTTATTATAGTTTACAGAATATTAACTAATAAAAACAAAGGAAAAACATATTATGAAAACTATAATAAAAGACAAAATAACTGATATTCAATCTAAAGCTCAAAATCATCTTGATACATTAGTCTCGGGATTACGAGTTTCAAAAAGAGGTAACTTGCAAATCTTTCTTACTAAACAAATTGATTCTTCTCTACAGAAAGATTTTACTGATGCTATTGAAACTCTTGATGAGGACTTAACTGTTACTTATCAAGATAATTTAGATGAATTTAATGAACCAAAATGTTACAAGAATAAACAAGGCAATAAAGCTAAGCTATCTCCAGCCTTGGTTATTCATGAAATCACTGAACCCGCAACTCTGGACGATATGTTCAGTAATTTGGGCAAATAGTTCATTAAATTGATTGAATATCAGTTAGTGTGTAGGCTTATGTCACGATACGATAATACATGTATCGTGGCATAAGCGATTTTTTATATATTACTACACACATGCATGTAGGTATAGATTAATAATAAAAGGATATAATGCTTAAAAAAGAGTTGATTAAAGAAAATGAATTACTCAAAAAGCAATTAGCACATAGGATAGAAATTTCATCAATATGGCGAAAAAAAGCCATGAAATTGATGACATTAGCTAGCCATGTTCGTGAAGCTTATAAAGTTTACGAATCTAGTGTTATTGATGAGTAATCACTTACTACCTGAACATGTAGATAAACTGTTCTTTTTTTAATATACTTATACATAAATGCAGATTTTAATAATAATAAAAAGAGGTAAAAAATGATAAAATATTACTTAGCAAGACTAGTGTTATGGGCTACAGATGTAGTTCAAAAAAGGGTTAAAAGAGATAATGAATTGGTAACGAATGTTGTTACTAATTATGATTATATTTTAAATGATTTATTAAAGCCTAAGATGAATCAAGTATCACGCAAGGTATCATTAAATTATTCTCTTGAGGAGGATGATAATGATTGGTAAACCTAGGCATAAAGAGCCTACTAATTTTGAACATTGTTGTAGCTGTTGCAATGTTATGGCAAGAGAAATTAAACAGCTTAAAGCATACATAAAAACTATAAATAAAAGGAGCAAAACAAATGAACTAAATCCAGTATAAATATTATAAATACTCTTCCTTGATAGTCCTAGACATGACTTTAAACTGTCTAAAATTTTGATTTAATTAGGCATAGATGTAGCTGATTACATTTTGGATGAATTTCCACCAGTGACATGTTGTTGACGAACAATATGGTTTCTATGCCTACACATTTAATAATAAACACGTAAAATAAAGAAAAGAGGTAGTAAGATGACTAAAGAAGAACAGCAAGAAATATTAACATATATAGGTGAGTTAATACATGAAACTGAGCAATTAAAGCATAAAATATTTGATGCTTTTAAAGCAGTAGGTGATATTAACATAGATAAAGAAAGCGAGGCAGTAAATGAGAAACAGTAAGCAAATTAAAATGGATAGGAAAAAGAAAAATACCTATCTTAAACAGCATGGTAGAACACCTGCACAAATAGCACGTATAAAAGCGAGAAATGCTAAAAGAAAGGCGGTTTAACATGGATAGGAAAGCTGGAGATAAAATGACAGCTAATGAGGCTAAATTAATTAATGATGTAGTAGCAAAAGTATCATTTATCACTGAAGAAGAAATAGAGAATCATTCTATGAACATTCTTGATGATATATTGTACATTGGTACTAGAATACATGATGAAAGAGAGGTAAAATAATGGCTTGGAAATATTATAAAAATGGTGAATTACAAGCAGAATCTGATGATATTCCTGAAACTATGGAAGATGCAATAATAGAATTAAGAGAACAAGGACATGATGTTAGTGATTGTGTCCTTGAACCATCAGATAAATATGAATTAATGGATAATGGTGAATATATAAAACCATGTGATGATAATTGGTCACCTGATTTTCCACCTGAAGAAGATGAATATAATGAGTATTCATTAACTCATACAGTTGGTAGAGATGATATAGAGAATACTCCATTACAAAGGTTATTTGTTGAACCATTAACTGATGAAGAAGTGGAGCATTGGGAAAAGTTCTATGATAAAATAGAAAAAGAAAACAAAGCATTAAAAGTAGGAGATGATTTTATGAAAAAAGTATGGGAAAAAGCTAAACCATCACGATTAAGTAGTATAAAATCATGGTGGATTAACTTTAAAAGTCAATGGACAGATGAAGATTTAACTTATTTAATAGGTTGGATATTCATAGGATATTTAATGATAGGAGTGGTTAAATACCAACCAAGTATCTTAAATGTAATATTATGGCCATTTATATAAACTTACTGACAGAGTAGAGAGCATCCATCGTGAGATATGCCAGGTCCTTATGACCCTTTTGATACTCTGAAAAAGAGAGCTGGATATTAATCTGGCTCTCTACCTCAATTAAACAATTAATTAAGTAGCAGCATGCTGAACACGCAAATATATCCACTTTGTGATATATCAGTATATAACTGCTACTTAATTAATATAACATAGGAAGGAGGTGCTTTGGAAAAAGTACAAAGTGTAATGAAACAATATCACGTATTTAAGAAGAAAGTAGATAAAATGAATAATAAAACACTACAGAAAGCATTAATTATTATAGATAATGCTGAAGGTGTTAGTCATGATGATTTCTTTGAAATAGCAGCATATATGTTTGTAATAGATAAACTTGACATACAAATAGAGGAGGATTAAGTATGGCAGAAAGATTATATGAGTTAACTGAAAAAGGTAAGAAATTGCTTAAACAGTTAAAGTATAATAAGCAAGAACACGTGAATATGGTAGATATGGCATCTAGCATATTATTGATTAATCACGAGAACAAGAGTTCTCACAATTCATCGCAAGATGAGAAAGAGAGTAAATAAAGATGGCAGTAACTACTGAAACAACAGTAACAGTAACAGAGACAACTATTCAATTAATGAATGGTACAATGACATTACAACCAACAAGAGTAGTAATGGCAGCAACAGAAAACAATGCAGCAAATACAGTTGGAGCATTAAGAGAAGAGTTAGGATTAACAGGTCATATTTGTGTTAATGATGTTGATTCTTCTGATTCAACACCAATTGCTGAAGATGATAGAGTTGTTCATGTTGCAGGCAATAAAAGAGGTGGTAATCAGTAATTATCACATTAGGTACAAATAAGGTTCTTTTAGGTGATAGGAAACGCACAGTACATTGAGCTATGGTCCAGACTCCATTATAATGAGTCAATGGAAAATTAGCAATAGATAGTCAAGTCACGCCCTATAATCCCTAATCAGCTTATTTGAATAATACTAGAATACATCAGGGGAGGTACTTAGCCTTACCTCCAAGAGACGTGCGCTACAATCTCCCCTGAGATAAAAAGGAGTAAATAAAAATGCAATATTCATTTGATTTTACAGAAAAACCAGAGACACCTGATTTAGATTTAAGTCATTTAGACTATCAACAATTATCAGGATTCGCTGAATTTTCAGAAAAGTTAGCTAACTTTAATGAACAATATGAAATGGATTTAGTAGCTACTAAAAGTGCTAGATGGCAACCAGGAACATATAATAAGCTTAAAGCTAGTGTAAGTAATGTCTTATATCCACATTGGAAAAAGAGACGTGGAGCTAATAGTATTCATAAACTATTAGAAACAAATAATTGGCGATATCAAAACTTTAAAGATTCATTAGATAAACTTGATAATATGTTATATCATTATCGAAAAGATGGAACAGAGCTTTATACTGATGAAGATTTAGATAAAGCAAAAGGTCTATTATATGAGCTGTTAAATAGCTTTACAACAGAACATGATAATGTTAAAGTAGATATTAGTCCTATTCCACATTTTGGGAGAACATTAAGAGGATATCGTGGTGGTTATGATGATGCTAGCACTGATAGAATTGGAAGATTATATCCTGAAATTAATGAAAATAATGAAATTGTTGGAATATGGAATACAACAATGTATGAAAGTCTAGACCACGCTAATGATATTAAATATGACCATTTTGGAGAGAGTAATCCAGGTAAATGGTTTATTAATATTAGAGTGTTATTAGATGATGTTAAAATAAATGTAACTAATTCTAATATGAGTAAACAATATGCTGAATTGCCTTATGGTAAATTAGTAGTATGTTTTACAGTAGATTTAGTGACATTAGTTACTAATCATCGTAGAATAGCAAGAGGACAGCATTTAGTTAAAACTGAAAATGTTGGGACAGTAGCTCATAAGTTTCCACATTTATATGGAATAGAGCATCCATTCGTATATACTAGTGATAGCTATGCTGGAACTAATATGGTAAATCATTTCAACACGTATGGCAATGGTAATGTATGTTTAGGCGAATTAGGCATGGATATATATGGAGCTATATTTCAAGGTAATATGACATTGCTTAAAATGTATCTTAATATATGGGCTAATTCATTCTCAGTAGGTGTTACATCACCATTAAATACTTTAGCTAAAGTAACATTTGGTGTAAGAGAAGAATGGGATGAAAATACTAGAGCTCATATATCAGGTAGTAGTGGAGCATGTTATAAATATATTAAAAACGCAAATGCTGATGAAAAATCTACATTTACTGATAAACAGTGTACTGGATGTGCTATTAAAGAAACATGTAAAACATATGCAAAGCTAAATATGGACAAAGTATCATGGGCAGATGTAGCTGATGGTAATTGGGTTCAAGCATATAATAAACTATGTATGCATTTATCTGATGAAGTAGATACTAGTAAGATATATGAAATGTTTGCTGACATGTATTACTATAAAACTATTGATAGATTCAATCGTAGAACTGTAGAACGTGTATTTGGTGAGAATATGACTGTTAGAGACTTTAATGATTATCGCGCAATTATGGATAATTTTACATTAACAGAACCTAATGAACATAATATCATATTAATGTATGAAATGTTTTCACGTGGTTTCGTATTGAATAAAGTATATATTGACAACACTCAAATGTACGAAGAGTTAGCATTGCAAACTGAAGGAATGGGCTTTGAAGAAGCTACTAGTAAATTAACAAATAACGATATAGAAAATAATCATTATTCTTGGCTATATGCACAGAGATATATATCAAGTAGAGATGAATATTGGACATATAATAAATTCCTTAACGGGAGAGAGGAAGGTGTTAGATATGGTAACTAAACCTGAAAATAATAAAAACAAAAAGTTCTACATATCACGTGAGAACTTCGATAAAGTCATAGGATATGCTGAATCAGCTTATAGACAGTTTAAGTCTGAAATAGGTGGTCAGTTAGTTGTTTTAGAAGATACAGATGGTGATTATATATTAGAAGACCCTGTAATTCTTAAACAAGAAATCTCAGCTAGCAACTGTGAGATGGATGGTGGACAACTAGCAGTTCATTATTCTAAAATGATAGGGAAACATGGTAATAATGTAAGACATTGTTGGTGGCATAGTCATCATACAATGGGAGCATTTTGGTCAGGTACTGACGATGCTACTATATTAAGCCACCCTGCTGATGACTGGACATTATCTTTAGTAGTTAATTTAAAGAGAGAGTATAAATTACGTATTCAATTCTTTAAACCTTTCCTACACGAAGAAAATGTAGAATTAAACTTCCTTCAAGAAGAGCATGATACTAATGATGTAATAGATGCAGAAGTTAAAGAGTTATGTACTAAAGAAACTACATCTGTTATAACATATGGTGGAAAAGGCACTCAAGGCACATTATGGAAACAACCAAGACCAGCACATGGATATGGCTATAATTATGGCTATACTTACGGTTTATGGGAAGATGAGCTTGAGTTAACAGGAGTTCCTGATACATTATTTGAAACAACATGCGTAAATGAAATGGATAAATTATCTGATAATTTTACTGATGGTTCTATTAAGTTAAAAGTCTTTCGTAAAGGAGTTAAATCTATAAATGAAAGATTGAGACAATATAATGTTAGAGTGTTAAAGAAACTATCAGCAGGTAGCAGAACAGATATAGATAATGAGTTATTATATCTACATGCGCATGATATGTTTGAAAACATAGAAGGGAGTAAACAGAATGCGAATTAATGAAAGAAGCTTGCATTTAGTCAGTGATTTTGACGATAAAATCTTTCACATTCTTGGTTGCGGGGCTATTGGTAGTTCCGCAGCTACTCAACTAGCAAGAATGGGTGCAATGCAATTTGTATTGTATGACTTAGATAAAGTTGAGATACAAAATGTTGGTGTAAGCCACTACATATATCAGGATATACAAAAACCTAAAGTAGTAGCATTACGTGAACATTTAGAAAATATAAACCCAGAAATACGTGTTCATGAACAATATGGTGGTAGATTTACCAAGTTCATTAAACCCATAGGAGAAGGTGACATAGTAGTTTTAGGGTTTGACAGTATGGATAGTCGCTTAGAAGC
>VTLG01001232.1_pt1 | contig 15563 bp, 32 predicted proteins | sample 4694571 | NCBI WGS metagenome assembly VTLG01 (sample SAMN12604809, study PRJNA352737) | marine metagenome | biome: ENVO:00000447; feature: ENVO:00000209|ENVO:00000569|ENVO:01000036; material: ENVO:00002151; isolation source: viral sequences binned using virsorter ...
CACATGATTGAATCTTGTCCTCTACTCTAGTGGCTTTATAGGATTGGCTCGCAACTGATTTTCCCTATACTTTAACTGCACTTAAACTAGTATTGCCATTGTGCAGACCATATCCCGATTTAACTCCTAGTGATAAGTAAATTGCAAGAGAAGTGCGACTTCCGTCGGAATATTTTTAAGCACTTTCCGTAATTCTTCGTGCCCTTACCACTAGGTATCTCAGCTGAGATAATTCTTTAAGTTATAAGTTTTTCATAGTTTTCCTTTCTTATTCCTTCTAATACTTTTACTTCTAACTCTTGAAGATTTTCACTGTCTATTTGGGCAAGTAATATTTCCTTAAACAACCTCTGCTTTATTGAAACACCCTGAGAAATATCTACATAAACTCTACGAACATGTTCCTGTATTTCGTAATTCCAATCAGAAGTAAAATTTAAAACAATATCGCCAAAATTCCCTTCTATTAAAATTTTATTGTCGCTAAGAAATTTCTTAAAATTATTTTCTTCTTGCTTAGCTTTGTCATCTGCCTTCTGCCAAACTCGAAGTTTTTTATTAGCGTCTGCAATTACTTTTTTAATTTCAGGTTTATTCTCTGCTTGTTCTAAAGTTATTTTAAGTTGATTGTCATAGACTTTATCGGCAAATAATTCTGCCTCAGTTTTATTTAGTTTTTTCATATTTTTTCTCCATTATTTATATTAAAAACTCTTATACATTATCCCATATTATTATATAAGTCAATGGGAAAATATAATTTATTTGTAATTATTCGTTTACCTATCCTTCACCAATTTTTTATTTACCCTGGCCCCGACCCGATTATAAACCCGACCCGACCCGACGGCCGATTTAATACGCGAACCCGACTTAATGCTGCACAATTGCGACGGATCGCTTTTTAATTTCTGAACCGCTGCACAATTTGCACAATTCGCATACAGACTTGCGGCCAGCCTCTTTTGACGCTGGGCATAAAACTTCTTTACCTTTTATTATTTCGTCCACACTTTGGATAATTCTAAAAGTACGCTTGCCATCCTTCCAGGCTGCTATTGCTTGTTTTTTATCTTCAACCGAATGCATGCAAATATCGGAATAACTATCTTTAATTTTACTTTGGTGACTGTAACCAGTGTGTCCCGTACTTTTTGAAATTAACAAGTCCCAAACATTACGCGGCACTGCTGCTGGATCGCCATATGTTCCAAGTCTTACTGGCCTATTAGAACCCATTTCCACAATCTCTTCATCCGTCGCAATTGGATAATTGCCCTTATGAAAACTTTTGTAGACTATCAACGGGCCTTGATCAATTCGTACATAGCACCAGCGACCCATTGCAACCGATCTTTTTGGGTCATCCGTCGGTGTACCGCGGTGCGGACAATTTCCACAAATTCCAAAGTCTTGGCCAGTCTTATTGGCTAGTCTTGGATCAATATCTTTTGTTAAGATATAAGTCTGTAGCATATCACCGGTTTTTGAGTTAGGTGCGGATTTATTACCGTTAATAGCTACAGCAATAATTGGCGTTTTATTGTCAAGAAGTGACTTACCATCATATATAATTTTACCAGGCATATCTTTACTCCATTAGTTAATATTAGTTATGTTATAACATGGGATAATATACTTGTCAAACACCTATATATAGTGTGATAATAATGCTACATACTATATAGTGTTCTAGTTCCATAACCTAAACCCGACCTACACCCGACCCCGACCTTACGCATGTCCCGACTTATACGCCCGACCCGACTAATACACGCGTCCCGACTTACTATACCCCTCTAGATTATACCATATGTTACCACTAATGTAAACCCACTACATATAGTAGGTCTATTCAGCAGCAGTTTAAGTTCCCCAAACTAAAACCCGCTGCTAAATAGACCCGATCTAGCCTGGATAACATCTGTTTCATTTATGCTTACTTTGTTTCATGGAAAAAAATAAGAAAACCCCTCTCTTTGAGGGGGTAAGTTTATTGTTAAAATATCCCATATTAAATTATCTAAAATTATCTCATTATAAGTGTTGACTTGTTATGGGAATGTATGCTAAGTTATGGGTAATACAAATTAACGGAGATTAAAAATGCAAACTAAAAATTTATCAATAAAAATTACTGAGGCAGATTTTGAAGAGTTAAAATATGCTTTTTATTTAAGAGTAGATAGCCTTGAAGATAGTGCCACAAATTACAACAATGAGCATGATCGCAAGGAACTTAAAAAATTATTACCATTATATTGGACACTTAAAGATTATGAATTTCAAAATCTTTCAGAAGAAGATAAAAAACAAGAACTTAAAAAGTGGGGGTATTAATATGGCCATAGAAACATTTAATGTATCATTTACTCTATCAAGAGATAATTCAAATGATGATGATGACACATGGGTTGATGAAGAACACATCGCTAATGAAATTAGGTCATGGCTTGAAGATATAGACTATGGAGTAACTGATATTAAAATTAATAATACACAATTTTTTAAGTTACGAGATATTTTAATTGCTGAGGAGAAAAAATGAAACATTTTTTAGAATATATGCATCCTGATCTAAAACTTAGAATGGCTTTATATAACTATTATTTAAAGAAATTTAAAAACATAAAAAATAAACAAGAAGTTGCCCGATATTGTTCAAAATATGATATAGATAAAATTATGGCTGCGAGAGAGAGGGCTAATGGCAATTAAAAATTATTACCCGATAAGTATGAATTACTTACAGGAGAGATATCAATTTTGGTTAGAACATTTTTCTCATTCAGAAGATAAAGAAAAATTAGCTTTTGAAGAGGCAAAGAAAGATGTTGAATTTAGAAAAGAAACAACAGACCCGAATAAATCAAGAAATTTTATATAAGGAGATGAATAATGAAAATTACATTAGAAAGAGTAAAAAAAGTTGCACAAGATATTAAAGAGGATGAGTCTTGGGTAAACGATAGCCATAGTGCCTCAGAACATAAAGGGATTGTAGATGGTCTTGATATGTTAATAGAACACTTAGAAGAAGGTACTGAGTATGGAGAAGAATAATGATTGAAGAATTATTAGATAAATACCATGTTGATGATTTTGATGATTTATTAATTGAAATAATAAAACGCATGAAAGAAAGAAAAGAAAAGGAGGATGAAGAATAATGGCTAAAATTTATGCAGGACATACTGAAGAATATAAAGGTTTTTGTATTAGCTATGATTATCAACAACAAACAATAAATTATGATGAAATTGATAGGTATTTAATATGGAGTCCTGATAGACTTGATGTGGTTGCTGAAGAATTTAAAACAATAGAACAAGCTAAACAATGGATTGATGATAATGGAGAAGAATAATGGGTAAGAGATTACTACCAGGTAAAACAATTAAAGATAAAGGTAAGACTAAATCACATAGGAGACCTGAAATGGATTATGGAAAGTTAAGAGGAACGAAATGGGAAAAATATGTAATTGACATTGAGGCCCGATCTTTAATTAAAAAAGAAAATATGAAAGCAAAAAAAGAAAGAAGGAAAATTAAACATGGTTAAAAAAGACCCGATTTTTAAATGGCATGAAAAAATATTAATATATTTTGTTGCTTTAATTGTTATCGTTTTTTTAATAATTATAGGTAATGTTAGGGAACAAAACGAAATTAATGAAAAAATACAAGAATGTTATCAATTTTTAGAAGAGCATGACGGCCAGGTTAATTAGTTATTAATTTACCCGATTTATCTATTTCAATACCCGATTGATGTTTTGCTTTATCCTGTAACTTTTTAAGTTCTTTCAACACTTCATCTTTTGATAATGCGTCAACCCGACCATGCAATACAGCTTTCTTTTCAATAAGAAGTCCGACTGCTTTCATTCTTAATTCTTCGGCTTTAATTGCCGGCCCCCAACTTCCATCTAATACAGCTGCATCCCGAATTGATTTTAAATCCCGAAGTGAACGATCTAATGTGACATTGTTTCTATGTTGAGCCTCATGTCTTAACTCTTCAATAGCTATCATGATATTTTTTGACTTCATGTTTCTATGAGCCTGGACTGCGGGGTTACTATAACCTGCTTTTCTTGCAGCCTCAGTTTGAGACATATCTTGATAAACGACATTCTCTACAAATTTTTGTTGTTGTTGTGTTAAATTAACTGACAGCCCGAGTTGATTTTGTTCTACTTCTTCCACCTCAGTTATCTCTATCTTTTCTTCTTCCATGTTGATCACCTAGCGTTAATGTTTGTAAGGGGGTGGGGCGTTAGCCCACCCCTACATATATATATTATATAGGCAACCTGGACAAGCTGAATATTTGCTTGTTTTTCAATGACTTAATCTGCTTGCTCACCTTAAAAGACCCTGATTGAGCTAGTGGACAAGCACTTTTTTTTATATATATAAAACAACAACTTACAACAAGGAGTGCTAGCTCACTGCTCAACTAGCCCAATGAGCAAGTGGTCAAGTGGTCAAGCACTTTATTAAATATATTTTTTTCTTTACTTGGATATTTTCCCATGCTATGACATTCTTCATGGTAAAGGAAAATAAAGAATATAGTGTAAAAGTTTTAATCAATATTGAGTTAGTAACTTCATTCTACGCAAAAGATAATGAAGAACTAAAAGACAAGGCAGTTGATTTTATTCACAATATGGACCCTATGAAAGCTCACTACATTTTACAATGTGGGAGAAGAACAGTTTTAAAAAGCGAGGATGGATTACAATATGAAAGATTATCACTCAATAAAAAAGATTAAAATATCTATTGGAAAGCGAAAAAATTTAAAAGTTTCGCTGCCAACATATAATTTTCAAAGGAAAGATAATGACGATAAAAGTTCTAGACATTAAACCTGATCCTAACGACAAAGTCTTTGGAGTCCTAGTAACTTTTAAAAAGGACGACGGCTCAACTTATAGAAAGTTGTTTGCTCCGTTTTTCGACAATGGCACTTCAGACTCTTTCGTAAAAGAAGAAGTCGAGTGGCATCCAAAATACGGCAAGGAAATTATTGATCACGAAATACTATTAATTCATCCAACATTTGTGAAAAAGGGACAAATATGATTATAATGCAGAAAATGTCAGATGATATCAAATTTCTACCAATTGCAACTAGTGAGGAAGAAGCTATGGCTTCTCTTGCTACTGCAATAAGGCTTTATTCTAAAGAGCTTGAGAACGAGCTGTGCAGAGGTATCTTTAATGAAGAAAAAGCAGAGAGCCTTATGAATTTATATAAAGTTGTTCAAAACGAGTATATTCTTTTATCACTAAAAAAAGACACGCTACACTAGCGTAGAGGAGAGACATGTTAGATATAAAAATAACCATTAATGGTATTACACCATTGATATGCAATAAATTTACAGATAAAGCAGCCCTTGCTGCAACCACCGGAGTTAGCTCTAACAATAGAGGAGAGCCTTTAACACCTCAAGAAACAGCTGAAGAGAAGTTATACATGGATAAAAAGAAAGCATGCATTCCTCAGCCAAACATATTAGCAAGTATTATAGAAGGCGGTCGGTTTCATAAAATTAAAAACAGATCAGTAACAACAATGCAAAAATCTATGATTCCATCTTGTTTTGATATTAAAGGTATTATGATACCTATTAAGACAAAGGGATGGGAAGTTGACGAGAGACCCGTAAGGATACCGGCAACAGGAGGTCGTATCTTGGCATATAGACCTAAATTTAACGATTGGCAGTTGGAATTTGATGCAACACTTGATACAGATATTATTTCCGTAAACTTAATGCGGGATATTATAGACGACGCAGGAAAAAGAATTGGCTTGGGCGATTACAGACCAGATAGGAAAGGACCATTTGGAAAGTATAAGGTAAATAAATGGCAAGTAAAAAGAAAGCGTTCGTAGAGCCAAAAGTTATTGAGTTAAGAAAAAGACAATATGATGACATATATAATATTTGGGTTAAGTTAAGATTAGAAGATTGGCCTCATTGGTCCTGGTACTCAGGTCGATGGGTCTGCATAGGTACAGCGAAAACAAAATCGCTGGCAAGGAAAAAAGCGAAGGAGTTTAAATGGGAACAATTAAAGATATAACTGTGCTAGGCGGTGCCCTGCAAATCACGGCAATCCACTGCCCGCCATGGCCACGCATTGCGTTGCACAGCACAGCACGGCAAGGCGAGGTTTAAAGTGGGAGTTTACGCAATGACAGAGGAGGTCAAAGTGAACGATGATGATACAATTGTTGAGGTCAACGATCTTTATATAATGATTAGCAAGAGCGATGGCACCAACATGAGACATTATTGGAAAAACGATAAGGATGTATTGTTTGTTCTTAACAGGCTCATTGATATCTACCAAAGGAAAAGATAATGCTTGCGATAAAGATTATAATTAATGTGTTAATTTTTTATTTTTTTATTGCTTTTCTTGTGGGTTGTACTGCTACGAATGATCCAGGCTGCGTTCCAATTCACATTGGCACAGGCTATGACGAGGATGGAATGATGAGAATCATTCAAGTTGAGGAAAGAGGTTGTCCACGCATTTCTAATAATATATACTAACTGTTTGCAACAAAGGAGTAACGATGACAAGAATACATTGGGATAATCAACGCATTGAAAAATTAAAAACATTATGGGCAGAAGGCAAAACAGCTAAAGAAATAGCTATAATTTTTGGTGATGTTACTAGAAATTCTGTTATAGGAAAAATTCATAGACTAGGTTTAACATCCCACAGACCACCACATTTAACTACAGTTACCATGCCTACATATAACTTTATGAAAAAAACTCCAATATCTATTGACGGATAGTTGCGAACATACTACATATGGGGTGCTCCCACGATTATGTATCCCAATATAATTGTGGTTCCTTCGTTGCGAGGGCCGGACATCCTTTCCTTCTTTAAAAATATAGCCGGCCCTCATTTTTTTTATATTTAGTACTTGATTATCCCATATTATAGTTTATATAATATTCCATAACTTAAAAAGGAGAATCTTATGCCAGATAAAGAATCATATAAAAGTGTAGCCCTTAGAGTAGATTTATATTCTAAGTTAAAAAAGGTTGCTGAAAAAGAGAACAGACCAATAGGTCGTGAGCTCGGTGGTATTATTGAGAAAAGACACGATGAAGTTTTTCCTAATGCCTAAAAAACCAGCAGACCTTACGAAACTTGCTATAGAAACAAGAAAGTTAATAGACAATCAGCAGAAAGATTTTTCTATTGGTCAAGTTTCTATTATGAACATAATGATATGCATCAGTCGTTTTATTGAAGAAAGAGGTGAAACGGCTGGTATTGCATTATTACAAGTATGCACAGCAGCTATAGCTAATGGTCAACAAGAAGTTGATGTTACCGGCGTGCCTGGTTTCATGCCAGAGAATGATAATGATGTTGTTTTTGAAATGGAAGATGATCTATTAAGAGAAGACAATGTTGTTTACATGGATTTTAATCAAGACGACGAAAATTAATCCTCCACTAAATAACTTATTTCAGAACTAATACCACGACGGCGACCGAAAAACACTAGGTTTTGATTTTCGTCAGTTATGTAATTTGAAAAGATAATCAATATGTTTATTAAGAGCGTGACAAATAAGAGCCTTCGCTCAGGTAATTTTTGGTTTCGCATGATTGATTGTGAGAATCATCAAAGTCAACGAGCACTCCTTGGTGTTTTAAGGACTTACTAGTCGGGTAAGTTATCCCCTTACTCTCGAAAACTTTGGCAAGTTTTTTAATAGTTGAATACTTGACATCGGCTCCATTCTCAGCCCTTGATATAGTCGCAGGCGATACTCCGGAAAGAGCACATAACTCTCTTGTGGATAACCTTAAAATATTTCGTGAAAATTTTAGTTGACTTGCGGTTATCATGTGTAGTATAAACTCCCATAGTTGTTTCACAAACGGAACAATATATAGCGTAAATAAAGTAAAAAGTAAATTAGATAAATAAAATAATTAGCGAGGTAGAGAAATGAAAAAATTAGCGAACGGTATTGTGAGTGATTGGGATTCAAAAAACATTGATGACATTGCAAACGATCCAAAACTTTTAAAAGACTTACATGAGCAAAGTAAATATTTTAAAGGCGTATCTGAATTTTTCCGTAACTTAGAGAAGAAAACATGCGACCGTAAATACGGGCAGCGTGTTGAATCTCGGCTTAAAGGAGATAATAAGGATACAGGCACAGTAGTTTTTGACGAAGAAGGTTTTAATGTCAAAGCTACTGTAAGAAAGGCAGTAACTTGGGAACCGAATACATTGTGGGAAGCACTGGACCAGATATCGAAAGAGTTTGGCTCAGAAGTCGCAAAAAATATTTCTGATGTTACTGTTAAAATCCCAGAGAATAAGTATAAGGATGCAGAAACTAAAGTCCGTCTTATTCTTGACGATGCACGGACAGTTGAGGCTAAAGGTCCTGATTACTATATAAGTATTGAGGAGAAACCTCATGACTAAGAAAGATATTGAAAATATTCTTTCTGCGTTAGGGGAGGCTTTTATTGCGGGTGGTTGTTCTTTTGTTGGTCAAAATAAAATGCAAAAAACTATTGAGGTTGTGCATGTCTTCGACAAAGACAAATTTACACCTGGTATACACCTCCCTTCTGTTCGTATCATCATTCAACCAATTAAAGAAGATGATGAAAAAAATTTAATAAACATAAATCAAAATTTAATTAATTAGAGAGGTAAAACTATGAAAATAATTAAAGCATCAGAAAGACAAAGAGAAGATAAGGGAGCTAAGGTTGTCATTGCCGGTAAAGCCGGTGTTGGTAAAACTAGTCTTCTTTATACATTACCAGACGAGGGGACATTATTTATGGACTTTGAGGCAGGTGATTTAGCCCTTGAAAAGAACGGTGGATGGAAAGGTGATACTATTCGTCCTAAGACTTGGCAAGAAGCTAGAGACTTTGCATGTTATTACGGAGGTCCTAACCCAAGTCTTGCAGACAATCAGCCTTATTCAGAGGCACATTTTAAACATCTTGTTCAACAGCATGGCGATCCAGCAGAGGCAATAAGTAAATATTCAACATTGTTTATTGATTCAATTACTGTTGCGGGCCGTTTATGTTTCCGTTGGTGTAAACAACAAGACGAAGTTTATGCTGATAAAACAGGCAAGATAAATAATTTTGCAGTTTACGGTCTACATGGCCGTGAAATGATGGATTGGCTGACACATTTACAGCACATCCGTAACAAGAATATTATTTTCGTCGGTATACTTGATGAATATCAAGACGAATTTAATCAGACCGTTTATTCTTTACAGATTGAAGGGTCAAAAACAGGCAGGGAATTACCAGGCATTGTTGATGAAGTTATTACCATGCACATAAATAAAGATGAGCAGGGTAAAACATGGCGTGAATTTATATGTCATACTGACAATGAATATAATTATCCAGCTAAAGATAGAAGCGGTCTTCTTAATGCGATTGAAGAACCTCATCTTGGTAAGTTATTAACGAAGTTAATGCCAACTAAGAGCGGTACTGTAACGCAAAAATTTGATCATACAATTCCAACACAAGAAACTAAAAAGAAAGAGGTAGCATAATGACACTAGATTTTAACACAGCCGAAGAACAGTACGATGGACCATCAACTGATTTTTCACCAATACCAGACGGCACAATTGTTGATGCCCTATTAACAATTAAACCAGGCGGAGCAGGTCCTGACGGATCGTTAACACAATCACAACGATCTGACGCACAATATCTGCAATGCGAATTTACGGTGACATCAGGAGAGTTTGAAAGAAGAAAATTCTGGTCAAACTTAACTGTAGCCGGTGGTAGCCTTGATGATAAAGGACAAAGTAAAGCAGGTAATATTTCTAAAAGAACTATTCGTGCTTTATTAGAGTCTTGTTATGCCATTGAACCGAAGGATATGAGCGAGCCAGCGAAAGCTGCGAGAACATTATCATCTTATATGGACTTAAATAGCTTATTAGCAAAAGTTGAAGTAGGTATAGAAACTTACAATGACAAAGATAATAATAGGTTATCAAGGGTTGTAACACCTGGCATGCCAGAGTATAAACAACCATTAGGTCCAGATGGAACAGTCAAAGCTAGTGCTCCCGCACCATCTACACAGACTGATACACAACCCTCCCCACAACAACCAACTAACGATCAGTCTGGGGGCGAGAAACCAGCTTGGGCTTAGACAGAAGGTCTTTTCTTTATTGACCTATATTGCAGGCTTGTGGAGTGCCTGTCTGTCAAAAACTCCACAACCAAGGGTAGTTTATAATGAATCTAAAAAGGAGAAGGGTCTGTGGGTTATGTTCATATAGTAGGGTTGTGCCTTACATTTTATTTGATAATGTTAATTTTAAGCAAGACGAAGTAGTCGGTTTTTATGGATGTTATGCTGCAATGAAGCTAATGTCTAAATACAATAAGGAAAAAAGAACAATGTCATATCAAGATTTAGTACCAGAGAGAAAAGCAGTTGATGACACTATAAAGGATTTAGCTGTAGTACTAGAAGAGATAGGTTGGAGTACTCCACTATCTGCTATTACTAAAGAACAAATCCAAGAGATTATTATTACATCTTTAAATTCTTATCGAGATCACCTCCATGAACATATTGGTGTTGAGGATAAAGTAGAAGATTTTCTTAATGTTAACGGCGTAGAAATACCAACAGAAAGAGGCAAGGTAACAGGTTCTGGTAAAAATAAAAAATACCATGAGCCTTTTGACGACGATATACCATGGTAACAAATGAATTAGATTTTAATCCTCCGGAAAATAAAGGAGATGTGAGTGATATTATTACTCCTTTTATAGATAAGGCTCTTGTTGAAGCGAACAAGAGAGAACCGGAAAGAAAATATTTAGGTGCATCATCTCTTGGTGAACCTTGCAAAAGAAAATTACAATATAGATATATGAAGACTGAAAAAGATGAGGGAAAAGATTTTGACGGAAAGACTTTAAGAATATTTCAAGTCGGTCATAATTTTGAAGAGCTTGCCGTAGCATGGCTTGTGCAAGCAGGATTTAACTTACTTACACAAGATAAACAAGGAAGACAATTTGGCTTTGATACAGCTGAAGGAGAGATACAAGGACATGTCGATGGCATCATTACAGATGGACCTGTCTCTTGGGAATATCCTTTTCTTTGGGAATGTAAATCAGCTAACGATAGGAAGTTTAAAGAGTTTCAATCAAAGGGCGTAGAGAAAACAAATGTTGTTTATTACGCTCAGGTTGTTCTGTACCAGGCTTACATGGGCCTAATGGATAACCCTGCTCTTTTTACAGTTGTCAACAAAAATACTCAGGAGATATATTTTGAAAAAATACCGTTTGATGCTAAAGTGGCTCAGCGAGTGTCAGATTCAGCAGTTAGTATTTTAAAAGCCGTTGAGAACAACGAACTGATGCCTAGAGTTGCAGCGAAGAGTGATAGTTTTTTATGTAAATGGTGCGAGTTTAAAAACAAATGTTGGGATAATATAAATGAACGAAGAGAAGAGCATACTGGATTTCAACCCAAGTGGGCGTGATAAGCCAGAAAAATTTGATGTAAAGGGATTCAAAGATAGAGCAAGAGGCTCAATAAAAAGTATATTTACACACATGTTTCCTCAAGGAAAAATGAGAGGAAACGAATTTATTATAGGCGATTTAGGTGGAGCTCCAGGTGACTCCTGTTCTTTTAATTTAGAAAAGGATGGAGTTGGTAGTGAATTTAATGGTGGTCAATCTTTCAGTGACTTTATTGATGTATGGCAAAAAGTATATGGATGTAACTTTGCTGAAGCTGTTAAAGGTATATCAGAAAAATTTTCTATTCCTGTAATTAATACAACACTTAAAACACCACCTATTACAAAACCAAAATCTCAAACATTAGAGTACAAATACTATGATCGTAACAATGATTTAATATGCACTGTTATGCGAATAGAGTCTGGCAATGGAGAAAAGACTTTTAGACCTCGTTTAGTTACAGGGGAATATAAAATGCCTGAAGTTAGACCTTTGTATAACATACCAAATATAAAAGACGCTGATACCGTTGTCTTCGTTGAGGGCGAAAAGTGTGTTGATTACTTATCTAAGAAAAATATAGCAGCAGGAAGTGCTATGGGTGGTGCTAATACTAATTTAGATAAAACAGATTGGAGTGTTCTTACGGGTAAACATTTAATTGTATGGCCAGATAATGATGATGCTGGCATAAAATACGCTCAAAAGCTCTCTAAATACCTTGTAGATGTATGTTCTTCTATCAGAATAATAGATATACCAAGAGAAAAGAAAAAAGGTTGGGATGCTGCGGACGCAATAGAAGAAGGATATGATATTGATGAGTTGCTTAGAACGGAAGGTTCTTCGCCTGTTAACCTTTTAAATAGCTCATTATCTGTTAAAAATTTAGTGCAAGGAGAAGCACCTTCTTATGAATATTTATTAGAATCAACATTACCTAAAGGCGTTGCCGGTATTTTAGCGGCATCTGGAGACACAGGTAAAGGTCTTTTGACTTTAGACTTGGGTATGAAGATAGCATATGGTAACATCGGCATCGACACTGCCTTTGATGCTACAATAGTAAATAATGGCAATGTCGTCATTTTAACCGCAGAGGATGAAAAAGATGAAATACATAGACGAATTGAAAAACTGGACACTGAAGGTCGTAGATTTAGGGAAACAGGGTGTGAATTATATACTGTCCCTTTTCCAGACCACGGTGGAGTTACTCCTATCGTTGCAATCGAAAACGGTCGACCTGTTATCACAGATGAGTGGCGGCAGATTGAGCGACAATTATTGCAAATGGATAATTTGGCTCTCGTTGTTGTTGATCCTCTTGCTAGTTTTGTTCTAGCAGATATCAACGCTGACCCTTCACACGGTGCATTCGTAACAGGATACTTTGCCAGCTTAGCCACAAAGACTAAAGCTACATTTCTTATGGTCCATCATATGACCAAGATTGATATGAAGTATCCTGTTCGTACACCAGAACATGCAAGAAATTTAATTAGAGGAACATCAGCACTTGTTGACGGTGTTCGCTTTGCTATTGGTTTATGGCCCGCTCCAGAGAGTGAGGCTAAGACAGTCTGTCATAAGATGGAGGTTCCATTTAAAAGAAATAAAGTTATCTATGGTGCTGTTGTTAAATCTAATGGTCCTGTTAATAGAGAGGTTCGTATCTTTGTTAGGGATGAAGAGTCTGGTTTACTAGAAGGAACTTCACAAGACATATCTGTTGTAGACGAGCAGGATAAAGTTATAAGACTTAGAAGCCTTGTTCAAATAATTAAGTTATCAGCTCAAAAAGGTAATCCTTTTACAGTTACAGGAGAAGATGGTTTTGTAGCTCGTGAAGGTGAAATGCCTCCTGAGTTAAAAGGTGTATCTCAAAGTACATTCAGAAGATATGTATCAGAACTTATTGACGACAGAAAAATTGTCCGTGCAAGACTTAAAGAAAACACAGGTCAAGCAAAATACCTTGATGTACCTGAAGGACCATTTGCTCATGGATATGGGGAATTAAGAGCAGGTAAAGTTACCTAGATAGTGGGTTATCATTATTGCCGAGCTTATCAATCCTGTCCTCTGTTCTATCTAATCTCTGTTCTATGTTGTCGACCTTTGTCGATAGTTCAGCAATACTTGTATTAACCGGAGTTAGATTAACTGCTTTAATTTTCTTCTTCTCAATATTATCGAGACGCAAATTAAACTGTCCCCAGGTGTAAAAACCGCCACCTATAGCAGTGATTACCCCTACTATGGTGATGTACTGTTGTAATTTAGGCAAGATATTTTTCATTATTTACTCCATATATATTTCTTGACATTATTTTTTACCGATATACAGACCAAACCAAGCAGCCCCAGCACCTACAATTATAGATACAAAAGCTGATTGTGAGTTAGTCGGATCAGGTAAAGTCATAAACCAATCACATGTTTTATAAAACATAACGCCATATAATGTTATTAATATTCGTGGAAAAACTCTCCACTTGTCAAAGCCTTCAGCGTTGTTATACCAAGACTTTTTTTCTACTTGTACTACTTTAACGGTTTCTTCACTCATCTAAAAAATTCCATATTTTGTGTTTGTATCAAGTTAGCTTGTTGATCTAAGTTAGTTCCTACCAAGCTATAATATCCGGTTATATTATCATCTAAAATTACATTTGCATATATAGTTTTTGGTTCATACCAATTTGAACCATCTGGTATGTTCATATTTTGATAAGCATTAAACCCAGCTGAATAACCCATATAAGCCAATAAGTTAGCTTGCCCTTGCGTACTGTATTCTCCAGACTCGCTCTGGCTTCTTTCGTTTTCTTCCTGTTGAGATTGTATATTCTGAGCTACAATTTGGTCTGCTACTTGGTCTGCTTCCGATGCAGTCATAACAGAAGATGTAACGCTCTCTATCTGGTTCTCCATAGTTGTTACTTGGACCTCAGCCATAGCAACAGATGGTGTATTATCAACACCAGGCATTGGCATTACAGTAATAGATTGCAATACAGTATTAGTCTGCACTTGAGCAGCAGCAACTTGGTTCGACACGGTAGGTGAATTAACATTCCCTACTGTCGTACCAGAAACACTTACAGAACCACTGTTATTACTGTCATTACTTATGCTATTTGCAGATGTGTAACTACCTCTAACAACGCTTGTAACAAGGTCAGAGACAAGGTTTCTTGTTGTTATTATATTTCTTCTAGTAGCTCCTCTTTCTTCTTGCTCTTCTTCTACTTCCTCTGGTGTTATTTCTTCTATGGCTTCGTCTAATGCCTCTTCCTCTTCCTCTATTGCTTCTTCTTCATCAAAAAATTCTTCTACAATTTCAACAAATTCTTCCTCAGATATCTCTTCTTCCATAAACACAAGAAAGTCTTCTTCCATTCTTTCTTGTACTTCTTCAAAATGTTGGATAAATTCTTCTTCTTCTATTTCGACTATTTCTAAAAATCCTTCTTCCACAGTAGGCAATGGATCAAGGAACTCAATATCATACTCGCTATCAAGATGTATAAATAATGTATCATCTTCTAATTCAAACTCTTGACCAGGTTCAATATCGTTAAAGATAAAAAGAGTATCATCATAATGACCATCATCACTCCAATCACCGTCATCCGCAAAAACAACTGAAATGGCGAAAGGTTGTTCATTGTCGTCCATATTGAGTCCGTAAAATGTCGTATCTTCATCATATCCATATATTATATCCTCACTTATCCCATAAAGATAGTCATCATCCTGAGAATTGTTGCTTAAATCATACACATCACACAGTGTAGAAAAGCTAGAATCAATTAAACATTCAGAAGAAAGGTTGCTAAAAGACTCATCAATAGCTGTACTTACACTAAAATCATCTGTCTCAATAAAAGTTGTACTATTAGTGTCTTCATACCGCATATAAGTTAAGGCTTCATTGTTGCCTTGGATTCCGATGGTCAAATCGTGATT
>VTLG01008193.1_pt1 | contig 15561 bp, 26 predicted proteins | sample 4694571 | NCBI WGS metagenome assembly VTLG01 (sample SAMN12604809, study PRJNA352737) | marine metagenome | biome: ENVO:00000447; feature: ENVO:00000209|ENVO:00000569|ENVO:01000036; material: ENVO:00002151; isolation source: viral sequences binned using virsorter ...
ATTATCTTCTAAAGCAATTTGAGATGAAGAAGTCTGCTGATCAGTATAAGAGAGCAGCAGTATCTAAGACTGGTGTTATCAATACTAATGCACTTCACAAGTATAAGATCACTGATGATATCTTTAAGAAGATCACTACTGTTCCTGATGGTAAGAATCATGGATTGGTAATGTTCCTTGACTGGTCTGGATCTATGAGCACTACCATACTTGATACTCTTAAGCAAGTATACAACCTAGTATGGTTCTGTAAGAAAGCAAACATTCCTTTCAGAGTCTATGGATTCCAGAATGGTGGTAGAAGAGATAATTATGGGATTGGAAGACGTGAGTATTTCCATAAGTCAATGAAAGTAGAACGTAATTCTCTTGCTATTGATTCTGATGTTGATCTACTAGAGTTCTTATCATCACAGCAACCTAATAGACAACTTGAAGACTCTATGAAGATGCTTTATGTTCAGGCATTCTGTTTCCATAATCATAGAATAGATCCTTGCCAAAGAGTTAGTTTAGGTGGAACACCATTAGCAGAAGCAATCTACGTTGCACGTGATATTGTTAACGCAGTTAAAAAGGTTGAGAGAGTTTCTAAAGTTAATGTTGTTTGTTTAACTGATGGTGAGGCAAATCCAATGAGTTATGTTGATAAGAATGAGTATTATGATTCACCTGATCATCCTTATAGAACATCCGCATTATCACACAGGCATGATAAAGTATTCTTCCTTCGTGATAAAGTAACTGGGTACACTAGAAAGTTAGAAGTAAGTCCTTATAGGACTACTCAACAGATTGTATCTTTCTTCAGAGAGATCACTGATTACAACTGGATCGGTATTCGCCTTTGTTCTAAAGGAGATGCTAATCGTATCTTCAGAACATTTGCCTACGAGAAAGTTGAAGACCTAGATAGAACATGGAAGAAAGATAGGTTTGCATCTATTAAAGATACCTTTGGATTCACTGAAGCATTCTTTATCCCAGATCAAAACTTAGGTCAAGGAACTCTTGATCTTGAGGTTAAGCAAAAGGGTGAAGTTGCTACTAGGGCAGAACTAGGACGTGCATTTAAAAAGCACATGGGTTCTAAGATGACAAACAAGACTGTTCTTAATCGTTTTATTGAGCAAATAGCATGAGTTTGTGGGACAACTACAAGGGGGCGGTATTAGATACCTTCCCCGATATGGTTTTTGAAAGTAACCATACTACTTGGAAGAATGATAAAGGAGTTAACTTAACTGCTGACTCTTATTCTGGTAAGCATTTTATCAAGTCTAGGCATGTTGATATTTGGGATGATAAATTAAATATTCATAATAATGTAATCTATCCTAAGACAGGGTATAACCTTCCTTGTTTTGGGATGGATCTTATGGGTTTCTTTGAGAAGAAAGTTATTATAGTATTTGATTTCCAGCATCCTGTAGAGAATTTCTTATTGAAGGTACCAGATTTACCAAAGGCAGAAGGGAACTATCGTTTCTTTGAACCAGGTAATCACTTCTCTGAGAACATCTACGTTAGGTATTGCACTATGTCAGAAGTAGATGATCACTTACCAATGTTCAAGAAGTATCTTTCTATCTACAAAGACATGATAGATGAGGCAAAACCTACTGGTACAGATACCAGTTTATATCAGGACTTTGATTCATACATGATCAGATTGGATCCTATCTCAGGATACTTATCTAATGCATTTGGAAAGGAAGAGTCTGAAAAATTAATCAGGGAGTTCTTTTTTAGTTATGCAGAATGATTTAGTAAAGGATATAGCTGTCCTTTTAACATATACTATGCAGGATATTGAGGGTGTAAAACCTTTAGAGAGTCCTATACCAGAAGTTAAGAAAGATGATCTGGTTATTAAGAATACAATGTATCAAGCACCTGGTTTAAGGAAGATACATTTAGAGTTAGCAGAACTTAAAGGGTTGAAGATACTACATTCAGTATTCTTTCCTGATCCTCATTACAATATACCTATCTTTGGATGTGATGTTGTTGCTAATGATAAGGTAGTGACTGCTGCTATAGTTGATGTGTCTCCTGTAAGGGGTTTTGATAACTGGGATCAGATAAGAGAGATCAGTAATAACTTTAGTTTTAAAGAGAGAAGACCACTTCCATTATGGGCAGATGAGATTTTTTCACCTTACTGTAAGTTCATGCGTCTCAGTGAAGATATAGATATGGCAAATTTCTATTGTCTTGTTTTGAATTACCTTAGTGAATATCTTGCAGAGCATAGTAGGTGTGAACGAGATGATAATTGGATCAATACTATGCTGAGATATGATGATCAAATTCACTATTGTAATCAACAGAGGAAGAATGATAAGACACGTGGAATATTAGAAAAATTATTTGATAAGGAATTTGCAAATAATTATATAGATAATGTATTATTTGACAAGCCAAATATGGAGTTCCAAGATCTATGACAACCAAATGGTCTGCTTACGTTTTATTACAATCTAATAGGCTTACAAAAGTTGAATTTACTTGTGAGTCTAATCTTAGAGGTGATGCCGAGCAAAGATGCAAGGCTCTCTATGGAGTCAGTGATATCAGGCAATTAAAGCGAGAGTGGACAAATTAATAACTGTACCACTGTGGCTTGAATCTGATCCATCTTCTGTTATTATAATAGTATCAATACAAAACAATCTATGACATTCCAAGCCAAATTCACAGATCAAGATCTGATTTCATTCTTTGAGAATGGAGACATAAGTAGCGACCAAGTGAAAGCGTTTGCGGATTCACAGAACGTTCAGGTTCAAAGCGTAACCAAAAGAATGAATAAAATCCCACAGTTCTCTAAGGTGGGTCGTGGTCGTTGGAACTTAACTGCACAGGAAATTCTTAAAGCATATGATGCACCAGCAGCAAAACCTGCAGTAGAGGTATCATACGTTCCAGAGAAGGATAATTCATTCGTACAGTTTGGTAATTATTCTTCACTCAAAAAGATTCTACAGTCAAAAATATTTTACCCTGCTTTCATTACTGGGTTATCAGGTAATGGTAAGACTCTCTCAGTAGAACAGGCATGTTCTGCTCTAAATAGAGAGTTGATAAGGGTTAATATAACAATTGAAACCGACGAAGATGACCTTATTGGTGGGTTCCGTCTTGTTGATGGCAGCACTGTATGGCATAATGGACCAGTTATCGAAGCATTGGAAAGGGGAGCTGTCCTACTTCTAGATGAGATTGACTTAGCATCTAATAAGATCCTTTGTCTGCAAAGTATCCTAGAAGGTAAGGGAGTGTTCCTTAAGAAAATTGGAAGATTTGTAAAACCTGCTGCAGGGTTTACTATTATAGCCACTGCTAATACGAAAGGTAAAGGATCTGACGATGGTAGATTCATTGGTACTAACGTATTAAATGAAGCATTCCTTGAGAGATTTCCAATTACCTTTGAGCAAGATTATCCATCTGCATCTGTTGAGACTAGGATCCTTTTAAACCAAGGGTGTAATCCTGAGTTTGCAGAGAACTTAGTCAAGTGGGCAGGTGTCATTCGTAAAACATTCTATGATGGTGGTGTCGATGAAGTCATTACAACAAGACGTTTGGTACACATCGTTCAAGCGTTTAGGATTTTCAATGACCGTCTGGTTGCTATCACTAATTGTGTCAACCGTTTTGATGATGACACTAAGCAATCCTTCTTAGATCTCTATACAAAGGTTGACGCAGGAGAGGAAGAAGGGTATAATGAAGGGGACTAAAACCCTTCATTATGCAAAAGTATAGTGAGGACGAGATCCTCAAAGAAATACACGACTACGTTGGTCAAACTTATAGAGGTCATTATTCTGTCGGTAACGTTCAGACTCTTGACCTCATTGACTCTGTAGGTGATGCAGAGGCATTTTGTAGGAGTAACGTCCTAAAGTATGCTTCACGTTATGATCGCAAAGGTTCAGCACGTAAAGACATCATCAAAATTATTCATTATGGTATGCTGTTACTTCACTTCAATGATAAACGTGAAAAAGCAGATCGTATGAATGCTAACAACACTACCGCCTTCGCTGTTGACTACGACAAATGACTATGATTACAAAATCTACAGTTGAAATCCTTAAGAACTTTTGTTCTATTAACAAGTCTCTTGTTATTAAACCTGGGAATAGGTTAAGCACATTAAGCATTAATAAGAACATTCTTGTCTATGCTGATGTTGAAGAACAGTTTGACTCACAGATGTCAATCTATGACCTTGGAGTTTTTCTAGGTGGTCTATCTTTATTTGATACACCATCCATTGATACTTCAAAGGATAATTATGTAACAGTCAGTGATGCTAAAGGACGGTCTAAAACTAGATTCTTCTATGCAGATCCAGACATTATTACACAACCACCTGAGAAGGAGATATCTCTTCCTTCTGAGGATGTTAATTTCAATCTTGATGCTAATACTCTTCAGCAACTTCAGAGAGCTGCTAATGTCTACCAACTACCAGATCTATGTCTTAATGGAGATGGTGAGGTTATGAACTTAACTGTAACTGATAAGAAGAATGATACTTCTAACAGTTATTCAGTTGAGGTAGGGACAACAGATTCTGAGTTCTGTCATTGCTTTAAGGTTGAGAACTTAAAACTTCTACCTGGTGACTATAGAGTTACTTTGAGTAAGTCTAATGTTGCGAGGTTCCAAGGAGATGGAATCAAGTACTTCATTGCATTAGAACCTAATGTCTAAAAGGATTGACCCTTCTGAATACATGCAGAAGGGATGGGATAGTTCACCACCTGGTGCTCATCCCTATGTCCGAGGATCTCGTCACAATAAGATTGGGATGTGGATTATGTGGACATACTATGTTCTTATTATCTTAATGGTTACTAGACTAATCTTGGTTCTAAACTCATGACTCTAATTCATCAGGGTAAAGTTAAATCTGTTTATGATGTTAAGGATAACGATGATCAAGTCGTTATCCAATATCATGATAAAGTCACTGCTGGTAATGGTAGGAAGGTAGACTTCCCTGAAGATAAGGGTGCTTTATGTTGTCAGATATCTGAATGGTTCTTTAAATATTTTGATGATAAATTTCTCACACATTATATCAGTTGTCCATCCCCAACTCATATGCTGTGTAAGAAGGTAAATGTAATTCCAGTAGAGGTTATCTGTAGAAATATAGCAGCAGGATCTATTGTTAGAAATACTCCTATTGCAGAGGGAACTGTTTTTGATCCCCCTCTTGTTGAGTTTAATTTAAAGGATGATGAAAAGGATGATCCTTTATTAACAGATGACAGAGTTAGTTTAATGGGATTTGATCCTGAAACATTTAAACGTAGAGCCTCAGAAGTGAATTATCATCTTAAGATGATTTTTGATAGGATGGGTATTGACCTTGTTGATTTTAAATTAGAATATGGACACGATACTAACGGCGGTTTATGCTTGGTTGATGAACTATCACCTGACAACATGCGACTCTGGAAAAAGGGTACGAAAGAAAGGTTTGATAAGGACTTGTTTAGAAAAGGTGAAGGTGATATAGTATCAGCATATAGATACATCCTTGAACAACTGAGGCAAATGGATGAATGATCCTGCAAACATTTATCATTGCGCTTATGCATTGAAGATTACAAATCCAACATACAGTAGTCGAAAGATTAGTGAGATGTTGGAAATTGATTTAAAGGATTTAAATCAAGTCCATAGAGTTCATCTTGGTGTTTGGAAAGCTAATAAGAAGCTTGGAACATCTGGTGGTTATTCCATTAAAGAAGATGAAGTTGAACCAATTCCAGTTGATGAAGATTACACTGGATTAAATGAGGCACTTAATGATGAATGATTTTTTATGGGTTGAGAAGTATAGACCTCAGACAGTTGAGGATTGTATACTTCCTTCCGATGTGAAGAACACCTTCCAGGCTTTTATAGATAATGGTGAGATACCTAATCTCCTATTATCAGGGACTGCTGGTGTTGGTAAAACTACTATTGCGAAAGCATTATGTAATGAGTTAGGAGCCGATTTTTATGTCATTAATGGATCTGATGAAGGGAGATTCTTGGACACTGTACGCAATCAGGCAAAGACCTTTGCTAGTACTGTTTCTCTTACATCTACATCTCGTCATAAAGTTCTCATTATTGATGAAGCGGACAATACGACACCCGACGTACAATTACTCTTACGAGCCTCGATCGAGGAGTTCCAGAAGAACTGCAGGTTCATATTCACGTGTAATTTTAAGAACAAGATAATAGAACCATTACATAGTAGAACAACAGTAATTGATTTTAATGTCCGTGGAAAATCTAAACAAAATCTTGCAGCATTGTTCTTCGAGCGATGCAGAGATATCCTTACCAGAGAGGAAGTACGGTTCAATGACAAAGTGGTTGCCACAGTCGTTCAAAAATACTTCCCTGACTTCAGAAGAACAATTAATGAACTCCAGAGATACAGCTCTACAGGTTCTATCGACACTGGAATCCTTGCAGCGTTAGGTGATGCTAAGATAGATCCTCTTGTAGATCATTTAAAGAATAAGAAGTTTAATGAAGTAAAGAAATGGGTTCAGCAGAATTTAGATAACGATCCAGTTTCGATCATGCGTAAGTTATATGATCAAACATCTGTTATAATGGAAGGACCAAGTGTTGCAGCAGCAGTGCTTATTATTGCAGAGTATCAATATAAATCTGCATTTGTTGTTGATCAAGAGATAAATCTTTTGGCATGTCTTACACAAATTATGTTGGAGTGTAATTTCAAATGATTGACGACATTCCCAATTTCCCAAAGGAGTACAAACAAATGATGAAAGGTAAACTATCTGCACGACAGGTAGAAATCCTTGATGGTGACGCATTAAAGTCCCATGAAGGTATGGTCTTCGGACAAATGTATGCTGACTGGAAGAGGAGGAAGGGTTATGACAAAGAATAAAGAAAAGTTAAGAGCACAAGTTAAATCTAGATGGTATTATATCTTCTGGGGTGCTGCTACGTTATCTGTATTTGCTGGACAAATGCATGTTGGTAATGGATTTACTAGGATGTCAGAGAGTCTTGATAAGGTATTAGAATCTCCTATAATATTAGATATTGGTCCTAGGGATCCTTGGCAACAACATCCTTCTATTATCCGATGAATAAACTAGACATCTTTCCTACAACAATCTTTCAATTCCAATTGGAAGACGAAGAGATCCTCAATGAATCTTTCAAGGTTGTTGAGGATATTAAGATGGCACAGTTTAACTATCCTCATAGAGTTCTAAGTTCTCATGGTGATCTTCATAAGAGAGAAGATCTTAAACCTTTATATGATTGGTTCCATAAGTGCTTAGAGGAAGTAAGACAAGAGGATGATTTACAGTGTGATAGATTAAAGATATCTTTATCATGGGCAAATTGGTCACCACCTAGATCTGGTGGTAGTCATCCAATGCACCGTCATAACTATTCATATCTGTCTGCGGTATTTTATTTTACTGAGGGTGCTCCCACTACATTCTTAGATCCTCTTGACATTAGAGGATTGGATACATTAGAGATCCTTAAAGGTGATAGGGTTTCATGTCCTAATGAAGTAAATATAGATGCAGAGAGAGGAAAACTTATATTATTTCCTGGTTGGTTAAGACATTGTTCTCTTCCTCACGGTGGAGATAAAGATAGATTTACAATCTCCTTTAATAGTCTTCCAGATGGTAGAATAAACGGGGGACCAGGTGGTGTCCCAGTTGCCGAACTCAAGGTACTATGATTAAAACACCTCTCCGTTATCCTGGTGGTAAGTCTCGTGCTACTAAAAAGATAGCACAGTTTTTACCAGATTTAACTAAGTTTAAATCTTATCATGAACCTTTTCTAGGTGGTGGTTCTGTTGCTTTGTACATTAGCCAAACATATCCTCACTTAGAGGTATGGGTTAATGACTTGTATAGACCCTTAATTGATTTCTGGCAAACCTTACAACACGAAGGAGATAAACTAACAGATGAACTCATCAAACTCAAAGAAAAATATTCAACCCCCGAAAGAGCAAGGCAACTCTTTCTGGAATCTAGAGAGTACTTGGAAGCCTCAAAGCCCACGTCCAGATATAGTAGGGGTCTTAGTTTTTATATTATTAATAAGTGTTCCTTTTCTGGGCTCACTGAATCAAGCTCCTTCAGTCCCCAAGCCTCAGATAACAACTTCTCAATGAGAGGTATAGAAAGACTACGTTACTATGGAGGGATCATTGAAAATTGGAAAATCACCAACCAAAGCTACGAGGATCTATACACTGATAGCATGGACACTTTTTCTTACCTTGACCCACCTTACGAGATCAAATCTAACTTGTACGGAAAGCGAGGTGCGATGCACAGAGGGTTCGATCACGATGAATTCTTTTCCAACTCGGATGATTGGTGCAGTCCGATGATGGTATCATATAATAGTTCAAATTTAATTAAGGAAAGATTTGTAGATTGGGATGCACAAGAGTATGATCACACTTATACTATGAGATCAGTTGGTGATTATATGAGTAACCAACAAGATCGTAAAGAGTTGCTTCTTCTTAACTATGGCATATGATGATCGGTATCCTTTAAAGGATTATCTGAACAGTATTAATTACACTAAGGATTACCTGATGGATGAAGATCCTGCATGGGAAAAGAACTATCCTACGTATGTTATTAATAAATGTATGTCACACCATATGGATACTATTGTATTTGCTAATGAAATGAATAGATATCCTAATCTAGATCGTCGTTTACAGTATGACTTTTATATACATACTGTTAGACCAAAGAGAAGATATTCTCCTTGGGCTAAGAAGCAAGCGGTGAAGGATCTAGAACTTGTAAAACAGTACTATGGTTATAGTAATGAAAAAGCAAAGCAAGCACTACGGATCTTATCTCCCGACCAACTTAATTACATTAGGCAAAAACTGAATAAAGGGGGAAAAACATGAATGAAGTGGAATGGACTAAAGCCGATATGGTTGAGGTCAATCTTAAAGAACCAGATGATTTTCTTAAGGTTCGAGAAACCCTTACAAGGATAGGTGTAGCATCCAGAAAGGAGAGGAAACTATATCAATCTTGTCACATACTACATAAGAAAGGACAGTATTACATAGTTCATTTTAAAGAATTATTTGCATTAGATGGTAAGAAAGCAAATCTTTCTGATAATGATCTACAGAGAAGGAATAGGATTATTAAATTACTTTCTGATTGGGGTCTTGTGGAGATTGTAAAGGAAGATGCCATCGAGGATGTTGCACCTTTAAGTCAGATTAAAGTTATTGCTTACAAGGAAAAGGATCAGTGGATTCTTGAGTCCAAGTATAATATTGGTAAAAAAAGACAGACTCCAGAATGATATATAATATAAGTTAAGTACAGATATATGTCTGAAGATAAAACCTTACTAGATGATGAGGTTAAAGAGGAAAAGAAAAAAGGTCTCTTTGCTAAGGCAAAGGATGCTATTCTTCCAGACCCTGAAGAACAGGCAGCGATCATCTCCACAATGGTCAGAATTACAGTTCTTGCCTGGAGCGGTGGAATATTAACATTAAATTATGTTGCTATCCCTGGTATTCCTCAGCAGAAAATAGATCCAACTTTTATAGCTTCGGTTTTTACTGGAGTTTTAGCTAGCTTCGGGATTCAGACAGCTTCTAAGAAGAATGATGGAACCATGAAGATGGATAAAGGTGGTGGTAGTGGTCCTAATGGAAACATATCTAAAGAAGATATGGAGAAGTTAATTGAGAAAGCAACTCAAGCTGCACCTGCCCAAACAATAAGAATTGAACAAGCTCCGCTGGTTTTAACACCACAAGCGCAGCCACCTAATAAACCTACAGTATAGTAAAATGCAGAAAATTGTTAACGTCGTTGCTCTTACGTCTGGTGTTGTATCTCTTGCCGTTGTTGGCAGTGGCTTATTTGTATTTGTCAACAGAGATTCTATCATTGATAACGTCAAGCAACAAGCTATTGAAGCGGCTCTTGGGTCACTTGGTGGAATCGGCGGTGGACTCCCTACTGGTTCCAACGATTTGCCTAGTCTTGGTGGGACTCCTAGTTTGGCTCCTGCTGCATCTCCGTCACCGACGCAAGATCAAATCTCTGAACTCTGAAGAAGAGGATTTGGGAATATGAAAAAGTGGATTGGTATAAGCCTAGGAGCACTCCTAGGTTTATCACATATTGGTATGATCGGACTTCTTGCTAGTCGCAAGTCGTTACCAGATTTGAATGTACCTGTTGGACCTTATACATCTTATACTGTTGAAGCGAGTAAGGATGGATATAGGATTCAATATCGTGCAAACGATCCTAAAGTAATGCGTGTGGAAAGGGATATTAAGAAGAAAGCTGGCTTTCTTGGATTGGGTAACAATAAGATTCAAACAATTGAAGAGTATACGATGGACGGGTCTCAACATTTGGACTCGAAAGTCACAGGAGAAGGAAGATCAAGTAAAGAGATCGCCTGTATTGAAGCAATTGGAGGCGGTAAGCAAACAGGTAAGGTCGTTGGGGCTAGTGTGGGTGCCGCTGTTGCTCCTTCTTTTGCCTCTATCCCTTTTGTGGGTTGGGTGCTTGCTGGGGCTGCTACGATGATTGGTATGGATGCAGGCTCAGACATAGGTGGAACTATGGCAGAGGATCTTAATGGAAATTGTTGATAACTTTTTAGATCCTGAAGAGTTTAAAAAGTTACAGCACATTGTGTTGGGACAAGAGTTTGACTGGTATTATAATAAAGGTATATGTTATGAGAATGATGGACTATCTCAATTCACCCATACTATTTTGGATGGGTTTAAAGATAGGAAGAGTAATACATTTCCTTACTTCAAACCCATATTCAATAAGTTGGGTGGGGAATTTTTCAGGGTTAAAGCTAATTTAACTGCTAGAACAGAACAGCATGTCAATACAGGATTTCATACAGATTTTACATCTGATGAGTTCCTCGGTAAGACTGCTGTTTTTTATATGAACACTAATAATGGATATACTGAATTTTTAGCTGGTGCTGTGGTAAATAGTATTGCTAATCGTATGTTGATTTTCGATTCAGATTGTGAACATGCGGGAGTAACTAGCACTGATAATAATCAGAGGGTTACTATTAACATCAACTTCAAGAAGTAATGGACGTACAGAAAATAGCAACTTATGGAACAGCAGTTGCTGTCGTAGGAACTGGTGGTATTGTTGGTGGTGGTAACGTCATCGATAATATGAATGATGGTCCTGCTAAAAGAATGGAAGCAGAAGCAACTGAACTTAGGATGATAGTTCGTGAAGAAGTTCGTGCTGCTTTAAAAGAAGCATGGCCAAAGACTACTGGTCATATAAAGGGTATTAAACCTAATGGTAATTACCGTGAGATAATAAATGGATCCAATAAGTGACGTTCCTAATATAACAATTCCGAATACAGGTATAGGTGATATACAAGTTCGTAATAATGGTATTCGTTTTATTCCTATGCTAGGCACTAGGAATAAGAGGGATATTGGTGTTAAAGATATTGGTAATACTTATGTGGCTGATACTGGTGTATGGTTTGAAAATCCATCTTTATCAGTACCAGCAGCACCACCTGTTACTATACAGGCAGGAACTCCTGTTGTTAATATGCCTGGTTGTGTTAAGGTACACAAAGAGAATGCAAAGAATCCACGCAATAAAAATAAGATGCTGGTCAATGATGACCCTAAGCAAAATGTAGTATTGTGTGATGGTGGTATGCCTTATTATGAACCACCTAACTATGATGCCAGAGAGTTAACATGGCAGACAGTCTATATGGATCAAGAAGAGGAAGCAGGAGGATTAGACACAGGAGACACAGGAGATCTTACTGCACCAGATACACCAGAACCACCCCCTACAGACGAACCAGAGGGTGATCCAGAGTGTCCTGGACCTTTAGAACCAAGGATAGGATCAGTTGGACCTAATGAAAAAGAAAAGGTTGTTGGACACGAGTTACAACCCGATCCTAACAACCTTAATAAAAAAATATGTGTATCACTCTATGAGGATATAGGAGTAGTAGAACAGTATCTACCTAGTCCTCAGATTGTGACGACGACTGCTGTGATTGCGTCTGTGGCAGCGTCATCGGCCCTCCTAGCAAAGCCTCTGGCTGATCTCCTTCTTCGAGTGGTGAAACCTGTGGTGAAGCAGGTGATAGGAAAGGTAAACGGAGTCCTCGGAAAAACCCCTTACCGCCCGACTCAAGCTGAGTTGAAGACGAATGAGTATCGTGTGAAGAAGGGTCTGGTTGGGATAAATTTTGCGAAGAATCATGCGAAGAGGGAGAAGGCTCAGAAGAAGATTGATTCTCAGAAGAAGAAGACTCAAAGTTAGGTTGAGGTAGATCATGCTGGTGTGGTGTTATCTTTCCACCAGGATTTGTTACCACAACATCAGCACATATAGATGCATAAGGTGATGCTGGATGGAAAAATATACCAGCTTTTTTGAGCTCACCACAATTTTTTAATCTTGCGATCTCAAAGTCTAATCGCTTGTTAGCAGTCAATTGCTGTTGCATTGCTATCTGTGCTTCTGCTGCTGTAGCACACTTACGTTGCATACTTCTGTTCAATGGTATTGATAGAGTAGCAGACAGTCCTAGGTTAAAGGATTGGTTTGCTCTCATATCAGTTCTTATTGGTTTATACCATGTCGGTGTCATACTACCACCGCTATTAACTATATCTGGAACACCATCAGCACTATCTACATCGATTTCTATTTGGATATCTTCACCATCTGGGAACCATCTAGTACCATCTGCTTTAGTTCTATCATCATACCAGTCTTCCCAAGGATAGTTTTTAACGGTAACTGTTTGTTTAACTGTTCTACCAGATACATCAGTCATATTATATTGTGGTTCATTATAAAAATCTTCCCAAGGATCCTTTCTACTATCAGCAAATTGAACATAGGGTGTCATATTTAAAGTAGTACCTTGACAGCTTACTCCACCACCATATGTGTTAGTTACATATGGACCTTGTAAAACTTGTATAGCTTGATTAGTTACTGAGCCAGAACTATTAGCGATAGGATTAGCAGTAGCAGATACACCACCTACTCCTTCTGCTAAAGCAATACCAGGATTAACAACGCCGAGAACCGTTGCGGCTACTGCGTAAACGTACTTGTTGTATCCGTGACGCTTTGGATAGTGGTGACTCTTTGAATTATTGTCTGATTCGTCATACCTGGTCCTTGATATGATTGACTGAATTGAAATGCTTGGCCAGGTTCGTGAATTGTGAAATTGTTTGTTGCAGAGAAGTCTAAGTTGTCGAACGAACTTGTAACCGTCCCTGTTATTGTGTTCTCCCCTGTTGTCCCAGGAGTGATCGTTACGGTTGATGTATTCACTGGTGGATTTAGAGCGGCTCCGTTGTTGTCTATGCCTACTCCTGTTACTGCGTATTCCCATCCTGTACGGTAATCAATTGAATTTATGGTTTCCGTGACTGTACTTTCAGTCTCGGTGTGGCTGGTCATCGAGCCCTGCTGAAAATTCGGGACCACTGGGACCGCAAGGGATCTCAGTGGAATTCCTAACATGCAGAATAGTAATATACCTATTCGTTTCATCTTATATAGCAGTTATCGGATCGTTAATTCTGATACAAATTGCGACGTAGCTGTAGTTCCAGCACCACCAGCATGGACACCACTAAATGCGTGAGCACTAGTGACGCTACCTGCTAAGAGATCGTCTTCGTCACCAGCAGCAACACTATACTGATTAGAGTATCCAGTAACAGCACCTGTAGCAGGAGCAGTAGTTACTATCGCATCACCTGTAGTCAGAGCAGTTGTGTAGCTGAATGCATTTCCAGCCACCGTTTGAGTAGCATCTGGCACAGTAAATGTAGCAACACCTGCATTACTCATAGCAGATATACCACCTAGACTTGCACCAGCAGATCCACCAGAAGGTGTTACTGTTGTTGTAACGTTGTTACCTGAAATACTAAATGTATTACCTGCCCTAGTTACAGAAGTATGGGCAGCATTCACTTCGAGTGCCACACTGCTACTCATACGATGATGAAGATCAGCTTTGGCAGGACTCACGGCAGCAGATGTCAATCCAAGAATAATAATAGGGAGTATTTTTTTCATGTTTTTAGACATTTTTACCTACATCTATATAGGTTCGCTTAACTCTACAAATCATGTTCGGGGTGTACCATTTGCTGAAACCCTAGTCTATGGTTAAATAGTAGTGTCGCCGTAAGGGACACCAAAACATAAACTCGCTTTTTAAGGAGCTACTATCATGACAGGATTACAGAGGTATCGTGCTGCTGATTTACCAGAGCTGTTCGATAAGATCACTAAGCAAAGTATTGGGATGGATGACTATCTCAATCAATTCTTTAACGTCCAAACACCATCCAATTATCCCCCATATAATTTGGTTCAGTTAAATAATCATGAATCAAGATTGGAGATTGCGCTTGCGGGGTTTAAGAAAGATCAAGTTAAAGTCTATACAGAGTTTGGAAAACTATTTGTCGAAGGCATCAAAGAAGATTCAGAGACAGATGCAGAGTATACACACAGGGGACTTGCACAACGTCCCTTCACACGTGCTTGGACGCTCTCCGAGGATTGCGAAGTACGATCGGTCGTATTTGAAGATGGACTCCTCACAGTCGAACTAAGTAAAATAGTTCCTGAGCACCATGCACGTAAAGAATACCTCTAAATAGGGGTATGGAATTAGATTATGAACCAAACTATTGGTATGACTTGTTCAGTTGGAGAGAACTAGAACGACTCATTAACATAAGACCACTCATGTCAACAGACAGGGTGGTCCCTCTCTCTAAGAAATCTGTCTCTTGGGACAACAATACATGGGTTACTAACCCAAACTGCTTTCCTTCTCATATCATCAAGGAATTGATTGAGGAGGATGTTTTGTATATAAAGGAAATGTCTCATGCTACCAAGAATATTAATCAACTTGCAGGTGAGATAGAAAAGGAGTATGGGTATCACACTGATGCTCATATTTTTATTTGTAAGAATCCTAGTGCACCTCATCCTTTAGGTGCTCATATGGATGATAACGATAATGTTATTGTTCAGTGTGAGGGTGAAACCAATTGGAAGGTATGGGACAAGGTTCCATTCATACCTGATGACAGAAAGCAATGGGTCAATATGGATCTAGATAAGCCACCTGCATTAGATGTAACACTACTACCAGGTGATGCTGTTTGGATACCTAAATTTCATCCTCATCTAGCAACTTCTGTAACAGAGAGACTATCAGTCAGTTTCCCTAGCAGAGGTGAGAAAACCGATCAATTCATAGAACGGGAATGGGTTATAGTATAGATAGTTTACTTGCATATCCAGAGTGAAGTTTGAAGATTATTACAAAGAATTTTGTGAGGTCTTTGGTCATCCCTTATGGATGATACCAATGATGTGTATAGGGTTGTTTCTTATGATAGAGGTGATGCATGTT